>Ga0302320_10000789_pt1 | contig 74699 bp, 48 predicted proteins | sample Bog_T0_3_FD_202130 | JGI IMG/M metagenome (GOLD analysis project Ga0302320, IMG submission 202130) | Peat permafrost microbial communities from Stordalen Mire near Abisko, Sweden - Bog_T0_3 | ecosystem: Environmental > Terrestrial > Soil > Wetlands > Peat | place: Sweden: Abisko, Stordalen Mire... | reverse complement strand
CGTGCCGCCGCCCTCTGCGACGACGACCGTTTGCCCCGTTACCTATCCACCCGACCGGGCTGTGCCTTTGTCCGTCGCTCGACCGTCACCTTCGCCGCCTGAATTGATCGGAAGCTGCTTTGCACCCAGTGGGATCGTGGGATCGTATGAGCTTCTTGATCGTTGGTGGAAATTCAGTTAGTAAGCGACTTTCTGAAGGAGGCTTACCCATTTTCCGCCGAAACCGAGGAGGGAATGCTATGGATGGCTTCCGGACGATGGATGGCATGACGCCGGAAGAGAACGCGGAAGTGCAACGGATGGACGACGTTATCCTCAAGGCGATGGATCGAGAGATTTGGCAGCTTGCCCAGTTCATGGTCATCCGACGCGACTACCACTTATTTTGGGTAGCCGAGTTCACATTGCGTGGGGGCCCAAGCGTTGGAGGCGACGGTAAACGACCGTAAAAAAGGAGTACCAGGGGAGCAGTATCGTCTGTCCCGACTGGGGCCCAGCAGCCGATTGCCATCTCCGACGGCGGCGTTGGGCTGGAGGATTTCTTTTACACCCACTTCTCGCAAGGCCGAATGCATTTTGGATTTCTGGCATGCGAAGAAATCCTTGGTTGAGTTGGCCAAGTTGATGCATCCCGGCGGGTGGCACTTCCTGAAAGGACCTTGGCTGTCAAAGGCTTCCTGGCGGGTTATTTTGCATACATTGCCCGCGGAAGCCGCGGATGCTGCCCAACCAATACGCGCTGCCGGCAACATCGGCAACACCAGCAGCGTCTACAGCCGCGGCCCCGGCGGCGCGCTTCATGAACGCACGGCGGTTGAGTCGACTTGTGCTTGGCTTGTTCATCATGCCAGCTGGGGTTGGGGGTTTTGGTGGTCTGGAGCCGACACGTGCGCCGATAAATCCGCAGTTTCTCCGATTGTCAGTGCCCGCCCGCAGCCAACGATTGAGGTCGATGCCCCGGCGAAATGAGTTGAAACCATTTTCCGAAATCACCATCAGCAACGTATCGTCGCCTTGGCACCTGGCTATGGTTCGTCCGACCAGCTCGTCCATCCTTTGGTACATGTCTTCGCCGGCCGAACGCAACGCGGCGGTCGCCTTCGCCGGCCGGGCCGGATGCTCCTCGTCCAGATAACGCCAGAACGTGTGCTGTATGCGGTCGCTGCCGTCGAACACGCAGACGCACAATCCCCGCGGCACCTCTTCTAAGCCGTCGAAGAACATCTCGCGTTCCCCTTCGATGTCCATGCACTGTCGCAGGAAGTGCTCGTCGTCGAGGACCTGTTCGCTCAATGGCCGGCACCGTCCCGGCGGCGATTATTCGTCGGTGGATGCGATCATTCCGCCTGCGGACGAAGACGGGGTCATCGCCGGGGGCTCGGGGTCGATCTTCACCAGCGCTGCGGTGTGGAACCAGTTGAGTTGGCAGGATACCCGCGATGGTGGGTAACGCCTACTCATAAGAATTTCAAAAAAACGGTGCCACAGTGGTAAACCATTGCCGCCGCTGCACGGTTCTATTCTTAGACGTAAAAGTCGGGTCTTGTCGCGCTGACAGTGCCGGCAAGGCCAGATTCGTTATCGAAGACTGAATGGCTGGGTGTAATATATTGGCACACCAGGAGTTACGGTGGGATTCCCCAACAACACCGCGCCGCTTCTTGTGCTATATGAAAGGAAAAACTTGATGAAACAGCGGAAGACCATCCTGGCTTCGGTGGCCATGTTGACAGTGGCCGCGTCCATTGCCATGGCCCAGCCACCGCGTGAAGAAGGGCCGGAGCCCGGCAGCGATCGGCCGCAACAGCGCGACCGCTCCGGCCGCAAACCGCGCGGCCCGGCCCAAAAGGCCCCCGCCAAGACCGGCACGGTGACCGAGTTCACCAAGAATCCCGACGGAGAAACCGACGGCTTGCAACTGGACGATGGCACGCGCGTGCGGTTTCGCCCCGAGGCGAGCGAAAAGGTGACCGGCGGCGTTTCCCTCAGGGACCGTATCACGATCGAAGGCTGGAGCCATTCCGGCGAGTCGGAAATGCACGTGGCCACGATCAAGAACGAGACTTCCGGCAAGACGCTGGTCGTCGATCGGCCACCGCCGGAGCTTTCCGAAGGCGACGATCGCGGCCGCCCCGGCGGTGACGAAGAGCAGGCCGAGCGGCGACATCCGCGGCGCGCCGACGACGGTGCTGAAGGGCCACGCGACACTGCGTGCTGCATGGCCGTCTGCAGGACGCGAGGCATCTGGCCGGGATTGGAGACGAGCTCGCAGTAGTGGCTGCACTCGCGGAACAACTGATCGGGGTGAGTCTCCTGGAAGTAGCCGGTGCCGATCTCGGAACTGGGGATGTGGGCGGCGATGGCCAGTACCGGGGCCATGCTCCGATGGGCATCGAACAGCCCGTTGATGAGGTGCAGGTTGCCGGGGCCGCAACTGCCCACGCAGGCCGCCAGTTGGCCCGTGAGCTGTGCCTCCGCACCGGCCGCGAAAGCCGCAGTCTCTTCGTGGCGGACATGCACCCAGCGGATCTTTCCGCTGCGGCGGATGGCGTCGGTCACCGGGTTGAGGCTGTCGCCTACGACCCCGTACATGCGCTGGACGCCCGCTTCGGCAAGGCTATGAATCAGACCTTCTGCGATGGTCTGGGACATGACTTATCTCCTTTTCGGTTTAGGGAAGTGGCAGCGGACGGTCAGGCTCCGGGCACCGTGGGCTCCATGGATGATTACTCCCGCGACGTCGCCAGTGGCCGACCGCCCTGCCCGCCTGCCATCAGGCAACTTTCATGCCGGGGTGATAAGCGTTTTCCCGCTATGCCTGCCGGGTACGGCCGGTTAGCAAATGACTCATGAGCGGGTTTGAGTTCGGAAGCCAGCCCTGCGGTAATCTACGTAACGTAGGCAGACCACCGGGGATCGACTGTTGCCACGGCAAGGGATGCGGCCGACGACCGAAGCGCGAACCAGGATCGCAGAAATCACCGCTTGCGCAGGTTGATTCGCTGAGCGCTGCCCGAAATCGGCTCGACCGTCCGCGAGACCTGGTCCAGCCAACGGGCAATCACGGCAGGCCGCCACCGACCGATCTCAATGCTCTTATCCACAGCGTCTGGGTGGTTTTTCCCAACGTCGCGGGCAACGCGGAAGTCGATGAATCGGCTGGTGGCCCAGGGGGCCGTCGCCCATGTCACCTTTTGAAGCTCGTCCCCGGTAAAGACCCGTTGCGTATCGCGAACGACGCGCAGCCACTGCACCTTCGACGCACGCCCTGGCAGTATCAACCCCGCTACGGGACGATGTGGAGTCCTATTGCCACGCGCGACGCCCGCACTCCGTTCCTACCCGATGATCGCACGGGGAAGAATGCTGGCGGCCGTGGCGAGCGCGGAAAAGAACCGGGACACTTTCTGGGACAGATCGATGTCTCGAAATCGTCCCAGAAGTGTCCCAGATGTCTCGCGAAACTCGCGGTCTTTACGGGGACCCGTTGTTACGCATACTGCTTGGAGAAGAACGCTTGGCTTTCCTTGGGAGTAGGCTTGATGGTGAGCGTGCCTTCCTTCCAATTGGCCGGGCAGACTTCGCCGTTCTTTTCAAAGAACTGCAGGGCCTTGATGGTCCGCAGGGCCTCGTCGACGCTTCGCCCCAGCGGCAGGTCGTTGACCAACTGGTGGCGCACGACGCCCTGCTTGTCGATCAAGAACAGCCCACGCAGCGCGATGCCGGCGTCCAACAGCACGCCGTAGTCGGCGGCGATTTTCTTGCTCAGGTCGGAAATCAACGGGTACTTGATGCCACCCAATCCGCCCTTATTGCGGGGGGTCGCGTTCCAGGCCAGGTGCGAGAAATGACTATCGACCGAACACCCCAAAACCTGCACGCCGAGCGTGTCGAACTCGGCGATGGCCTCCGAGAAAGCGATGATTTCCGTGGGGCAGACGAACGTGAAGTCGAGGGGATAGAAAAACAACAGCACGTACTTTCCCTTGTAGTCCGAGAGGGAAATCTCCTTGAACGTTCCGTCGGGCAGCAGCGCCTGGGCCTTGAAGTCCGGGGCCGCCTTTTGCACAAGTACACTCATTCGAAAAACTCCTCATTCTGTCGACAAAACAAATGGTGATGACGGTGGCGAACCAGTTCGCGGAGGGATTCTATACGCCGCGCGGTTGCAAATGACCAATGCCGCCGCAATTGGGAAGGCTCTGTATCATTTCCGACCGTTCGCAGTGTAGTCCGCTCCCGCACGGAAACGAATTCCGTCGTACGAACCGCTATTGATGCACCGCGGGCGGAAAATGTCAACCGCCGTTCGGCCGCGGCCGCGACAGAGCCGCGGAAAAAGCCGGCTTTTGCGGGCCCCCCCGGCGTGGAAACCTTCCACTCGACACTTGGGGTGATTTATACTAAAGGGGGCCATTCGCGCGCTTCACGGCTGAGCGCAGCCGGGGATCTCCGTCGCGTTGCGATAAGGCCGTGACAGGAAATTGGGCCCCCGACGAGGAACCCAGAGATGAACCAGGCATGAAAACCGCGATCTATCACACGTTTACGGCATTCGTCCACCCGTTCGCGTTGCTCGTGCTCGGGCTGGTGGCGGTCATCATCGTCCTTTGGCGTCGAGCAGCCACGCCGCGGCGTCCGCTGATCGCGGCCACCGTTCTGGTGGGGATGCTGGCGGTGCTCTCTTGTCCGGCAGTGGGATACGTGGCGATGTTGAGCCTGGAATGTGCCTATCCGCCCGAGATGGCGCCCACCGACCGCGGCCAGGCGATCGTGGTGCTCAGTTGCGGCATGCGGCTCTACGACGCCACGGGAAAACACGTTGAGCCGGGCTACGAAACGGCCGCGCGGTGCCTGCATGCGGCCGACGTCTATCATCGCGGGCCGCGGAGGCCGGTGCTGGTGAGCGGCGGCAAGGACCCCTCGGATAGCGGGCCGACGTTGGCCGAGGTGATGCGGGATTTGTTGGTAAAATTGCGTGTCGATCCCGCGGACATCATCGTGGAGCCGGACGCCACGACGACTTTCGAGAATGCCACGCTCTCCGAGAAGTTGCTGCGGCGGCGGGGAATCCACCGCATCGTGCTGGTGACCGACGCGGCGCATATGCGGCGCTCGGTGGCCTGTTTCGACACGGTGGGGCTGGAAGTGACGGCCGCGCCTTGCAATTATTACGCGGGACGATTCAAGTGGTCGCTGGGGATGCTACTGCCCAGTTCCGCCGCGCTGGATAACATCGACTATTTCGTGCACGAATGGATCGGGGTGGCGTGGTACCGGTTGCACGGCCGGCTGTGAAATGGGTGGGGAGTGAAGTGAATCGGCCTCGCTCCAAACCCCGCTGCGCACACCTCGCACCTTTTCGTTCACCCCACGCCCCGCTCCCCCGACTCCACTTCCTCATACCGCGCCAGTTCGGCCTGCCGGCGAGCCGCGTCCCAGCCAAGGATTTCGGCCATCCATGCCGCGGCCTGACGGGCAATCTCCGCGGCGTCGGCATGATAATAGTGCCAACTCGTGCGGCGAACCATGACGTCGTCCAGGTGCACGGCCCATTCCTGCCGGCAGGCGTACTGGACCGGCTCGGGACCGACCGCGGGCGGAAGGATCCCGCTATATGGGCATCCGCCGGCATCGCACAGCGGCTCTTCCGCAGTGCGGCAACGCGCGACGGGACCGCCCAGGTACCGCGCCAAGCGGTCGACCGCCTGTTCGGCGATCAGGCGATAGGTCGTCAGCTTGCCGCCGGCCACGTCGAGCCAGCCCGGCTGCGGCATGCGGATCACATGACGGCGGGAGATGTCCGACGGCCGGCCGCGACGATCGGCGATCAGCGGGCGGAGTCCGGCCCAACTCCGCAATACGTCGGCCGCGCGGAGCTTCGCGGCCGGAAACGAGGCGTTGACCACGCCCAGGATATACTGCACGTCGGCCGGTTCGGTTCGCACCGCCTGGGGCGGGCCGTCGTAGTCGGTGTCGGTAGTGCCGAGGATCACCCGTTCGCCCCAGGGAATGGCGAAGAGGATCCGCCCGCCCTCACCCATCACCACGGCGTCGGGCACGGGCAGCCGCTGCCGATCGATGACCAGGTGTACGCCCTTGGTGGGCCGCAGCCGCAGGCTGCTCTGCGGAAACGCGGCGGCCCAGGGGCCGGCCGCATTGACGACCGAGCGTGCGGCGATACAAAGCGGCCGTCCGCTCAGGTCGTCGTGGACGTCGCACTGCCAGCGATTCCCCTTGGGCTCAGCCCTTTCAAAGCGGGCGTAGTTCATCACCATCGCGCCGTAGCGGCGGGCCGAGTGCAATGTGTCGAGCACCAGCCGGGCGTCGTTGGTCAGGCCGTCGTAATAGCGAACCGCGCCGGAAAGGTCCTCGCGGCGAATGTCGGGGAGCAGCCGGGCCAGGTCGTCCGGCCCGAGCGACGTCGAGGGACCCAGGTTGCGTCCGCCGCAGAGCAGGTCGTAGAGCTTTACGCCGATTCGCAACTGCCACAGCGGCCAGCGCGTGCCACGGTAGGCGGGGAAGAGAAACGGCAGCGGCTCGGCGAGGTGCGGGGCAATGCGGCACAAGATCCGCTTCTCGCGGCTGGCCTCGTAGACCAGGCCCAATCGCCCTTGGGCCAGGTAGCGCAGTCCGCCGTGCAACAGTCGGCTGGAGCGGCTGCTGGTGCCGGAGGCCAGGTCGAACTGCTCGACCAGGCCGACCCGCAGCCCGCGCATGGCCGCATCGCGGGCGATGCCGGCGCCGACAATGCCGCCGCCGACAATCAGCACGTCGAGGGCTTCGGCCGTCAGTTGTTTGTCCAATTCCGCTCGATCGAGATCCATTGTACAATAAGCCCCTGGTATGTTTTTAACGGACATTCGCGGACCGTACAAGGAGAACACGATCGTGAACAAGAGCTGGCGTTTCGCCCTGCTGGGGTTGCTCGTATTGATCGCCGCGGTTCTGTTTGTCAATCTTGCGCCGGTGCACAGTGCCCCGCAGGGCATGCACACCGAAGGGCGTTTCTGCGTATTCACCTATCCCAGCGGGATGACCGGTTTCTTCGACGCGGATGAGGGAGTGGTCTACGTTTACGATCCGAATCTCACCCAGTGCGTGATGGTCCGCAAGATCACCCGCCTGGGCGACGCGATGAAAAAACTCAAGTAGTCTCTTCCCAGCGTAAAGCCCGCTCGACGGCCCGCTGCCAGCCGTGGTAGAGCTGCTGGCGGCGTCCGCTGGGGATGCCCGGATCGAACTGCCGCTGCAGGGCCCAGTTCTTGGCGATGTGGTCCAAATCGCCCCAGTAACCGACGGCCAGCCCGGCCAGGTAGGCCGCGCCCAGAGCCGTGGTTTCCGCCACCATCGGCCGCTGGACGGGGATGCCCAGCAGGTCGGCCTGGAATTGCATCAACAGGTCGCTCACCGACGCGCCGCCGTCGACTTTCAACGCCGCGAGCTCGACCTGGGCGTCTTTGCGCATCGCTTCGAGCAGGTCGAGGCTCTGAAAGGCCATCGATTCCAAGGTGGCGCGGGCCAAGTGCGCGGCGGTCGTTCCCCGCGTGATGCCGAGGATCGTGCCCCGGGCATAGGGATCCCAATAGGGCGCTCCCAGCCCAACAAAAGCCGGCACGAAGTAGACCCCGCCCGTATCGGGCACGCGGCCGGCGAGCACGTCGATTTCGGGCGAGGTGCGGATCAGGCCGAGGCCGTCGCGGAGCCACTGGATGGCCGCTCCGGCGATGAACACCGACCCTTCCAGGCAATAGGTCACCTGGCCGCGAAGCCCCCAGCCGACGGTCGTGAGCAATTGGTTCCGCGAGTCGACGGGCTGCGCGCCGGTGTTCATGAGCAGGAAACAGCCGGTGCCGTAGGTGTTCTTTGCGCTGCCGGGCACGAAACAGGCCTGGCCGAACGTGGCCGCTTGTTGATCTCCCGCATCGCCGGCCACGGCGATCGGCGCGCCGAACCACTCGGCGGCCGTGTGGCCGTAGACTTCGCTCGACGAGCGGACCTCGGGGAGCATTGCCCGGGGAATGTCCAACACCCGCAGCAACTCGTCGTCCCAGTCCAGGGTATGGATATTGTAGATCAACGTGCGGCTGGCGTTGCTATAGTCGGTGACGTGCAGCCGGCCGCCGGTCAGCCGCCAGATCAGCCAGGTGTCGACGGTGCCGAAGAGGATCCGACCGTCCGCGGCGCGGCGGCGCAGCGATTCGTCGCGATCCAAGAGGTACTTGATCTTGGTGCCGGAAAAATAGGGATCGAGCACCAAGCCGGTCTTGCCGCGGAACAGCGGCTCGAGGCCGTCGCTCTTCAACTGCCGGCAGATCTCGGCGCTGGCCCGGCTCTGCCAGACGATGGCGTTGGCGACCGGGCGGCCGCTGTCGCGATCCCAGAGAATCGTGGTTTCCCGTTGATTGGCGATCCCCACGGCCGCAATCGCCGGGGTGGAGAGCGAGGCCCGTGCGAGCGCCTCGCGGGCCACCTGGAGCTGCGAGGCCCAAAGGACCTCCGGATCGTGCTCCACCAGGCCCGGGGCGGGGAGGATCTGGGGAAACTCTTGTTGTGCGGCGGCGACGATCCGCCCGTCGCGGCCGAAGATAATCGCCCGGCTGGACGTCGTCCCTTGATCCAGCGCTAGAATATACTGCTGCATGGACGCAGTCTACGCGGCCGCGATGGAATCGGCAAGCCGCGGCGGTGGACGGGATCTGGCAAGGGTTCTTGGCAAGCCGTACTGCCCGGTCCCGCCAAATAAGCTTGCCACACCCGCCAATATTCGTTTCACCAATCCGGTCCTCGACTTGGGGCGACGATTCTCGCGGTGGTCCGCCGCGGGTACAATGGAAGCCACCCCAACGAATCATACCGTGTTCGAGGAGCGTCGGAAATGCCCATGAACAGGCGGACGTCGTTAGCTCTGTTGGTAGCCTGTGGCGCCCTGCTGTTGCCCCCAGAGGCGAGGGTGCGGGGAGACGACGCAGCGGCCCCGCCCCTGCATCGCGACTTCACCGTGTGCGAACTGTACGCGCCCGCACATTTCGGCAACAGCTACGAAGTGCTCGGGGCCAACCAGATGCGCGAGATCCTCGCCGAGGCCCGCTTCTGGGGCTTCAATCGCTATGGCGACTGGTTCGACACGGACGACTGTAAGGACCCGTTCGCGTCGGGCCATACTTACGGGCTGGGCGACGCGCTGTGGACGGCGAAGAAGAGCAATTATGGCTCGGCGCAGGCAGCGGGCTGGCTCCGCGATCTGGTCATCACGCCGAACCACGTCTACGTGGATCAGTGTTTGCCGGAGCTACTGGCTGTGAAGGGGGGCCGGGTGTTCGGCCAATTGATCTGCCCGTCGCGGCCGCGGGCCCGCGAAGTCATCCTCAAGAACTACGACAACTTGTTCGCCGACCTCGCCCGCGCGGGCGTACGCCTGACGCACCTCAACGCCTGTCCCTACGATTTTGGTGGATGCCGCTGCCCGCAGTGCGAACCGTGGATTCTCACGTATGCGCAGCTTTCACGGGAGATTTTCCTCGTCGCGCGCAAACACTATCCGCAGATCAGGATGGACATGGTCGGCTGGTGGTGGACGGCCGAGGAGCACCGGCTTTTGGCCGACTGGGTGGATCGGCACGCGCCGGGGTGGATCGAACACATCTACCTGCACCTTCCCTACGGCGCGACGCGGGTGGCCGACGTGCCCTTGCCCAAGGGTTGCGCCCGCGGCGCGTTCGTCCACATCAGCTATGCCGAGCAGGCGGCTCCGCGCGACATGTACGGGCACCTCGGGCCGCTGGTGGCCGCCGAGCGGCTCGAGAAAACCGTGGCCGACCTGAAGGCCCAGGGCGTCACCGCGGTGATGGCCTACTCGGAGGGCGTTTTCGACGACCTGAACAAGGCGGTCCTCGCCGGACTGACGTCGGGGCAGTACCGGACGGCCGATGAGGTCTTGCAGGCCTATACCCGGCGGTACTTCGGCGCCGATGCGAACATGGCCAGGCCGTGGGCCGCCTGGCTCAAGGCCTGGGGAAAGCCGTTCGACGTGGACACGCGGCAATCGGCCGACACGTTGGAGAAGCTCCTCAAGAATAACCCCAAGGAAAGCTGGCGTTTGCGGCAGTGGGAACTGAAACAGCAACTGTTCGCCATTCACCGCCAGATCGGCCCGGGCACCCAGTGGACGGCGGAGCGACTCGCCGCCGTCGAGCGGTTCTGGGCCGTCCAAGAGCAGATCCAGCGAGGGCTCTGGGGACTGGGGCCCCAACGGCACGTCTTCGCCCGGCAGTACACTCCCTTGCCCTGGTACGCGAGTTGGGCGAAATTCACCGCAACGCACGCCCAGGAAATCGGAAAGGAACAGTAGCCAACCCTGCCTTGTGGTGCAGTCGTCCCGCCAGCTTGCGGCGGGCGGTCGCCAAACGTGATACAATAGCCGCCGTCGCGCGGGTGCCATTGCTGGCTTGTCCGGCAGCGCCGGCAACACGGGTGGACAAGCGATCCGTGGTGCCCGGCGAGGAACAAATCCCGCGTCCTGTTCTCTTGCCAAAATCCTCCGTTTTCATCCTCTCGTCAATCGTGGGAGAACCACCCGATGCCGCGCACTCCGACAATCGCCATGGGAAACCGTCACGCTCTGCTGATCCGCTCCGCGGCGGCGATCCTCCTGGGACTCTCGACCGCGGCGTCCGTGCCCGCCGCGGCGCCCCCGGCCGCCGACAATGCGGTGCGAGTGGGTGCGGAGTTCTTCCTCAATCGGACGGAAACCGCGGACTCGGTTGCCCGCCATTTCCGCCTGATGAAGGAGCATGGGCTGAGCATCGCGCGGATCTTCGTGATCTGGAACGACATCGAACGCACGCCCGGCCGGTGGGACTTCCAGCGTTACGACTGGGTGTACGACGCGGCGGCCGCCAACGGCATCCGCATCGCCGCGACGCTGTGTGCGGAAGACCCGCCCGGTTGGACCGAGCAGACGTCTTTCTACCATCAGCGCACCGATCTCAATGAGCCGGGGCTGCGCGCGCACGCGGCCGAGTATCTGGACAAGGTGGTCCTTCGCTACCGCAACCATCCCGGCCAGGGTTATTGGCTGCTGATGAACGAGCCCACGCTGCCGCCGTGCTTCACGCCGACGATGATGGGCCGCTTCGCCGCGTGGTTGCAGGGGCGTTACGGCACGGTCGATCGCTTGAACGCGCGCTGGTTCCGCCCTTTGAAGAGCTTCGCCGACGTGCGGCTCGACCCGACCCAATGGAACCAGGGCTGGATGGATTACCCGTCCTACGTCGACTGGAAGGAATTCAACATCGACAATCTCTGCGACCAGTTGCGTTGGATCGGCGATCGCGTCCGCCAGCTCGATCCGCATCATCCCACGCACGCCAACCCACATGGTCTGCTGGGATGTCTTCCCGCCGTCGGGCAGGACCTCTGGCGCGAGGCGAAAACCGTCGATTTTCTGGGCGCGTCGATGCACCCGCCCTGGCATTTCGGCGACTTCCGCCGCGACGAGTTCGGAGTGGCCTACGCTTGCTGCGTGGACCAATTGCGGAGCGTCTCTCATGGGCACCCGTGGTGGGTGACGGAATTGCAGGGCGGCCCCACGGTCTTCACGGGAAAACGGGCCATGACGCCAACCAACGCCGAGATCACGCGTTGGCTGTGGGACGCCGTGGGCGGGGGCGCCAAAGCCGTCGTCTTCTGGCTGTGGAACCATCGCACCAACGGGCGCGAGGGGGGCGAATGGTCGCTGGTGGGCCTCGACGGCCGGCCGACCGATCGCCTGGCGGCCATCAAGGATTTTGCCCGCGCGCTCTCCGTGCTGCCGGTCCTGGAGCGGGCCGTCCCGCAACGATCGCGGGTGGCCATCTTGTACTGCCGCCCGACGTTGTTGCTGGGCGACATGGAAGGGCAGAACGTGGGACATCAGAAGGATTCGCTGTTGAGCCTTTGGGGTTGCTACCGGGCCCTTCTGGAAAGTCACATTCCCGCTGACTTTGTCGACGTCGACGAATTGAAAGCCGGCCGAGGCGCCGACTACGACGTGCTCTATCTGCCGAACTGTTATGCTATGGATGCGCAGACCGCGGTTGCCATACGGCGGTTCGCCGAGGCGGGTGGAACGGTGTGGGCGGATGGACTGCTCGGTTGGAAAGATCCCTACGGCGACATGGCGCGCGGCGCGCCCTTGGAAATGGCCTCGCTTTTCGGTTTCGAGTTCCACGACATCGAAGCCACGGAAAAACCCTTTTCCTTGACCGGACGAGCCGACACGGGCGGCGAGTTGTGGCAAATCGGCCTCACCCTTCGCGGAGCGGAGGCAACGCTCTGCGACGGCGCCGGCAAGCCACTCTCGACGACCCATCGTTTTGGCCGAGGCGTCGCGCAGTACTATGCCACGGCGCTCTCGCTGGGCTACTTTCGCCGTCCGCAAGCCGAAGTGCGTCGCCTGATCGTCGCGCCCGCCGTGGGCCACAACGCCGTCTTGCCCGTGGAAATGAAAGGTGGCTCGGAGCAGATCGTGTTCCGCGGCATGGTCGCGCCTTCGGCGCGCGTGGCAATCCTCGGCAACTGGGGAGCGAAGAGCACGCCAACGGTGTGCTTTGCAGGCAATTTCCACCGCGTGGTGGAAGCCTTGAGCGGAGCGGAACTAAAGCCTCGGCCGGAGGGCGACCGCACCACCGTCGACGTCCGTCTGGAAGCTGGCGCCGTTGCGGTCGTCGTTGCGGAATAGGCCAAGTTACCCCGATTATTCAAGGCCCCACGGAAGCCCGACGGGCAAGTTGTGATGTTGCGTCAGCAATGCTGTCGCACGCGGGAAGCCCGCGAAAAAAGGGTATTCTGTTCACGCTGCGAGGCGAACGGAGGCGCTCCGTAATCTCTGCCGCCAACCAGGCGAAAACGCCGTTTATTCCGGGGTTTTCTTGAGTTTCGCTAGCATTGCTGGCGCAATATCAAAACCTCCGCACATTGGAGGAAATGGATTGCGCCGCGGCACTCCACGACGCGATCGGGCATGAAGCCCGTCCGCTGGAAATGCCCGTCCACGTTGCTGGTGAACACGAAGTAGCCCGACCGTCGGTTTGCCCCCCAACGCCGCAGGATCTCGAAGCTGGCGTGCGGTACCGTGGTGCGGTATAGATTGAGCCGGTGCCCGAAGAAGCACCATGCCTATTCAGGATCGGTACGGAACCAGATGGGGTTGGAAATCTCCTCGAAGCGGTGACCACGAAAGACCGGATAGGCCCGCCAGAAGCCCTGCGGACTGCGAAAGTCGGGTAAGCCCGAGTCCACGCCCATTCCAGCCCCGACACCAATGAGCAGGGCATCTGCCGCGCGAATCGCTGCCGCAGCAGCCTGGTAGCCGGTCGTCAAATCGCCGTTGGGACCCATGGGGATATTCGGCGGGGCCGCTGCCTGCGGCCATGGCATTACCACGTCGCTTTCTCCACGCTTTTGCGAAGCTGCAAAACATTCGCTTCGGGCGATTCCAGGCTGGCCACGCATCCGGGACCGAGGATCAAACCGCGATGGCCGACCTGCCTCCATGCGTCCTGCACCTGGGTATCCACCTCCGCCGGCGTGCCATGGACTAGCGTCGTGTTCTCCCCGATACCCCCAATCAGGCACTTCGTTGTCCTCCTTTTCATCTCTGCCAGGGACGGACCAGCCTCGCGATCATGGTAGTTCAGCGCCTGCACAGGGTAGTCCCGCGCCTGATCGAACATGATCTTCTGCCCGTGGAGATGCAGGACATTGAACCAAGAGCGACATCTTACAGCCTCCAGCACGGCCAGGTCATACGGTTTCGCAAACTCCGCGTACTCTGCCCGTGTCAGGTAGCCCTCATTGGCCGTCTGGCTGGCAAAGAACAGGCCATCGGCACCTCGGGCGACCACCTCGGCAGCGAAGCGGCGAGTCGTCTCGGTAATAATCTCCAGGCCCGCATGCACGGCACCCGGAGCTTCACGAAGGTGGGCCAGCAGCTTTTCGGTTCCTGCGAGCTTGAGGGCCGTCGTAAGTGGGCTGAAGACTGTCTGAATGAGTGGAACATGCTCTTGCATCTCCGCCAAGGCGATCCGTTGAGCCTCCAATGCGATGAGATACTCCCCTTCTGTGCCACGCCACGGCCTTAGCTTGCGCCAATCTCCTGAACGCTTGATTGGGTATTCCGCCTGCACCGGCGGATGCTTGCCGCCTTGAACATCAAGGATGACGCCCCAGTCCACCACCGAATACAGACCGTAGGGACTAATCTTGATAAAGTCGAGGTCGAGTTTCTGCTGAAGTTCTAGCGACAGCTGGGCGAGACGCCGGGGGGCGCGATCCTGATTGGGAAAGTGCCACCAGAAGCCAAAGGGCAGCCGGTCCGTTTCCTCAAGGGCCACTGCCTTTTCGATCCGCTCACGGTGGGACATCGTCAGCTTGGCAGGACTCCCGCCGAAGACGGCGGCTTTGGCGGCCGTCAGGCCCACGGCCCCGACCCCTACGGTGCCGAGGAAACGCCGACGACTGAATCGTGTCTTGCTCGCGCTCATCCCGTAACTCCTCGCTTGAGTGGCCTCAGCGGCACGAACATGGGCTTCGTCGTTGTCAACTACCAATGTCGCCTTAGTCATCGCGGTGCGTGTGATCCGTTCCGGGAACCCAAGCCTCCGGTTACAGCAGCCTCGCCCGCCCGTCCAGTGGTGCGACGCGCGTCGACTTCGTAACCGGAAGCGAGCCAGTCGTCCCAGGTGCGCACCCGGGACGGGGCGACCCCGGCAAAAAGTACGGCCGGCCGTCGTGGCGCCGCCGCAACAGGCGCTGCCTGCGAGAGCAGCAGGACAGTTCCCACGGCCGCGGCCATGCCCATCAAACGAATCGCGCTGCACACTGTTGATTCTCCTTCTCCGCGAGCGTGATCTGGAACGGCACTTCTTGTGAGTCTAGTGTAACCGCAACAAAACGCCAGGGGTTAAAGGAAATCGCTCGGCACAGAAACGGGGTGAGTGGAGACCCGGCCTGGACCTACCGCGATGTCGAACCGGCGTTGCAGGCATGGCTCCAGGTTGATGACACCTCGGTCGGTAAACGGAGCATTTTCGTCGACAGCAAGCGGTCGCCGCAGCCGATTCCCACTACGGACTTCTCGTTGCTTTTGAGCACGACCGACGAATACTGCCTCCTCCAACCGCCAGCCCTCGCCACCGGGCCGGCCACATATACCTGAGGCACGCCGCAGCGCTGTCAGGCCGTTCCTACGCACCGTAAGCCCCGGTCGAGATGACCTTCGCCAACAGCTTGGCCCCGCTGCTGCAATCGGGACGGCCCAGCCCGACCACGACTGGAGGTCGATCATGGCGGCCACCTGCGGCGTGACGTGGGGCTTGATCGCCGCGATTTGCTCCTCGGCAACCGGCTTGATCGGCGGCCGCTCACCCTTCACAATGGCTTCACAGAAAAGGAAAACGGAGCCCGTTCACGGCAGCGCCACGCGGGTGTGAATGACGAACGATTGAGGCCCGGGTCACCGTTCCCGGGCTGCGGCGTGGACGGCCGACGGGCGATAGAACACGATATCGGTCTCCCCCCATGGGCCGCGGAATTCCCAATGCCGCACACCTTGCGCCAGGATGGTCCGCCCATCGAGATCGACAATGTCGACGGGTTGGCCAAACTGCACCTCAGCCGGCCCGCAGCGCACATGGTGGCAGAGCGTCACGCCCGAACCGGTGTAGATCACCTGTCCGGGCGTACCGAGGGTGTCGATGCCGGCCTCGCAGGCGATGGCGTGCAGCAGTTGCGGCGTGAGTGGACCGGCGATACGGACACCGGCCAGGGCCGTGAGCCGCCGCATCAAGGCTGCCGCGTCAGGGAAGTCGGGCGATGCCGTCCCGGCTGGCGCGGGCAGGACGACCACATTGCCTGGACCGCAGCGGCGCTGGATCGCCTTGACCTGTTGTCGATTCAGGGTAAAGGCCGTGAGAAACACGTAGGCCTTATAGCCGGGCAATTGGGGATGGGTGATGTCGTCCAACAGATAAAGGTCATAGGGTACGCCCGACAAATTCAGAGCCCGCCGCTGGGCGTTGGTGGCGGCCGTGAGCGTGCCGAAGCTGCGAGGGCTCGCCCGCCATCCGGCCGCCTCGTCAACGAACACTGCCATCTGCGCTACCGGTGACGGCGCGTCACGGCGGTGGGCCCACTCCATGATCCGTTTGGACTCTTCCACGACGGACCACAGTTCCGGATCGTCATACCAGCCGCCGCTCATGTCGTAATACCAAGCGCCCATGCCTCGGGTGGCCGCGGCACCGATGTCCCGGCGGATCTGGGCCCGGAAGCCGGCTGCTGTGTCAGTTGCGCCGAGTTCCTCCATCCCCCACCGTCCACCAGCGTATGAGCGATACGTGCGGTAGTCGATCTCGCAGATCTGCACGCTACCCCGCAGCCGGTACGACCCCCAGCAGGCGTTCGTGCCGCCGGTGCCGCCAATCTGCCGCCAGTCGCTGTACTCCTGTACGGCTGTAGCCGAATCCATGCGGTCGGGGCCTGATAGCAACTCCGACAGCGCGTAGATGTTCGCCCCTTGATCGTGGATCGCATCGGGCGAATAGCACATTGAGAAGACCGGCCGGCCAATGGCCGCTTTGAGTGTCTGGGCGAAATGCTTCACCAGTTTCACGGGTGCTACGGAAGCATAGCGGTTGCTATCGGCCGCGCGCCGCTCTGGGCCAATGGCCGCCAGAAACGGTTCCTTCCCATTCCGCTCGGCCTCACGGCAGATGGTTGCTGTTTCGAAGGTCACGCGGGGATCTCCCCAGGCTGTCCGCAAGGACGTGACGTCATGACCATAGACCTCACGGAGCCACTGCTGGAAACCACGACGATGGCCCGGCGAATGGTCGAGTTCGTGCCCCACGCTCCAGTCGAAGAATTGTCCGTCGTTGCCGCCGCCAATCACGAAGCCCACTACGATCCGCCCCACGTCGGCCCCGGCCACATAGCGCCCCAATTCCGTCAAGGCTCGATCCATATCGCGGCGGTAGGCGGGCGAGCCGTACGAGCCCGAAAGCACTTGATCGTCGTTGGCGGCCGCAGTTTTCCCCTGGGGGTGCGCGTCACGGCGTAGACAGAACCATTTCTGCCCGTCCTCGGCCGTCCAGACGTCGTCCAAGTGGTCGAGGCCCCATTGCCGCGGCATATCGCAGCGAACCTGGAGGATAACGCAGGCCTCTGGGTCCGCAGCAATTGCGTGCAGCAAATCTCGCTCAAGTGACCGGAAATCACAGCCGCCGGGAAAGTTCCAGGCCACATTCTTCTCGCCCGTATTCGGGCCCATTTGTACCGTACAGGTGTGCAAATGGATGCCGGCCGCCGCAAACCCGCCGTAACGCGAGTTTTGCGGATGCCCATACGCACCCTGGTGGACCAAGGCCGACTCCAGCCGGTCGCCGACGACAAACAGCGGCCGCCGGGCAATGGTTTCTACACGGGCCGGCGGCGGCGTGCGCTGGGCCAAGTGGGCCCGCGCGCGAGCTTCCTCGTACGGTTGCTCATGCGTGCCGCCTTGCCCACGATGGACGGTCGGCGGAGGCGCCGGCCCGAACTCGGCATCGTCGAGAAGAACCTTCATCGGTCCACCCACGAAGATCAATCGCAGCCGCGTGGCCACGGCTTCGTTGCTGGTCGACCAGCGGCACCAATGACGCTGCCAATGGCCCGGCGGCATTTCCGGCGGACGCCAAAGGAAATGCGGCGCGTAGTGGCACGGCAAGAGCCCTTGCCCCCGGAGGCCAACGTCTTCATTGCAGAAATAGAGTTGGCTGCCGAACTCTAACTGCACGACTCGCAGGAAGATTGCCGAGAGATACTCGTGCGTCGGTTCGACAGCCAACGGCCCAGCCTCTAATACCAAATAGCCCACGGAATTGGTCTTTTCGACAACCACGGCCCGGCGACCAGTGCGGGCCTCGGCCGTCCACGCAATGGTGCCTGCAGCGCCCTCGTGTTGCGAGAGCTTCCACCGGACTGGACGGTCGCCAGACGCGTTTTCGAACGACGGATCGATCAGTTTTGGCTGGGAGACGGGTGTGGCACCCCGGCACAGCGCCCCGGCTGCTAGAATCCAGGCCACGCTCAGCCATATGCCGGAACCGCGGAAACTATGAGTCATGGGGGAAACCGGTGTATAGTCGGCAGTTCGTGGATGTTTCCACAACTGTGTTGTTGTGGAGGCCAGCGCGAAATCGGGTGATCGGCGCCGATACGGGCGATGACGATCGTTTTCATTGCGTATCATTTGTGCCCTGCGGCTTGATGATGATCGTGTGTCGTAGCGGTACAAAGGCGGCCTGAACGGTGGCAGCCAATGCCGTGTGTTCGGCCTCGCTTTTTGCAAGGGTGGCCTCCAAGCCGTCCTTGGCGGCGCTATGGAGGACGCTTTTCATTTGCTTCGTTTCGAAAACTTGCTTGGCGAACACAGCCTCGTCGACTTTCTTGAACGCCTCGGAAAAAGGATTGTCGGCAAAGTCATCGGCCAGATTCACGCCCGCGCCGAGTTGGCGGGCCGAATAGGTTCGCGTGGTCTTCCCCCAAGTCACGCAATACAATGGCGCCTTTCCGCCTTGAACGACGAGGCGGAAGCGGTTCAGTTCGGCATTGAACGGCACAAGGGTCATCCCCGACCGAACCGAGTTGTCCTTGTTCGTCTCGCCGGCGGCACAAAACGGATAACGGCGGCTGGTCACCGAGAGCCGGCCGTCCCGAAACGATTCGATTACGTGTCCCCTGGTGGCCATGGCAACGCCACTTGGAAGATCGACGGTCAGCGTGCCGATATCGCCGTCGGTCCCCAACGCCTTGAGAAAGGCGTAGGCCATCACGAGGTGTCCGGCCCAACCGGGATGCACCCCGTCGTGGCCGGCCAGGGCATACTGCGGGCCGTATTTCTGCCGCGCGGCAAAACTGTTGCTAAACAATGGCCAGAAGTTGTCGGCGAACCGCACGTTTTCCCGGGCGGCGATTCCGATGTCGATGTCGCGCAGCCGACACAAGTGCAGGTTGTGCTCCTGGACCGTGCCTGTGGCCGTCTTAACCCAGCTCGCCACCTTGCCGACGCAGCTTGGCGAGCCGAGCACCACGCGCACGCCCGCAGCCTTGAATGCGCGAACCACACCGGTGTACTTCTCGCAATACCAGCGCGCGTTCGCTTCGTCGTACGGGCGATAACGGTAGTCGTTCATGCCGTAGCAGGTAGTGGCGACCGTGGGCCCAAAACGCAGGCAATCGGCGACCATCCGTTGCAGAAAGCGATCCGCCGTTTCGCCGCTCCAGCCGTGCTGCCGAACTGAAATCTGCAACTCCGGCACACACACGGTCAAATACGTCTCCATGATGCGGCTATACATCTTCTGTTCGGTGATCGAATCGCCGCAGATGGCCAGGTGATCGCCGGCCCGTAGCAGACAGCCCTTGGCCTCGGGTACCTTTCGCGGTTGATACGTGCCGAAATAACGATCGGCCGGCCTGGTTTCCACTGCGGTCGTCTGCGCGGGGAGGGCCTGGGCGACGAGCGCCAGAGAGGCAGACAAGAGAGCGATGGTACAATAACCTGGGAAGCGAAGGTTTGGCGTCATGGTGGTGGTCTCAGTCGGTATTTCGTAGGGAGGTTCCGCTCGGATACGTTCCGAGTAGCAACAGCTTCCCCAGGATACGATGCGATCGGAACGAGTCTCAAGGCGTTTCACACACGAAAGCGGCCACCTCGAACGGTTCCAGGCGGCAGTGGATGTTCCGCCGTACCGTGCCGTCCGTAGACGGCGCTTCATCGAAGGCCACTGCATGCGATTGGCCCTGGGTGTCGATCTGCAGTAATCGGCCCGGCAACGCCTTGCGATCGAAGATCAGCGGCAGGGTCTGGTAGACGTCGCTGGAGAGATTCACGACGCCAATCACCGCCTGGCCGTTGCGGCTGCGATTCAGGATCAGCCAAAGATACGGAGCATCGTAATGGGCGGCGACCGGGAGCGGCCGTCGGGCGATCCATCCGAGCACTTGGCGAAGCTGTTCCGCACGCATCAGGTTCTCCAGCAGGTGGCGATCACCGCGACCGCTGAAGGCGAGGACGGCGAACCGCTCCCCACGGGAGTTTTCGCTCAGCAGCAGCGATGGAGCGACCACGTCGCGGCGGTAATTGTGAATCTGCGAGGCCGCCCGGCTCCCATCAGCCCGAGGCTTTAATCGACGCCAATCGCCGCCGGACACCAGCGGTCGCAGGGGAAAGCATCGCCCGTTGAGCTCTGGCGATGTGTCCTTGTCATCGAAGGATTCGTACCCCAGGTCGTCGAGCGGGATCGCCTCGGCCACCTCGACGCCGATCCGCGCGGCTAGGCCGCGGTGCTGGAGAGCCTCGGCAGCGGTCGCGTCGAGCAGGGCACCGCGGGAGAGGAGGGCGTTCAGGGCCTGATCGTCGAGCGCGAGCACGTCGTCGCCACAGATCACGTGCCAGGGCGATGATCGGCCGAAGGTGATCGGCAGGCCGAGGGCGGGCAAGCGATCGGCAAGCCGCGCCGAGGAGAACAGGTCGCCCGGCCCCACCGAGCAACATCGTACGCGAAGCTGGTCCGCATGCTCGAAGACCGCCACGCCTTCGGGCCGGCTCCCCTCCGGCAGCATGGCGTGAAGCCGGTCGAGGAACTTGCGGCCCGATTCCAATTCGTGGATCAGTGGCTCAGAGTCGGCCAGCGGCGAACCGTACATATCGAACACGTTGAGCGCGAGATGATCAAAACCGCAGAGGACGCAAACGGTCATCTGCGTCAACGTGCAGCGGGCCGATTTCGCATAGAGACTGTACTGATAGTTCTCGATCTCCGGCCAGTACTCGATCGTCGGTGGAAGGACCGCTCGCAGTCGGCAGGGATTGAGAAACGCTGCCGGGGCGTCGCGGAGGAAGCCCTCGCTGTAAAAGGGGATCTGCGGGCGGATCATGGGGCGCTGGGGACCGGCCAGCGCTGCCGCAACCCGCGCCAGGTCGACCCCTTGCGCACCCGTCGGCCAGGAGGCTGTCATTAGCCCCACGTGGGTTTCGGGTGAAACGCGAGTGACTTCACGATGGATGATTGCGGCGAGATCTTCGAATCCGCGCGAGGTGACTTCATAGTAGTGGCGGCGAAGCGGGTTCGCTCCGTCGCCGCTGTGGATCGCGCGGACCACCTCCTCGCGGGTCACCTTTCGGCCCGCAAGTCGGCCGATCTCGTCCAGATGTCGCGGACAGAAACACGACATGCCGCCGGCCATCATCGTACGATAGTCGTCGTCGACGAACAGGACGGGCGGCTTGAGTCTGGCATAAATAGCATACGCTCCGGCGACCCAGCGTCGCAGTTCGGGGCAGAGCGGGCAAGCCCCTTCGGTGCTCACGTGACCGTCGAAGAATACTCGCCGCTGGAAGGGGAACTGCTCGCTCATCGCCTTGGGAAAATAGACATGTCCCAGAGTTTGCAGCACGTTCACGCTCACGGTGATTCCTGCCGCGCGCAAACACTCGGCCTGCGGCCGGATAGCGGCGACGTAGGACTCGATTTCCGCGAGCGAGTGGAACGAAGGGGCCTGGTCGTAGGACGTGGTGAACAGCAGCACCTCACGGCAGCCTGTCCGTCGGCAGTAGTCGATCACCTCGTCGGTGCGGCGCTGCGCGTGCTCCAAGGGCAGATAGATCCGCAAGATCTGGTGCAGACCGCTTTGTCCCGCGGCCTCCCGGGTGGGAGACGTTTCGGCCGGACGCGCCGGCTCGGCGGCCGTCCGGCTTTCGTGAACGGCAAACGCCGCAAACAGAAGGAAGGCCAACGAATGTCTCCAGGTAATGCCTGGCCAGGAGTAAAGCATCGACATCCTCGTGTTCTCTTGCGATAAAGGAGCGGATATTGTACCCGACACTTGCCACTTGGATTCCGCTCGGATACGGTCCGAACAGCAGCGACTTTCCCATATTAACAAAGTGGCTCGCGACCGTCCATCAGGCCAGATGATTTGCCGCCCTTGCCGGACTTCGTTACGGAACGCGGCCACCGCGACGCGCCAGACCGCGATCGGGCCCAATGCGACCCGGCGGTTATCCAGCAATTGCGGCGCGCCAAGGCACACGATCATGCACAGGACGGCAAGTAGCGACGGCCATCGCGTGGGCGAAACTCTTACTGCCGAGTTCCGCCGGGAATCGACCGAACTCGCCACCCCAGACCAGCAGCGTGTCGTGGAGCATGCCGCGCTGCTTGAGATCCTTCACCAGCGCGGCAGAGGCCTGGTCCACTTCCTTGGCATTGATCGGCAGGTCGCGCTTCAGGGCGCCGTGCATGTCCCAGTCGCGATGGTAGAGCTGTATGAACCGCACGCCCCGTTCGGCCAGCCGCCGTGCCAGCAGGCAGTTGGCGGCGAACGAGCCGTCATCGCCCGTGGTGCCGTAGAGATCCAGGATCTGCTTCGGCTCAGAGGAAAGATCCATCAGCTCGGGCACGCTGCTCTGCATCTTGAAGGCCAACTCATATTGGGCCACGCGGGTTTCTAGCTCCGGATCGGCGGCCGTCGCTTGGTGGAGGCGGTTCAGGGCGTTGACCGTGTCGATCGCGTCGCGCTGCTCCGCGGCACTTACGCCCGGCGGATTGCCGAGGTAATACACTGCGTCGCCGCGCGACTGAAACTTCACCCCTGGTAGCGGCTGGGCAAGAATCCGCTGTGCCACATGCGGGCCGAGATCGGCTGCGATTGGCCCCCCTTGCCGGTCGAAACCAGCACGATGAAACCCGGCAGGTTCTGGTTTTCGCTTCCCAGGCCGTAGATTGCCCACGAGCCCATGGCGGGCCGGCCGGAAATGGTGCTGCCGGTATTCATGAAGGTGTGAGCCGGGTCGTGATTGATGGCCTCGCCACGCATCGAGCGGACGATGCAGATTTCGTCGGCGATCGAGCCGATGTGGGGAAACAGTTCGCAGATCTCCTGCCCGCTGCGGCCAAACCGCTGGAAGCCGAATTGCGGCGCGAAGCAGTTCAGCTTCTTGCCCTGCAACTGGGCGATCGGTTGCCCCTTGGTGAACGACTCGGGCATCGGCCGGCCGTGGAGCTTGGCCAGGGCCGGCTTGTAATCGAAGGTTTCCAGGTGGGTCGGGCCGCCGGATTGATAGAGATAGATCACCCGTTTCGCTTTGGGGGCACTAAATTGCCCTGACAGAGGATTGGGCGACGCGATTCTGAGCCGGCATGACGCGCCACCGGCCTCGATCAGGGTTTGTCGTGGGGCGGGGGATACTCCTGAAATTCGGGACTGGAGACTTCAAATTCCGCGATGTCCGGTTTCATGCTGTTGGCGCCGCAAATCAACAGTTGCAGGCTGCGGCAGTCCTTGCTATGGATCGTCAGGTGTACCTCGCGCAGCCGCCGGTCGCCCTGCGCCGGCAACACGACGTAAGCGTCTGGCTCGATCCGCTTGTTCGTAGCCGGATTGAGGGCCTGCCAGCCGATCATGCCGCGAAGGACGCGGGCGTTGATGCGGAAAACGTAGCGGCCGCCGGGCGTCACCGCCATCGGCGCCGCGATCAGTTGATAGCCGTAGGTCGTCGTCCTGCTGACCACGTGCAAACCGCCGCGGATCGGCTGATACGTAGCATCCTTGGCTCGCCGCCACGTCTCCAACGGCTGAGCTGGATGCCAGGCGGGACTCTTCGCCGCGCGGACCAACTGCATTGTAGGCGGCTCGGCTGCCGCCGAGCGGAAATAGACCGGCGCCCCGGTCAGCGGCAAATCATCAGGGCTCGACAGGAGCGGGTTTCCATAGAAATCGAACCATTGGATGTCCGCGCCGCCGCGCACCCGGACCCGCGCCCAGTCCAACGGCGTCCACAACGCGCCGACCACGCCCGTGCCCTGCCGGGCCGCCACGACGAACGCACTGCCGCCACCCAGGCATTCGGGCTTCAGCGGCGCCGCGCCGGAGAACATCGACGCCATCTGGGCGTAGGCGGCCAGAGTGTCCAGGTACAGTTCCGGGTGATGCGAGGTGTAATACGGCGAGTGCAAGAAGTAATGGGCGCCCGCGGCATGCGTCAGCAGATTCACACGAACCACCCATGCTGCCTGGGTGTGCTCGTCGATATCGGGCGCGGTCACGTCGGGATCGCCGGCGCGGCCGATGAGGTAGTTGGCCTCCGTGGCCCAAACCGGCCGCGTCGCGCGGTAGTGCCCGACCAGTTCCCGGAGCGCGTCGATCTGCTCCAGGAAATTGAACGGTCCGTCCTTGAACTCCGGCGCCACGTGCATGTAGGGGTGCAGAGCGACGACGTCCAGATCCTCAAGCAATCCCGCGTCGAACGTTCGCTTGTCGTAGGCCAGGAATCGCCCCGAGCTGCCGGTCGACCAGCCCACGGTCTTGGCCTGCGGATCGACCCTGTGAACCGTTTCGGCGATGTCACGGAGCCAATTCAGATCGCCCGTGGCGGCAAGGGCGTTGTCCCCCTTCTTGTAAGCGTCGGCCACCAGCGTGTGATACTTGTTGTCGACTTCGTTAAAGACGTCCCAGTATTGGATTTTGTCGTGGTAGCGGCGGACCGTCGTCTCGACGAACCTCCGCAAGGCCGCATCCTGCTCCGCCCCCGGCGTGGCGGCCCAAGCCGGCATCTTTTCCCCCAGTACACCCAGGATCCGCATGTGCTGGCCGGCGTAGAGATCCACCAGTTCGTCCATGCGGGCGAAGTCGAGCTTTCCCGGTTCCGGCTCGACGAAGTCCCAGCGCACGAAGACCCGCCCCCACTTCGCTCCCCAGAGGTTGGCAAAATCGTCCGCCAAGAACGAGAATCCCCAGCCCGACAAGTGCACGCCGAACGGAGAGTCTTCGATCCGCGCGAGATCCACCTCCGGCGCGATGGCGATGCGAAAGCTGGCCGCAGAGACGGTCTGACCGGCCACTTCTTCCCGCACCTCGACCTGGGCCGGCCCGCGTACGTTGGGTACCTGCCAAGCAAAGAAGCCGCCGGTCAGGCCGGCACCCGCCGTGCGCAATTCAACCGGCATGGTGGCGGAAATCGCGGGGGCATCGCCTTCGGGCCGTACATCGACTGTCACTCGCGCCGTCGCGGCGGTCCCGCCGAAAAAGGCACCGGCGGCCACCTTTTCGCCCGGTCGATAAACGTGAAAGAACACCTGCCGCGGCCCCGGTGACAGTTCGACGTAGCCTGTCCCAGCGGCGAGTAAATAGCGACGAGCAGGCGCCTTTGCAGCGGGAGCGAATCCGGCGCGGGCGAGGTACACGCGGTCCCAGCACATTTCGCCGTCGGTCTTGACCGTCAAGACGCGGCCCGGCCCAACCGGGACGGTGAATTCTTCCGGTGGCGTGTGCTTGTCTAAGTTCGAGCAAAAGACTTCGCGGCCGTCCACCAGCAGTCGCATCCGGATTCGGTTGTGACCGGCCAACGCATTGACCGCCGCGGGCGGGGGCAAGGTATAGGCTAGAATTCCCATAAATGATCGCGCTCCGGCGGGAATTGCATAGCTGGCCGCCGCTTGAACGGGAATCTCCACCGCATCGGTTCTCAGTCCCGGCACAACCTCCACCGTTGGGAGCATCCGCACCGGCGTCTTTTGGCGCACGAATTTCATGACCACCGCCGAGGGGCGCAGCGTCGCCAAGGGGACAAACTCCGCCGCCTGGGCCGACCCGGACGCCCATGCCGCACTGGCCAACGCCACCATCACAGCCCACGAGACCTTCTGTACTGTTCTCATCATTCTCCGCCGATGTCTTGACAAGCTCCACCGGCAAGAGGCATCCACCGTTTGCCGCTGGGCATGAATTGCGCGCACTTTCCTCAATCTAATTCTGGCGTCTGACCGACGCAAGCCGCGCTCGGCGGCATGTCGCAAAGGAAAACAAGATTTACGCAAAGCGTAGTATCGCCGGCTCGATCGCAAAACGTACAATCCAGGACTCCTTTGCGCCCGTGCTGTCGCGCGGTCGGCCGCTTCGCGGCCATTGACCGATGCCAGAAATGACCGTGAGGTAAAATCATGAAGTCTCCAGGCAAATCGAAGCGTCGGCAGTTCGTGACCTGGGCGGGGGCGCTCGTCGCGCTGCCGGTCGTCGTGCTGTCAGCAGCAGCCGCCGAGCCCGGTGGCTTGACGGCCGGCGCGGGGCGCGCGGATGCCTTGCGACGCTTCCAAGCCCAACTTCAGTTGCTCGTACGCTATCCCGGCGGCAAGGGATTGCTGCCCACCGAGGGCCGCAGCAACAGGCGACACTTCGTGTGGGTCTGGGCACTGGGACTACAGGTCCTGGCCTGGCCGGCAACGGTGGCTTTCGCCGAACAGGGGTGCGCGATCCTTGCCGTGGTGGAGCAGCGGGAGTTGTTCGCCGTTTGGGCAACCGTTAGACTTTCCAGATATGGCGTATTCTCGACGATCATGTGACTTCACACCCCAGGCGACGAATCATGCGAAGCTCGAATCCAGTTCCCACCTCGTTTGAAGACTGGCGGTTTCCGAAGGTCCTGCTTTGGGCAGTCGCCAGCCTCAGTCTACTTGTGGCGGGTTTTTCTTCCGGACAAGCGGCCCAGATCGTCTTGCTCTCTTCGCTGGACGTGAGCAAGACTGTGCAAAGTACGGGGCGAGCGCAGGTCGATAAGTCGTACACCGGCAAGCCGCTCAGCATCGCCGGACGGAAATTCGACCACGGCCTGGGAACCCATGCCCTCAGCAAGCTGGCCATCGACCTCAAAGGCAGCGCGGACCGGTTCGCGGCCCAGGTGGGCCTCGACGACAACGCCGCCGGAAAGAACGCCACTTGCAACGGCAGCGTCGTCTTCGCCGTGTTCGGCGACGGTCGTTTGCTCTGGAAAAGCGGCGTGATGCGCTGGAGACAGCCCGCGGCGGTTGTGGACGTAAACCTGAAGGGGATCAAGACGCTTCTTCTCGTAGTGAGCGATGCCCGCGACGGAATCAACTGCGACCACGCCGATTGGGGTGATGCCCGGTTTGAGATCAGCGGCGAGGCTCCGCAGACCGTCGTTGCCGCGCCGCTTAAGCAACTGCAAGGCGAGATCCTCACCCCTCGGCCGCCGGCCACGCCGCGGATCAACGGGGCCAAGGTGTTCGGCGTGCGGCCCGGGCATCCCTTCTTGTTCACGATTCCCGCCACCGGTCGGCGGCCGATGGAGTTCGCGGTCGATAATCTCCCTGCGGGACTGAAGGTCGATCCGCAGAGCGGCCAGATCACCGGAGCGTTGCAGGATCGCGGCGAGTATCCGGTCACCTTCCATGCCAAAAACGCCTTGGGCCAGGCTCAGCGGCCATTCAAGATCGTCTGCGGCGACACGCTGGCCCTGACGCCCCACATGGGCTGGAACCATTGGTACATTTGGAGCTACAGCGTGAGCGACAAGATCATCCGCGCCGCCGCCGACGCGATGGTCTCGACCGGCCTGATCGATCACGGCTACTCGTACGTGAACATCGACGATTGCTGGACGGTTAGACCAGGATCGACCGATGCGGCGCTCTGCGGCCCGCCGCGGGACGCCCAGGGCAATATCAATCCCAACCGGCGTTTTCCCGACATGAAGGCCCTGACCGACTACATCCACGCCAAGGGGCTGAAAGCGGGCATCTATACCGGACCCGTCGAGCTGACCTGTGCCCGGCACGTCGGCTGCTATCAGCACGAGGAGCAAGACGCGCGGCAGTATGCCAAATGGGGATTCGATTTCCTCAAGTACGATTCGTCCAACTACAAGAACGTCCCCCAAATGGGCGCGATTCTCTCCAAACTCGATCGCGACATCGTGCTGAACGTCGTCGCCTGGAGCATCGGTGGCATGCAGAACACGGCGAAGTGGGGCCACCAGGCGGGTGTCCACAGTTGGCGCACCGCCCAGGACCTGGGCGGCGCCTGGGGCCTCGTCGTGGAAGACGTATTCGGATTGTATGGCCGCAACGAGTTGCAGCGCTATAGCGGCCCCGGCGGCTGGAATGACCCCGACTACATCTGCCTGGGCTACGTCTCGCCCCATGCCAAGACGAGTCTCTCGCCCGCCGAGCAGTACAGCTATGTTTCGATCTGGTGCCTGTCCGCAGCGCCGTTAATTTTCAGCGGCGACATCACCCGGCTCGATGATTTCACGTTGGGCCTGTTGACCAACGACGAAGTGCTGGACGTGGACCAGGACCCGTTGGGTAAGGCGGCCGTGCGGGTGGCCAAGCACGGGAATGCTCAGGTGTGGGCCAAGGACATGGAAGACGGCCGCAAGGTAGTCGGGTTGTTCAACATCGACGATGACCTGCGTACAGGTGTGTTCCGTGTGGCTGGCGAAATGCCGAGCAAGACGACCGCAACCGTAACGTGGACCGAATTGGGGATTCCCGGCAAGCAGATCGTCCGCGACCTGTGGCGGCAAAAGGATCTGGGCACCTTCGAAGGCCGGTTCTCGGCCCCGGTCGACGCCGATGGCGTAGTCCTGGTGAGTTTACGGCCAGCGCCGCGGCCGTGAGCCGTCGTGGTTGGATTTGCGATTCTTGCGTACACGCTTGGGCACAACCGACGAAGCGATCTGGAGGACCGGGTATGAAGCGGAGTTGTCTCGTGTTGATGATTTGCACGGCCTTGGGGGCAATTTGCGAAAGCCGTGGTGCCGCTGCCGCGCCGCTGCCACCCGCCTCGAAAGCGGAAGCCGCAGTCCCCTCTCCGGCACCGGACTGGCACAATGTAACCGCCTGGGGCGTGGAAGGCCGAGCCTGGACGGAGATGCCGCGGAAGCGCTGGTTCGATCGTTTTCCGGCCGCCGCCGAAGGCACGGTCACCCCTGCGGTGTGGTCGCTCAGCCGTCATAGCGCAGGCATGATGGTCCGCTTTCGCACCGACGCCACGGACCTCTGGGTCCATTATCTCCTGTACTCCGAGCGCCTGGCGATGTTCCACATGCCGGCAACCGGGGTCAGCGGCGTCGATCTCTATGCCCGCGACGAGCAGGGAAAATGGCGTTGGGTCATGTGTAGCCGGCCGGAGAACAGAGAAGTCCGCCAGGCGATCATCACCGGCCTGACGCCCGGGCTGCGCGAGTACGCACTCTACCTGCCGCTGTACAACGGCGTGGAATCTCTGGAGATCGGCGTCCCGAAAGGGGCGGCGTTTACGGGCCTTGCGCCGCGGGCCAGGCCGATCGTGTTTTACGGTACCTCCATCACGCACGGAGCCTGCGCCTCGCGGCCCGGCATGGTCTACACAGCGATCCTTGGCCGCCGCCTGGACTGCCCCGTGGTCAACCTAGGCTTTTCCGGCAACGGGCGGATGGACGCAGCGGTCGGGGAGCTGATGGCCAAGATCGATGCCGCGGCCTACGTGATCGATTGCATGCCTAACACAGGGGCGACCCTGGCGCGGCAAAAATGTGCACCGCTTGTACGGATATTGCGGGCCGGGCGCCCCGCTACTCCGATCGTCCTGGTGGAAGACCGCCGCGTGACAAACGAGTGGATCCGTCCGCAGTCGCAGAGGTCCCACACCGAGAACCACGCAGCGTTGCGCGAGATTTACGAGTCTCTGCAACGCGAAGGCGTGCAGAAGTTGTATTACATTCCCGGAGACGGAATGCTTGGCGATGACGCCGAAGGCGCCACCGACGGCTCGCATCCCAGCGACCTGGGCTTCCTGCGCCAGGCCGACGCATTCATGTCCGTGTTGCAAAAGGCGCTGCGCCCGTAACGGTATCCGAGCGTAATGCTTTAGCGACGGCCCATTCCCAGAACCGCCGGGTTGAGATCAGGAGTAAATCATGCGCGACGGCAGGAATCGTCTCTGGTGGTCTGCCGTGTGCCTCGTGTCGGCTTGGCTGACGACCGACGCCGCCGACGCGGCCACGCTCGGGTCCGGTAAAGGCTGGCAGGCACCCTGGGAGACCGTGACATCCGGGGGCCTGACGCTGAGCGTCAACGCCACCGGCGGCGCGTCACTCAAGACGGCCGATGGGTTGGCCCTCGGTTTGCCGGACATCTGGTTCATTTTCCACGGGGTCGGTTACGCCCACAACCCGCAATCGGGCGGACGCCCTGGCAAGAACGGCGGGGCTTGGGAGGAGTTGTCGGGAGCGAAGGCCGACGCCGGGTCGCGCAAGTACATCACCGTCACCGGGCTTATGGAAGGGATTGCCCTGCGACGCCGCGTGGCGATTGCCGGAAATGCGGTCACGATCGAATGGAAAGGCCTGGGCGTCCTGCCCAGCCAGGACATCGACAACCTGAGCGTGCAGATGAATCTGAGCCGACGCTCTCCGCAGGCGGCCATGCCGTTTGACGCCGAAACCGGCGGCGGCCAGGAGTTTCGCGGCGATTTGTGCAAGAAGTTCCCGCGGATCACCGGCCTGACCCGGCTCAGGTTCACCAGCAACAGCCACGCGGTACAGATAGTGTTCTCCGAAGAAGACGGCGACGGCTGGGTGCTCGGCAACTACGGCGATCCCGAGAAGAGCAATTACCCGACGGTAGCCAGCATTGCTGTCAGATCAAAATCGCTCCAGCAATTGAGGAAGGTTAACGGAACATGGCACTGTCGCATCATCGTTTCGATTCAGTAATCCACCGGCAATGGGCGTGGCTGTTGGCGGGCTGCTTCGGCCTGGTCGTTCTGAAGGCGGGCGCGGCTCGATCCGCGCCGCTGCCGCCAGGGTTCTCGGCCGCCGACGCGGCCGCAGCCTCGCTGGCCGTGTTCCAGACCGGCAACACCTACGACGTCCGCCGCAGCACCTGGCGAGCAGAAGTTGTCGAGCTGGCCGCCGCAATTCCGACCGGCCCAAATCGTTGGCAGGACCATCCCCCCTCGTCAGACCATTGGGGCGACTTCGCGCGGCTCGCCTGCTGGCCAGCGGGCGAGAATCCGTCCCAGGGTTTCCGCACGACCATCGTTGTGCCCGACGACGTTCGCGATGCCGCGCTGTGCCTCGACCGCCAGCCCAGCCACAAGATTTACATCAATGGCACGCTGGTGGGCCACTACAAGGCGATCGCCGCCACGCCGCCTGCCCTGCAAAAATACTCCGACCTGGGCAGGTACTTTCACAAGGGAAACAACTGTATCGCCATCGAGGCCGAAACGTTCTCTCGCTGGGGCCCGACGAAAAGCCTGCTGTTGGAAGGGGCCGTGCGCTGCAACAATGGGCAGATCATCCGCATTCTCACCGATGCCCGCTGGAAGGCCGCCTACCAGCCCGCGGCGGGTTGGACCGAGCCGAGGTTTGACGATTCCGGTTGGAGGCGCGTGGTTTCCAAGGGCAAGCCCGCGGCCGGATATGGCCCGCTGAACCATGTCTTCTATCTCAACCCACCGTATTACGGTCCGATCGACCTGGCGCCCGCGGTCCGGGGGCGGTATTTCTTTTATGATGCGGGCAAGCCGTTGGAGATTCCGGTAAGCGTTTTGCCCAACGCCGCCCTACCGGTGTGTGACGTTACCTGGCGGCTGGATGACGCCGAGACCGGACATCCGGCGCAGCAAGGCCTATTGGCCGAACGCCACGACTCCCGCGAGTCGTTCGCCGGCCGGCTGAAAACGTCCGTGGCGCGTCCCGGAGTCTACGACTTATCGATCGAGCTGCGTCGCGGCGGCGAGGTGGTCGAATCGCGGGTGGAAGAGATCGCCGTGATCGGGAAGATCCCGCAACGCGAGGTCGCCGGCAAAACGCTCACCGACGGGCTTGACCTGGAGCTCAGCGACGAAATCGACTGCGCCGATCCCAATTCGCCGTACCCGGTCTTCAGCCAGACCTACCAAGGCCGCGAGGCCCCCAGCCGGATCGTGAAAGGTCCGGCTGGCGTTTATCGCGAGGCCGATGCCAAAATCTACAGTTGGTTCGGACTGGGTGTGAAACTGGCCCATCCCGGTCAGCCGCACCTGGTGGAAATCGAGGTCCCCGACGACAAGGTGCGGGTGATGTCGGTCCGCGTGGTCGAGAGCGGCGGTTTGTACGTCTCCAACGACGGCACCGGACGGCGCGGCTGGGCCCTGGCCGGCCCGGGAATCTACACCGGACTGGACGGCCGCCTGACCAACAAAATGCGCAAGCTTAGTTTCATTATTTTTCCCAAGGTTCCCGTGACGGGGTTCCTGTTCACCACGCAGAAGGAAGACCAGCCGGCCGCCGCAGGGAAGATGCGCATTTGGCGGATCACCAACGATCTGCCCGCGCTGAAGATCGGCTCCCGCGATTACCGGCTCACGGGCCAGCACACGGAGCGTCCCGGCACGCTGCCGCACACGTTCTTTACCGGACCGGACCACTACAAGTTCATTGAAGACTTCGCATCGGCCTACGCTCACCGCGGCTTTTACAAGGACTGGTACCAGACCTGCGAGAACGCCATCAAGTACATGCGCTTCTGCGGCGAGAACATGCTCATCGACGGCATTTACATGTACTACCCGTGGAACGAGGGCTTCTGGGACAACAAGGAGGAAGCCAATGGCCATGAGCTCTTCGCCCGCATGCTCAACGCCAATGGCATGAAAATGGTCCTGGGCGTGGAATACGCCTGCGACGAGAATACGTTGGCCGGCCAGCGGGCCAGTCAAAGCGAGGTGGCGGCCGGAGAGCCGACCCTGTACTCGGTGTCCAAGGAAGGCAAGTTGGCCAAGAATTGGTGCAATACGGCCGACACCCTGCTGCCGGAGGTCGCAGGCAGTTTTCTGGCCAAAGTCCGCCAATTGGCCGAGCTGTACGGTCAAACCCCCGGGATCGCCGGGGTCGCGTTTCAGGTGAACCACGGCTGGGGCCCCGCCGTGACGTATCAAGTCGTTTCCACGTCCGAACCGCTCGACTGGGGTTATGGCGACGGCATCATCCGCATGTTTGAGAAGGACACCAGTCTGTGCGTTCCCGGCGGGCCAACCGACCCGAAACGGTTCTCCATCCGCTACGAGTGGCTCATGGCCCACGCCCGAGAGAAGTGGGTCGCGTGGCGGAACCGCAAGGTGCACGACCTGAACGATGCGGCGGCGGCAATCGTTCGCCAGGCCAACCCGGCGTGGAAGTCTTTCCTTTTCGGTAACATCAATTTATGGCACGACGCCGACGCCGCTGTGCCGCCGCGGGAGCGTTTGCGCCACGATTCGTACGATCCGGCCCTCTACGCCGGCGACCCGACCATCCGCTTCGGCGTAAACTACTTCCGCGCTATCCGCGCCTACAGCCCGACCCGCCGCGCCTACTACGAAGATCCCGCCATGATCCGGCCCTCGGACGAGTCGGCGGCCTTCGTCGAAGACGGGTTCTTCGAGGTCACGATGTCGCCGAAGAACTTTTATTACGACACGATGCTGGTGTGCGATTTTGTCGTTCCGCCCGAGCGGGACTTCCTGCGGGCGTTCAACGGCATCATGCGCTATGCGACGCCCCAGATCATGGCCCAGACCTGGATCGACGCCGAGTGGTTCTCCGGGAGTGAGCAGGAGCGGCGGGAATTCAACCGGGCCCTGCGCGTCCTGCCGCCCGGTCCGTATGCCACGTTGGCCGGCAACGGCCTGGATCGAAACCTCGTGGTCAGGGCCGTGGAGCGCGGGGGAGTCACCTACTTCTACGTTCTCAATCCGTCGCTCTGGCCGGTGGACGTCACGTTGAATTTGAAGCCTGGGTTGCCGCTTACCGACCTGACACTGGGGACAGCAGTGCCGAAGATACAAGACGCGGCCCGTTTGGCGCTCAAGCCCTACGAGATGATTAGCCTTTCGCTGGCCGGCGGATTGTCGTCGTTGGTTTCGGCCCGGGCGAACGTCGCCGCCGGCAGCGCCGAGGAGGTGCGCCGCGTGGCTCAAGAGAAGCTCACGCTCTATCGGTTGGCCGCGAAGCTCCCGCACGACCGGCTGGCGGAGTGTCTGCGATACCTAGGGCTGCGAAGGTCGGCAGAACAGGCGGCCGAGGAGGTCGACGCCATCCTGGCTGCCGGCAGTCGGGGCGATTACTTGCAGGTAGTCAACCTGACAAGCTCAACCGCTGCCGGCATGCTGGAAAACGTGCTGCAAGCGTTGAAGACGTATCAGGCGGAATTCGTGAGACCTTGAGGCAGCGATGGATAGGCGCTCGCGAGGCATCTTCTCAACCCGTTTAGACTTATGTTTCTCAATAGCTTGGTTTGCCGGCAGGATCAGCTCCGCGTTCGCCGCCGCGGTGATCTCGGCCCCTCTGTCTTGCGATAGTGCCGTCGGAAAACAAGACACCGGGAAGCCGTGAGAGCTGAGGTTCTTGACAAAGGTCAGCACCTTCGCTTCAGACCATCGGCTCACTGGTGACCACCGTAAGGCTGTGAAATGGGCCTGCCAATGCCAAGCCTGGTGCCGCTGTGGGCCGCGTCTGGCGTCTGGCACACGCTGCCAGCCTAGCCGGTCACTTATCCTACCTTGAGCAGCGGTGGGCCTGCCGGGAGTCGCAAGGCCGCGGAAGGTGCCCTTAAGGCCACACGCCGCGTCCTGCGCAGCAGGCCAATGACCGCCTGCTGACTGATGGCCATGTGGCGGCCAGCGGTCCATGGCGTCGGCCTCGTTGTTGAGCGAGTATTGTGTGCTGCCGGCATTGGCAAGCTCCATAGGCTGGCGCCGTTAGCGTGGCCGGCAGTCCCAGGTAACGACGGCCTTGTCCACGTCGCGGCCGCCGCACTCGAACTCGGGATACGTAAACATCGTCGCGCGTTTGCGGGGACTGTGCTTGGCGGGTACCAAGGGCTGCGACAACTCGTCGCGTTGGCTGCAAAACCTCCAGCGGTCCGTTCGACCGAAGAAGAAGTCGCGTAACTCTCGTCGCTGGTCGCCGTTAAGGTCAGGGGCCATCGTGATCACTTCGCTGTACGTCACGTCGACGGGAAACCAGCCCCAACCAGGAAAGAGCACCTCCGCCCATACGTGGTCATTCTTGAAGCAGGGTGGGAAGACCGGGCCGTTGACGACGCGCGCTGGGAGGCCCACGCTACGGCACAACGCGGTATAGAACATCGACTGCGTCACGCAATCGCCGATTCGTCGCTGGCGGACTTCCTCGGAAGCGCAGCCCCAGGTGAATGTCGCGTCCCGCTGGTGCCAGACGTAGTTGTACGTGCAATGTTGGCAGACCCAATCGTACAGCCGCCGCGCCTGGCGGTAGGGATTCTGCTCCTGGCCCACGATCGAGCGTGCTAGTTCCACCGTCTTCGGGTTTAGGGCGATCTGCGGCTCGCTTCGCGTGAACCGCCGGTAGACCTCGCTCTGTGGGTCGTAGGGCGGGATGCGATGCAGATCGACGTCCAGGTCAGTGTGGCTGGTGTCGAAGGCGATGGCGATCGACACCGTCAGGTCGCCTTCTCGCGGACGCGGCACTCCCAAATAGATGACGCCCAGCGTGGCTTGCACATCCGGTCCGAGGCGGGGAGTTCCGGCGGGCTGTACGTCCACGACACGGATGTTCTGCGCCGCTGGCGTTTCCAGCGGGGTGGGAAACCATGCCCGTACCACATCACCCGGTGGCAAATCCGCCTGGTGCAACACCGCCTTGACCGTATACACGTAGGTTTGCGGCAGCAAGTAGGGCTGTGGCGGTCCACCGGCACGGCGCCGCGAATTCAACTCCGCGGCCGCCTCCAGAAAGACCTTGGCAAAAAGCCGATCGCCTTCAGCCAACCGCGAATTGCGCCGTCGGAGGGTCGTAGCGAAAAAGGCCAGATTCGTAGCATCGGACACGTGATACCGCTTCTGCCCGTCCACATCGCGGGCGTACAGCCAGCCACGGGCCTCCCACTGCGACAGATCCTCCGGGCGGTAGCCGGAGAAGGCCTTGGCCAGGGCCTGGTCCAGATCGGCGTGCGACCAGGCAAATCCAGCCCGGAGGCTGGCCACGCGGCGGAGCCCTTGCTGGGCGGCCAGCGCCAGATCAGGCGGCCCTGTCGGGCCGCAGCGGCGTAGGATCTCGTCATACAGCGTCGCGGCGTGGGTCAGTTCGAGCCCCGCTTCCAGCTGGATGGCGTCCTGCAAGAGGCTGCCCAGGGCCTTTTCACCACCAGCGGCATTTTCGGGGAGTCCGCCCAGAATGCAGCCCGCGATGAGCGCCGCAGCGCACAACGCCAGCACACTTTTAGTAGCCATCGGACCTCCTCCTGGTACTGGGAAACGGGGTCCTCTCGCGGCCGGCCGGCGGGGCGCCGATGGTAGTGCCCCGCTCGCCGACTCCGATGTTGGGACTGTCCGGCAAGAGGCGGAAATCGAACGCCACGACGTCGCACTGCCGCGGGTCGGCCCAAATGGAATGCTTGTCGCACCTGGAAAACGCCTGCCAATCTTCAAAGGTGCCGATCTGCAACCCGATGAGATTCTTGGCGCGCTCGGCAGGCGTCGTTGCGGTGTCGGGAACCCACGGATAGTGCGACATGGCCAGGCCTTTCCAGCCTTTGGTTTTCTCAAAGTCTGGGGTCGATCCCTTCCTCGCGACGTTGGGCGACCGCGCCCCCAGATTGCGATTGATGCCATCACCCGTAGGTACCCGCTCATTGTCTGGCTTCACACAGGTCGCGTCCGCCTGCACATAGTACGCCACCGTCTTGCTATTGCCGACGGCGGGTGGCAAATTGGCCACCACGCCGGGCTCCTTCCGCCAGAATTCATCGCGGATATAGGTGCCCAGGTTGTTGTAATCGGAGTCGAAGGTTTTCAGATCACCGGGGTTGGTGGTATGGATTTCGTAGGCGTAGTTGCCGTAGTAGTTGAGGGAATTGTTTCGCAGCGCGGCACCCCGGACCGAGGAGCCCAGGAACATCAGCCCGCCGTGGCTGAACGCCCGGAACGTATTGTGCACGATCCGCGCCCCTGGAGAGTCCAGCAGGTACACGGCCCAATCCAGGCGGAATAACAGGCTGTCTTCCAAAGTGACGGCGGGCGACGAAACGATCGTGACGCCCGTTCCGCCCAGTCGCGATTCTTTCCAGCACAGCTCGTTCCAGATCCGGCACTGTCTTACCGCAACCCGGGGCGAGGCGGTCACGCGAACGGCGCTGTGCTCGCGGGTACCGAACCAACGGAGTTCCAGGCCGATGATCTCCACGTCGGAGGCGTTGTCTATGTCCAGCAGCGCGGTTTTTACGCGATGTTGCCCGTCAATAACCGATGTGCCCGGCGCGACGGCCCGAAGGACCAACGGGGCTCCGGCGGCACCACCGCGGGTGATCCGCGCGCCTTGGGCGAAGATCCCGGGGGCCAGAATCACGGTGTCGCCCGGCAGGGCTCGGTCGATGGCGTATTGCGGCGTGCCCCAGGGGGCCGAGGGGGTTCCGCCGCGCTCCACGTCAACGCCATCGGGTGCGACATGATAGCTGTGCGGCGGGGCGTCGCAGCGGAATTCGCCCGCCGGTCCCGGGTACGTTCGCCCGTCGAGGGCGAGCAGACGGATGCGGAAGGCGCGCGGCCGATTCGCGTCCTGTTGGGAAAACAAGACGCCCAGCACGTGCTGACAATCGGCCGGTCCCAGCTTGCCGGGCGCGGCGACGCCGCTGTGGAGTAGCGGAAGGCCACCAGCGGGGCCGGACCCTGCTTCACCCACGGCATAACACTCTTCGTCAGTTTGAAACGAAACCACCACGCCGTAGCGGCTAGCGCGCACGGTGGGTGCGGCGACGAGGTGCGGCGCGGTTTCGGCCGGCCGCACGCGGATTGAGGCCGGCGGGCTCCAGTTGCCAGCTTTGTCAGTGACGCGAACGCTCACCTGGCAGGTGCCGGCGTCGGGCGGCAATTTCACGGGGACATCCTGCGCATAAACCATCGGATCGCTCCACGGTCCCTCCCCCACCCGCAACCGCATCTGCGCCACCTGGCCGGCAGCGTCGTGGGCCCGCACCCGCAGGGCAAAGTCGCGCCGCGAACTGGCAAACAGCGGCAAACCGTCGCTGCCGTCCTCCAGAGCGATTAGCCGCGGCTGCTCCTTCAGATCCAGCAGAGGAGGCTGCGTGTCGCGGAATCCGGCTGCTACCAGTCCCAGCGCGCCCACCAGCTTTCCGGACGCGTTGCCGCCTGGCGCGCAGGGGCTGCCCGGCAACAGGTGAAAATCGTCGGCCTCCGGAGCAGCCAAACGTGGATCGGCCAGCACGTTGTCGTGCCCGATAGCGTTCAAGCACTCCAGGTTCTTGCGTAAGCTCGCCTCGGCAGACCACGGCCCCGGCCAAAGCACATTGCCGACGGCCTCCAGCCGCACGATCTCCTGATTGCGCACCTGTCCTACTACGCCGGCGCCGCCGAGCATGATGTTGTGACGGGCGAGAATCCGCTTACCCTTGCTGGGCGACCAGCCCAAAGCGACGGCGTTATCGACCAGGGTATTGTGCTCGACCGTGAACGTGCCTGGATCGCACTTGAAAAAGATCCCGCAAAACTGAAAGCCTTTGATCACGCACCCGGTAACGGCAACCTCCTCACCCGAGGGATAGTACACTTCGATGCCCGTGTCTTCCTGGGGGTCCAGCATGGGCACACAGAAATCGTCGTGCGGTCCGCGGAGAAGGACGCTCTCCTCAATCGCGACGTGCTGGGCATTGACCACGACGCCGCAACCGACGTCCTCGGCACGGCAGCCCAATAGCCGGATGTGCCGCCCGCCCAAGGCGAACCCCCGCGAGCAGTTCGACGCATGGCACCGTTGGAACGTGACGCGCTGGCTCCCCTCCGAGGTGCAGAATCCGCTGGAAAACATGGTGGACAGATAGTTCCGCGCCGCCAGTCCGCAGACGGTCACGTCCGAACGACCGATGCGGATTCCTTCTCCCGCCGACTGCACAGCGCCGATTTCCAGATGGTGCTCCGCCGGTGGGCGGTTGTCGAAGGTGTGGAAATACAGCACGCCCTTGGCGAAGGTGTAGGAGGCAGGAAATTGCTGCACGGCCGCCAGATCGGCCGCCAACAGATAGCGTTTGCGGGCCGTGGCATCCCACATGCCCGGAATCAAGCCGCTCCCGCCTGCTGTGCCGCCAGCCCTGTCCTGTGGCAGGGCATCCCAACGATACACGCCAGGTGCCCCGTTCACGGGCTCGGCCTTTTGGGCCCGCAGCGGCTCGGCTCCGTCGATGACGGGATGCTCGCCCTCGGCGGCCCGCAAGAGCAGCGGAGCAAGCTGGCGGACGCCGCCGTCGCGCGGCGCGTGCAGGGAAAGCCGGCCCCGGTAAACCCCGTCGTGGAACACGACCTCGCTGATGCGGGCATTTCCGTCCAGCAGCACCTGCAATTGCTGCAACGTACGGATCGGCGCGTTGGCAGCCCCCGAGGCCCGGTCTTCGCCGCGGGGCGAAATGTGGATGACCGCCTCGGCCCAGGCGGTTTTAGACGCCGCCAGCGCCGCCAGCAGGAACGCGGCGAGGGATACACGTCTCATTATCATGCCCTCCGATACGCGCCTCATGGCCAATGCACACCACGCCGCATCCTATTCTCGCCTGGACGCGTGACGGATTCAACTGTACACCGCCGGCGCCGGTCGGTCCCATAGGCTGGCACTGCCCAATGGCCTGGTCAGCCGCCGACCTAACCTGCTGCGAGGCCCAGAGCACTTACGTTCGAGAAGTGTCCATTACCCCCAGAGGGCTCGCCACGAGCGGTACCGCGGTTCGTCCAGATGGGAACGGGACAGCATCGAACGGATTCACCATTTCGACCCGCGCTGCACGGATCATACCGCCGATTCACTTGCGCGGCCGCGCACGCTTCACCGTCGTCGTATATTCGAGCACCTGCTTGTCGGCCAACAGCCGGGCGCGGAGCTTCTCATATGGCAGATCCTGAACAGCCTGCCCCGCGTCGAGCGCCATCACTGCGGCCGTGGCAGCCGACTGGCCAAGGATCATGAATACCGGCTCCATGCGGATCGAGCCATAGGCGATGTGCGAACTGGAGACGCACACGGGCACGAGCAGGTTGTCGCACTGGCCCTTCCTCGGCAGCAGCGCGCCGTAGGCGATCTGGTAGGGGCCGGCCGTCGGCACGCCGATATCGCCCTCGTTCTGCACGTATCCTTCGGACGTGATATAGCGCTGGACGTTGTGCGAGTCCATGCCGTACGAGCCCATGCCGATGCTGTCGGGCGTCGCCCGGCGGGCCAGTAGCTCGTTTTCGGTCATCACGTAAACGCCGATCATCCGGCGGGCCTCGCGCACGTAGATCTGGTGCGGCCAGTGCCCGTTGTCGTTAAACTCGTCCTTCGGCAGGCCGTAGGTCTGCATCTTGGCCCGCACGTCGGCCGGCACGCGGGGATCGTGGGCCAGGAAATACAGCCAGCCCTTTTGGTACAGCTCGTGTTCGCGGAGGATCGCACGGCGCCGCTCGTAGCTGGCTTCGGGATAATCGTAGTTATAGCCGATGTTGTCGGTACTCATCGGCCCATGGTTGTTGGTGTCGGTCTTGTGGTTCGGAATGGGATCGAACTTGGCGAAGGTCTCTTTCCAGCCGGCCGCGTAGATCCGCGCCATCAACTCGTACTGACGCGGATCGTAGTCTGCGGGTCTTTCGAAGGGGATGCGGTTGGTGGGACAATCGGTCAGGCACATGCGGTAGCAATACGCCTGCACCCGGCGGTCGCCATCGCCGCAGTTTCCCGGCGGATCGGTGCTGATGCGGGGCAGCACGCCGGACGACGGATCACCCGGCACGACGTACGGGCTGATCTTCTGCGGCACGGCGCCGAAGTGGTGGGCGTGGTGCAGCGTGCCGACCTGTACGCCGTTCCATTTCTCGTCATACACGCTCGTGGCCTCACGGCCGACGTGATAATCGACGCCCGCGGCGGCCATCAGGTCGCCCTCATAGGTAGCGTCGATGAACATCCGGCCCGAGTAGACCTTGCCGCCGAGCATCGTTATGGAGACGATCCGCGCTGCCTGCTTTTTGACTCCCGCGGCCCGATCGAGCCATTGGTCGCGGTCAACGGGGAGTTGCTGCTCGCGGACCAGGTCTTCGAACGCGGCCTCGGCGACATGTGGCTCGAAAATCCACATCGTTCGCGCGGCGCCGTCGATGGCCGGCGTGCCCTGGCCCTTGTTGCCGTATTCGGAGTGTTTTTGCCAGGTCCAGGCCTCGAGCCGGTCGTAGTGCAGCCAGATGCGGTGATAGAACTCGCGGGCCAGGCCGCCGATGACCGCTTTGTTGCCGGTGTCGGTGAAGCCGAGTCCGCCGCTGGAGAGGCCGCCAAGGTGTTTGTCCGGGCCGACCAGGATCACCGATTTGCCCATCTTCTTGGCCTGCACGGCGGCGGTGACGCCGGCCGAGGTCAAGCCATAGACGACCACGTCGTAGTCGGCGGCCTGGACCGAGGCGGTACAGAGGACGATGGTTACAAGCAGGGTTGAGAGATAGGGTCTCATGGTTGGCTTTCTCGTTTTGTCGAGGTCCTCAGGACGCTTCACGGCCACCGGGACCCCACGGCGGAAGCCTGGCAACACTGAAGTCTTGTCGCCAGACGGGACCATGTCAAGCGCCGCGTGCCACACCGCCCCAGGGATTTTCCGCTGCGGCGGTGGGCATCGAGGCACTATGGCACCATCACGGAACCGCCCGCGCCATGGAATCGGCCAGCGACTGGGCCTGCATACTGCTGGCCGTGCGCACGGGGTACGTAGGATCGCGTGCCAGTCGCGGGGCTACCTGCAGAGGTGACCACTGACGATCACCTTTGGCCTGGAAGGGGTCGTCGCGGTGCGTGGCGATACACGCGGCTTTTTCCGCGTTTTGTCCTCCGGGACGACACAATCCTCGGCGTGCCAAGTCACGTCGATCGCGTTGTTTTGCTGAGCTTCCGAGACACGACGTCCCGCAGCTTCCACCTCCCGTCGCAATCGCTCGCCGCCGCTCACCGATCGGCAGCCGGGCCCTACCGTCCGGATCTCGGGGCTGAAATAGCCGTCGATCCGCTATCAGCGGGGGTGACTTCTTATATTCTGACGATGCTCCTGAACACGGCGTGAGGATGCCGCGCAAGCACCTTTTCTTTGGCCTCTTCTCGCGACGACGCATTGACGACCACGTTGTGACTATTCTGATCGTTGGGCGTGTATGAGAATTTGACCATGAACGCCTTTTGCAACGTGCCGTTATTTCCCACGCCCTGATTTGCCATCAGCCCCAATGTGGTCGTGCCGGCCGTCGTGCCGGTTGTGGTGCCAGTTGTTGCACCAGTCGTGGTGCCTGCCGTTGTACCTGTTGTCGTGCCGGAGGTTGCGGTGCTGGACGTCTTGGCGGCGCATTTCTTGCCGCCGGACGCCGCGGCGCCGGAGGTTGTGCCGGCTGTCGTGGTGCCCGAGGTCGTGGTGCCGGCTGTCGCGCCACTGCTACTGCTGCTAGTAGCCTTGTCTTTTCGCGACCGATGGTGGGTTCCCGCAGATGCGTCTACCGCGGCGAAAGGGTCGCCGCCGGTACCGGCGGCGCCGCTTCCCGCCGTGCCGCCGGTTCCAGAAGCACCGCTGGTTCCGGAGGTACCAGTGGACCCGCCAGCGCCGGAACGATGCTGTTGGCTTTTCAACGAGTTGGCGGCGCGGCTCAACGCGGAGCGTGTGTGGGCCGAGCGGTTCGATGAGCTGCCGGAAAGTCCATGATTTCCGCCGCCCGGCAAACGCCCAAGACTGGAATGAACGTAGCGGAAGCTGCCGCCACCGCTGGACCGAACCGATCTGGCCACGGCGACATGATTACCCCGCCGCACGCTGGATCCAGCCCGGGATTGAGCCTGTGCGGCACTGGCGAAGGCCAGCAACCCGGCGACGGCCAATCCGCCCAGGGAAACACGGAAAACGTTTCTAGCGACCATTTCGAATCTCCTTGTACGACCACAACGGCATTCCGGTCAACATCGGCGTCTGTCTGCCTACGCTGAGCCGCCGGTTATCGGTGAGAGTTAGACCGCGTGAGAATTCCCTGCAAGTTCTTCTGGTCCTGTTGTTGATTTGCGCGGATGCGTTGCAACGCCCGCGCTCGATTCTGCGCACTGAGCCGGCCGGCCGCGGCACGTCGCTCCGAGTCGAGATCATGGGCCGCGGCCTGTGTCTGCCCACCGGGCGGGGCGGCGGTCGGGAGCAGCGAGAGAAAAGGATCATCGCTGGCGGCCGCTCTTTTCTCCCCCGGATCTTCCGGGGCTTCGTCGCGGCCCTTGGCGGGCGCGGCCGGTTTGCCGGGGGCAACGTTGAAAATGAGTTTTTGCCCCGCTACATTCGGATGCATCACCAGCACATGCGTCACGTCGTTCATCGCTTTGTCGAGCTTGCCTTGCTCGTAGTAGGCACGGGCACGGCCACACAAAGCCCGGCTGTTGTTCTTGTCATGTTGCAGGACACTTGTGAAGTCGGCAACGGCCCTGTCCAGGTCATTCTGGTCGTAATAGACCAGGCCCCGTGTCACCAAGAGGTTTGTTTCGCCGGGATGTTTCTGGATCGCCTTGGTGAGCGAGACGATGGCCTCGTCGAAGTCGCCCTTTTCCCATTGGGCGAGGCCAAGCCTGAAATTGTCGTCGCCGGCCCCCTCCGGCGACGCGGCTTCGCTGCAAGCCTTGCCGAGAGCAACGGCGAAAGAGGTGGTCAACGCGATCAAAACCACCCAGCCGATCAATTCCCTCAGGCGATTCATAGCAGTCCCGCCTGTATGGTGAAAAGCAGCGTGGCCCGCCTTCGGGAGCCCCGACCGAACGCTGACTACGCCTGAATCGTAAATGCCCAGCAAATCGCTGTCAACGATATGCGACCAATACCACCCATATCGGTGGTGCTGGATTAGCCCTTTTGGCGATGGCAATTCAAGGAATCGTCGTCTCAGCCGATATTGCGTGGCGGCAGACGGTTTTTGATCCACGGCAGGACGCAAATTGCCGGCCCCTCGGCTGGCAAGTGGATCGATCAACAGCGAACCGCGATATCGGGGGCGCTGGTCGAGTCCCCGTTCGTCTCCACGCCGATTGCTACGAGTGGTTGACGATCGGGCTCGTCGTCATAACGGCGATGGAGGCTTTCGACCAACCGGGTCCGCATCACCATGAAGTGCAGGTAGATCGTGGCCAGCGCCGCAGCCAACGCAAACCGCCCCCACCCGAGTTTCCAACTCTGACCGAGAAATCGCCAGAAATGCCGCCGCACGTCCGGTTGCCGGCTCATGATGACGGTCAGCCGGGCAAACGCCGAAATGTCGACCCACGCTTCGGACCAGCCGGATTGGTGCTTGGGATTGTGAGGGATCCGTGCCACGGCCTCGGCCGCCCGCGCGAGGAAGTTCGCCGGGTCGTAAAGCGTGTCGATAATGCGGATCTGGTCCTTCAGGATCGTCTTGCGGTCCCGCGTGGTCGTAAAGTTCAGACCGCCCGCCGTCTGGTCCAGGACCGAATCGACGCATCCTGCGGTGCGCATTTCGAACTGTTGGTCGGCCCCGACCAGGTTGCCCTCAAGATCCATCAGGCGTCCTTCGGCGGCCAATCGGCGCGTCAGTTGCGCAAGCGGCGCGGCTGTGAGCAACGATACCATGGCCACCGGCAGCGCGTTCTCTTTCACGCAGGCGAGAATCGAATCGGCCGAGCCCTCCGGCTCGTTATCGAACCCCAGAACGAACCCGGCGGTGACGAACAATCCGTGTTCATGGATGCGGCGGATTCGTTGCCGCAGAGGATGCTGGGTATTGATCGTCTTCTGCGCCGCATGCAGCACCTCTTCCTCCGCAGACTCGATTCCCGTGAACAGATAGCGGAAATCGGCCGCCGCCATCTGATCCATCAACTCGGGCTCTTCGGCCAGATTGAGCGATACTTCGGTGGAAAAGAAAAATGGATGTCGGCGCCGCCGGCACCAATCGACCAGCACCGGCAGCAGCCGCTTCACGTTTTTCTTGTTGCCGATGAAGTTGTCGTCCACAAAGTCCACCCATCCCCGGTAACCGAGAGCGTACAGGGCGCCAAGCTCCCGGCAGACCTGTTCCGGCGTTTTCGTGCGGGGTTCGCGCCCGAAAAGCTCGGTGACCGTGCAGAACTCGCAGCGGTACGGACAACCGCGGGACGACTGAACGCTGACGTACAGATAATCTTTCAGCCGGGCCAGGTCGTAGCGGGGAATGGGCGACGTGGTGAGGTCCGGTGCGCCCCCGCCTTGAAAAACGCCTCGCGGACTGCCCTCCTCCCAAGCCTTCAGCCAGAGAGGAATGTTCGTTTCGGCTTCCCCGAGCACGAGCGCGTCGGCGTCCTGATAGATCGTCGGCTGGCAGGTCGGGTCCGTTCCGCCCACGACCACGAACTTGCCATACTGCCGCGCCTTGCGAATGACCTCCAGAATGCCGTCCTGTTGCACGGTCATTCCGCCCACGCAGATCACGTCGGCGCGGCGAATGTCGTTGACGCGGAGCTTTTTCGTGTTCAGATCGGCAAGTTGAAAATGCCATTCTTGCGGCAAGATCGCCGCCAACGTAAGAAGGCCCAGAGGCAAGCCCATGGTCTTCTCACCGCGGATCTCGCACACGCTGGCCCAATTCCAGAACGAGTTCTTGGGGAACTCGGGGGAGACCAGGAGGCAGCGCAGTGGCCCATGGGGTGACCGCGGAAGCGACGTGTTTCGCATTCGATTGGCTTTCTGAAGGCCGCCCGAGTGCGTGGCACCCGTCCAGCGGTTCCCGCGATACGTCTAGCGGGCTGCCAGCGCCCGCAAAACGATGAGCGGCAAAGGGCAGGGAGCCCCTCTGCTGCATGATTCGCACTGTCCATGTGCGGTGAGCCTGGAACCGATCCGGCCGCGCACGCCCAACTATTCTACCAATGTGGCCCTCCGTGCCTAGCGTCCCGGCGGCGAATCTCCGCCTGGCGGCCGATTTTCGCCCGCGCAAAGGCTCTTTCCACGCCCTGTGGGTGGCGGGTTAACGGCAATTCGCTACAGCTAGCAATGAATTATTGTGGTCCGCATTGCCAACGACCCTGCGGCGGCCGCGGAGCCGAAAGCGACAACCATTGGTGGCGTCGGCATCGATAAGTGACCGACACTCACGTTTTTCTCGGGGAAATACTTAAACCTGATTCAACAACTGCACAATGGTCGTCCCCGATGCTAGTTCGCGAAGCCCGGATCGCGAATGTAAGAGCGCTCGAAGATCGCGCCCCGCGACGACGTCATTTCTCGATCGTGGGATGAGTAATGGCGTCAATGCGTTCTAAGGACTTGCGCGCAAGCTCCACAAAATCCTTCTTGGATTTCGCTTGGACCCGGGCGATGTCGCGAAGAAGCTCAACCACCGGCTTCGCCTTTTCGTTCAGCGCATACTTGATACGGCCTTGCAGCCGGCCGCCCGAGGTGTCGAACCACGGACTGGAAAGCGGGATGTCGTCGAGCCGGATGAACGACTCGCAAAACTCCTTCATGGCGGCCAAATCGTTGCTGGTAAACGCTTTGGCCAGTCGATCGCGGAGCTGCCGGCCCGACTCGTTGACGATGTAGCCGGGGACATGATTCGCCTCCTGGTCCCAGCCGTTGGGAAACAACCCGTATAGGGTTGTCGTCGACATGCTCCATTCCTTGCCGCATTTCTCCATGGGAGTTTCTTTGCCGGCGGGAATCGGCTTGAGCGCTTCTTCCTTAGGCAAAGCGCGCGGGTTCACCTGGGGAATGGCACGGTTTTCAGAACGCGGAATAGAAGGGCCCGCCGGAGGTTGCGCGGGGGTTGCCGGGGGCGGAAAATCGCTTGGCGGCGCGGGCGTGGGGATTGATTGGGACGGAAAATCGCTTGGCGGCGCGGGCATCTGGCCGCGCTGTTCCACCCGATCTAGTTCGCGGTCGACATAGTCGAGTAACTCCCGTGTCGCCGGGACGCGCAGCAGAGCGGTGAACAGCGCCGCACGGTTCTTGACTTTATCAGCCACCGCGATCGCTTTTCTGGTTTCGCCTATGGTGGCATAGCGAGCCATCAGCTCCAAGCGGAAATCGTCGAGGTTGGCGTTGGCCGTTGTGCCGGCGAGGGGCCCGACCGACGGCAGCGGCGTTGCCGCAAACGGTGGTGGGTTCCCAATGGCATAGGGGGCCGCGTAGTGCCTCGCCGTCCCTGAAACCGCCGGCTGTGGCACAACCTGCAACGGGGCCGTGGGCGATGGCTGTAGATCCGCATTGCGGGCCGGCTCGGGTCTCATGACCGCTTTGGTGGGCTTGCGCGCAAGGTCTCCTTCGGTGACGTCGGCGAAAACACCGATCTTCTCGGGGCTGGTCGGCGAAGGTTCGGCGGCGAAGAACCGATCGCCATTTTTGGCTCGCGAAATGAGCCATCCGAAAATGTCGCCTTGCAGCATTGCCGGAGTCCATGCCCGATGTCCGCAAACGCCGAACTCGGTCTTGGAGACGTGGCAGCCGCGTTCTCGCATCCGTTCGAATTCTTTCCTGGCATAATCGATCGCGCGATCGTCGGAGCTGTAGATGGCCCAGATGGGTATCTTCTTCAACAGCGGTTTGTCGCGAAGCGAACTTTCCTGCATCGCTTCCCAACTGACCACCGGCACCGCGGCGGCGAAAAGGTCGGGACGCCGTTCCAGCATCCGCCACACGCCGTCGCCCCCGGTGCTGAGGCCGGCGACGGTGACGCGATTCCGGTCGATGGGAAACTGCTTCATGACCGCTTCGATCATCACGATGGTGTAAGCCAGCGGCGCATCGCACAGCGCGACCGGATCATCGACCACGTGGCACTCGACGCTGCCGTCGGCGCGGACCGTCGTCGCGCAAATCTCGGGGGCCTCCCAGGAGACGTGCGCATGAGGGCACTGCGGCACAAGCAGGAAGAAGTCCCGCTTCTTCGGGCCGACCAGATAGGGAATGATATGATGGAGATGGGAGAGTTGGTTGACATTGTCCGAGCCGCATTCGCCGGCCCCGTGCAGCCAGACGACCAGCGGATACATTTTGCCTTTCCGGTAAGGTTCCGGAACGTGAAGCCGAAAGCGGATCGGCGCGTTCTGATAGCTTCCCCCGGTGTAATTCAGAACCATGCTGCGAAATAGTGGAATCATTGCCGGGTGGACGCGCATGCCGGCCTTGTTCGGCTTGGGCGCGAGTTTGGCAATCGCGTCCAACTGCTCGGGCGTGAGTTTCTCGGGAGCGGCCGTGGGCGGATAGAGCGAGTCGGCGACGATTTGTTGGTAATCTTCCGACTTTTCTTGTTCGCTAACGAGCCCTCCCGAAGTACCGATTGTGGGCAGTTTTGAATTGCCGCGCGGCGGAACCGCCGGCTCGTCTGACGTGCCCGACAGCAGGTTCATCAATCGCCCGAACGGTGAAGCTTCGGCGGCGGCGGGAGGTACGCCGCCGTCCGCGGCCGCCGCCGATGCGCTGCGGCACAGACCGGCCAACACCACCAGGCATGTCCAGTAAGTCGCGCCGCGACGGCGCCCCGCCCGAGACGGACGGTACTCAACCCCATCACGACTTTTCTGGCAATCAACAAAGACGCTCATGATCTTCTCTCCCATGTTAGAGAGCCAAGCGAGATCCGACGAGAGCCCGTTTTTCAGCGACGATTACCCTAGCGAAGAACTACGCGATGAGAACGGACGCTTATTGTACTATGGCCAATCGCGGCCACAATAGTCGGGGGCCTAGCCACCGGTGCAGCGGCCCCGAGGGTCGATCGGCCGCCCACGCGCGGCTCTCAGACGCCTTACGATGGCCGACGCGAACCAGCGGTGCGCGGAGCCCAATGGCCGGGTCCGTTGGTAATCATAACTCCTTGCTGTGAAACCGGGTACGTCGCCAGTCTGACTGAGAACGTTTCGGTACCAGGATATGGATTGGAGACAGGTTATTTGCTTCGCCGATCGCGGGGGGGGGTAAAGTAAATGGAATTACGGTATTGTATATTGCGGCGAGGGCGGCACCCGCTGCGATGGTCGCAACTCGGTGCATCTCAATAGAAGAAATATGACTCGACATTGCGAAGAAATGGTCATGAAAACACAGGAGAAAAGCGTGAAGAAGACAACCATCACCCGGCGTCGGTTCGTCACCAGTGCCACAGCCGCCGCCTTTACGATCGTGCCCCGGCACGTACTGGGAGGTGCGGCCGGGCCCGCGCCGAGCGAGAAGCTCAACCTGGGCTGTATCGGCGTGGGTGGAATGCAGGGCGGCAACGATGTCGGCTCCGTCAGCAGCGAGAATATCTTTGCCCTGTGCGACGTGGACGAGAACCACCTCAACAAGACCGCCGCGCGATATCCCAAGGCCAGGCTGTACAGGGACTTTCGCGAGATGCTGGACAAGGAGCACAAGAATCTCCATGGGGTGACGGTCACCATCCCCGATTTCATGCATGCCACGGCGTCCTTGTGGGCGATGGAGCGGGGTATCGGCGTCCACTGCCAGAAGCCGCTTACGGCGACGATCTGGGAAGCCCGGCTGCTGGCCAACGCGGCGCGGAAGTACAAAGTGGCCACGCAGATGGGCAACCAGGGATATTCCGCGATGGCAACGCGGATCGCTTGCGAGTACATATGGAATGACGAAATTGGCGACGTCACCGAAGTGCATTCGTGGAATGGCGGCGGCTTCTCGCGCGGCATCGTGCAATGGCCGCCCGCAGAGCCGGTTCCCGCCGCGCTTGACTGGACCCTCTGGCAGGGACACTCCCCGGAGCACACCTACAGCTCGAAGATCCATCCGGTCAACTGGCGGGGGTTCCTGGATTACGGCACCATGATGATCGGCGATTGGGGCATCCATCAGCTCGGGCCGGCCAACTGGGCGCTGGGTCTGGGCGAGACGCACCCGACGAGTGTGGAATGTATCGCGGTGACGCGCGCCAATCCCGTCACTTATCCCAATTACGCCTGCAAGATCCGCTTCCCCGAGCGCCCGACCAAATACGGCAAGTCCGGCAAAATGCCTCCCGTGACGATTTACTGGTATGAAGGCAGCATGGCCAAGCTGTTCAAACCGCCGCAAGGCCTCAAGCAGGAGGATCTCCGGGGCATCAACGAGGTATTCGTCGGCACCAAGGGCTATCTGGGCACCGGCGGCCGGGGCGAGAGCTACAGCTTGCTTCCACGTTCCAAGCAGTTGGGTCACCCGCGGCCCCCGGAGGTGCTGAAGCGTTCGCCCGGGCACTATCAGGACTGGATTCGAGCCTGTAAAGGCGGCGCGCCGGCGGTTTCCAATTTCACCATCGCCGGCCCGTACACCGAATGGATGCTGTTGGGCGCGATAAGCTGGCGATTCCCCAATGAGAAGCTGTTGTGGGATGGCAAGAACCTGCGATTCACCAACAACGCGAAGGCCAACGAATTCATCAAGCCCACTTTTCGCAAGGGCTGGGAGCTTCAGGACATCGCCGTTTGATTCGCAAGTGCAGCGACGCACGCGGACCGACGCTTGAGGGAACTTGCAACTTAAACATTGAAGCTTTGATGGATAACCGTTTGGAACGAGGCGACACACCGGGATCTTCGCATCAGCCGATCGGGCTTTACGTACACGTGCCCTTTTGCGTAAGCAAGTGCGCATATTGCGATTTTGCATCATACGCGGGGCGCGAGGCGGATATCCCGCGCTATGTGGATGCGGTTATCCGCGAGATAAGCCGGCGCGGCGCAGAAACGGGGCATCCGAAAGCGGATACGATTTTCCTGGGCGGAGGCACGCCCTCGCTTCTCGACGACATCCAGGTAACACGCATCCTGAATGCGTTGTTTGAAGCATTCCCAATCGAAGAGCGTGCCGAGATCACCTGCGAATGCAACCCTGGAACGCTCGCCACGCCCCTTGCGCTGGCGCTGCGCAAAGCGGCTGTCAACCGGCTATCGATGGGCGCGCAGGCCAGGCAGACGCGTCTTTTGCGTCTCATCGGCAGGATCCATAATTGGGAGACGGTGATCGCTTCCGTAGATCTTGCGCGTAAAGCGGGATTTGAGAACATCAACCTGGACCTGATGTTTGGCCTGCCTTCGCAAACCGTTGCGGATGTGCGGCAAACGCTGGAGGCCGCGATTGCGCTCTCCCCCACGCATCTCTCCTGTTACGGCTTGATGGTTGAGGAAGGAACGCCGCTCTGCCGCGATATCACCGCGGGAAAGCTGGCTCTTCCGCATGAGGACATTGATCGCGATATGTACGAGCTTGCGCGGCAGACGCTCGCGGAGCACGGCTTTCATCAATATGAAATCAGTAATTTCGCGCGCGAAGGATACGCCTGCCGGCATAACGTCGGCTGCTGGACGCGCGTGCCCTACCTTGGCTTCGGCTGCGCGGCGCACAGCTTCTTCGAGGAATGCCGTATTATGAATCCATCACAGCTTGATGCGTACTTGGCGGGTGAAGAGCCGCAGACGGAGCACATATCAAAAGCAGAAGCGCGGTTCGAAAGCATGATGCTGGGCCTGCGCATCACGCGCGGCGTAAAGAACCAGGATTTTACGCGCATGCACGGGATGAGTATCCGCGAGGCGTTCGCTGAAAAACTGGATAAACCGATCAACGACGGGCTGCTTGAATGGCACGAAGATGCTTTACGGCTTACTCGCCTCGGTATGGATCTGCAAAACACCGTGCTTGTCGATCTCATGTGAGATCCTTGCTTTCTGCAGCGTTCTACCTCCTTGCCCTCTGCTGTAATTAGTTTGTGTTGCTGAAGGTACGCTTGTTTGACGATGAAGGAGGCGATACCGTGAGTTCAAAAGTCTGCGGTGTGCCGTCGCCGGCCTGGTGCTCGAATACGATGTTGCCCGCGGCATCGCTACGCAGGGATTCCGCCGGCCGGCCGCTACGAGAAAGCGCGAACGTGGCGGCCGGAGCCAGACCGCACAACACGTGCCGAACCGACGTCGGTGGCTTGGCATATGTTTCGCTCCATTTGCGGACGCCGGCGGCGGGCCAGGCCTCGATGCAAATGGCGACCGGCGCCGCGGCCGAGCGGCTCATCGTCATCGACGGCGACTTTCGCCCTCCGCGGTAGTACTCCACCGTGTCTCCGTGGACGTTCACGGCAAACGGGTGACGGTCGCTCACGGCGAAGTCGCCGACCGCGATGCGGCAGCGCTGCGTACTCAGGTCGATGGTGTAGCACTGATCCCGCAGCCAGTAACTGAGTTGCGTACCGTTGAGCGCGGGGACCAGGTGCGGCTCCAAGTACAAACGGTTCCATTTCGGTTGAACGCCGTAGATGTCGCGGTACAGTCCCACCACGGGAAGGGCGTTGCCCGAGAGGATGTCGTTTCCCGCGCCGCGCTGGGTTTTGCGCAGATAGCGTTGGAACGCCAGGCCGTCCTTTTTATACTGATCCAAAACGTTCTTCACGTAGCGCACGGCCAGCGACGGATCGTAGGGGGCATAGGCGCGCAGAGCCACCTCGCCCCAGGAGAGGAAGATGTCGCCGTTCTCATAACCGGGGAAAGGCCATTGGCCGGCGTTTTTCAGCTCGTCTTGTTGGAAGGAGTAGATGCACGCGGGCCAGAAAAAGAGCCGTTCTTTCCGCATCGCCGCTTCGGTTTGGGCCAGTATGGCGTCGCGGCGCTGCGGATCGTCGCACAGTCCGTAGGCGATGGCCATGAAGTTGACCGGCAGCACCAGGTTGTCGCCGTGCACGGTGCCGTCCTTATCGCGCCAGTAGACATACCACTTGCGATCCGGATTCCAGAACCCGCCCTCCGCGATCGTCTTGTTGAAAGTCGTTTTGAGTCGGGCTGCCGCCGCGCGATATTGACCGGCATGCTCCCGATCGCCGAACACATCTTCGCAGTCGGCCCACAACGCCATGGCGTAGTACATCTGCGCATTGATGGAAGCCGCCTCAAAAGACACCCATATGACGTCCAGCCAGTCGCCGCCGCGCTGTTGTTTGTGGCTATCGGTCATGATCTCGACCAGGCCGTTGTGGTTCGAATCGCGGCGGAGCATGTAGTCCAGCACCCGCTCGCAGGTGGCTTTATGGCTGCGCAGCCATGGCAAGTCGCCGGTGCAATCGAACTGCTCCGCGACGTTGATGACCTGGTCGGGTTGGGAATCCAAGAAATAACCCCATTGCGCTTCGTAGTAGCCGAAGGCGTCGTAGCTGCCGGGCAGGGCGTCCCACGGGCCATAGCACCAGCGGGCTTTCACGCGGCCGTCGGCAGCGATGGCGTGATCGCGCTCATAGTCGAGGTTCCTCGTGTAGTTTTGCGTATAGGCGGGATCATCGATCGCCAGCCCCAGTTGCGCATGCCACTGCTCCTGCAGACAGACGTAGCCGCTGTACCAGCCGTTGCTGCCGACAAACTTGTCGTCGATCACCCCCAGACGTCCGATGGTGTTGCAGATCTCCCGCACGGCCGCCTCGTCAATGCCGCGCAAGATGCCCCGGGAGTAGGCCTTCGCGTAGTCCGGCGCCGAAAGCCGATAGCGCACCGACACTTCCCCGGGCGATACCCATTGCGGCGCCCAAACGTCCTGCTTGTTCCACAGGAATCGACAAAGGCCGTGCTGGGGCGACAGTTCTTGTTCGGTGATGCGGTAACTGAACGTCAGGACGCCGTCCGGCCGGCGACTGAACTTCACGGCGACGTGCCGGTCCGGCGGCGCCGTGGGCACGATTCGCAGGCAGGCGCCGGTGGCTTCGTTCCAAAACGTCACCGGCCCGGTATGCACGCCGTACGTGGCCAGCGGCGTTTTGATCTCCCGGTCGTGGAAGAGCTTGAACCAGGCAACCCCGCCAGTGCCCAGAATCGCCCCTGTCCAGGTGGAGAGGTTTTGGAACTCCCAGCCGGGGAAGCAAGCATCGTCTTGCACGCAGCCGTTCAGGCAGTTTCGCGTGATCCGCCAATCGATGAAGTCCGGCTTCACGTCAAACGACCAGCGTTCCTCAACCTGGGTTAAGTGGCCGCCAAAACGGATGCCGCTCACCGTGACCGACCGCGGCCCAACTTCCACGATCGGAGAGGGAATCCCCGATCGCGTGGAATAATCACGATCCTCGCCGCCATAGGTGCCGGTGTGCATCGAGGAATAGACCCCGGTGGCCGAGGAAATGACCTCCTGGCCGCGGACGACGACCTGATCGAGCACGCAGCGGCCGTGGTAGCGAAGCCGCAGCACCAGGTCGCCCTGGCCGTCGGTCATCGTCACGCACTTCTTTTCAGCATCGTGCTGAATCTGCGGCGCAGCGTTTGCGGCGCCACCGACGGCGATCCACACCAGGCCGGCGAAGACGGCGACACCGTCGGCGAGCAGCTTAGCAGTGCTTGATCCCATGGAGCCGGTTCCGCTATTGAACAGAGATGCGGTCACGATTTTCCGTTGATGCTAGTGCCGTGGGCGCATGTTGTCAACGCGCGACTGCTTTCAGAAATAAAAGTGCTGCACAACGTCCGGGACTCGTGTACGATGGAGACCGGTAGAGTGTAACGCGGTCGCCCGGCACACCGCTTGCAATGAGCTGTGGGCGACCGGAATCGCAGGGCCCGGCGATCCTCGGCGGCATTGTCATTCCTCTCGCTTCAAACCTCTGGTCTGACGGGGTGACTCGATGAAACAAAACTATCGCAACCGGCATGATGTGGGCGCGATCCATTCGTCGCGGCGCGGCTTTCTTGCAAATTCTGCGGCGGCCCTGGGCGCGGCAGCGGTTGGCCGGCCGCTGGTTCTGTTAGGCGCTACATCCGCCGCAACGGTCGCCAACAACAAATTGACTTTCGCTTTGGTGGGGTGTGGCGGAATGGGGCGCGCCGACATGCGCATCCTGCTGTCGTGCGGTGCAAACCTCGCGGCCCTCTGCGATCCGGATCGGGCTCAGATAGAAAAGGCCCGGGCCGACGCCCTGCACGCGGGCGGCACGGCAACCCGGGATGCCAAGGCCTACGGCGACTACCGCCGACTGCTGGACAACGCCGCGAGCTTCGATGCCGTGGTGGTCGCCACGCCCGACCATTGGCATGCCCCGCTGTGTAAGGCTTTCATGAACGTTGGCAAACACATCTATTGCGAGAAGCCGCTGACACACAGCCTGGCCGAGGCCCGCGAAATTCGCGAGTTGGCCCGCAGCCACAAGCTGGTCACCCAGATGGGCAACAATGGCAGCGCCAGCGCTTCGATGCGTCGCTGTACCGAGATCATCCGGGCCGGCGCGCTGGGCCCGATCCGCGAGATCTACCAGTGGGGGATCGGCGTCGCGGCCAGCGAAGGCGGCGCGGCGGGTGAAGATCCTATCCCGCCCGGCTTCAATTGGGACCTGTGGGTCGGGCCGTCGACCATGCGTCACTTCAAGAAAGGCGTCTATCATCCCGGTCGCTGGCGCCAGTGGTTCGACTTCGGCAGCGGCGGCCTGGGCGATTTCTGCTGCCACGCCATCAACCTGCCGATGCGGGCGTTGGACCTGGGCTATCCCGACCGGCTGGTGCTCAACATGCAAGGCGGCAAGCCATTGGCCGGCAAGCCCGTGCTGGAATTCCATTTCCCCGCCCGCGGCAACCTCGCGCCGCTGACGCTCTACTGGCAAGGCGACGGCACTCCGCCGGCCGCCGTAATCCAACCGCTCGCGGAGGTCTACAAGCAGAAGACGCCCACGGGCATCATGATCGTCGGGGAGAAGGGGTGCATTTATACCAGCCAGTGGAACACCAACGGCCTGATTCGCCTGGCAGGCGAGCCGCAATTGAAGGATGTTCTGCATCACGCGGCCACGAAGGACATTCCCCAGAGCCTTCCCCGCACGACGGAGCACCGCCAGGAATGGATCGACGCCTGCCGCGGCCAGTGCAAGACGTTCTCCGACTTCGAAATCGGTGGCAAGCTCACGGAGATCGGCCTCGCGGGAGTGCTGGCGATCCGCAGCGGCAAGAGCCTGGACTGGGACGGCGAGAAAATGGTGGCCCGCAACGCCCCCGAGGCGGCCCGCTTCATCCGTACTGATTACCGCGCGAAGTGGCTGACCTAGCCCGTGCACGCAATGAGCTTGGCTAGCCGCGGCCGCTTTGCGCTAACGACTGTCGAGCGGCATCAGGCACCGCGTCGCCGGCCAGGAACAGGTTCCCCGCCCACATCCGGTTTGCGGCCTCGATCGGCTCATGGAAAGAAGCCGTGCCCTGGTCAGCGCGGGCTCCACATGCCGGCCTGCTGCGCCCAACGGCAGAAGAGCTCCTTTTCCGCCTTTACTAACTCGTCCACGGCTTGCGGGTCGTCGCGGCCGAGGATCGAAGCCGCGAAACACTCGATGGCCGCATCCCCGGCGAAATTGGCGTTTTTCAGGACGCGGAGCACGTAGGGCCAATCCACCACCCCATTGGCGAGTCTCACATTCGGTACCGTCGCTCCGCCATGCCCAGCTTCCCGTTTCACCTCGACGGCCACGTTCTTCACGTGGAGTTGAGCAATGTAGTCGCCCAGGATATCCACGGCCACCTCAATCGGCTCGTTGCCCTCGAACCAGAGGTTGGCCACGTCGAGGAGGATGCCGACCCGCCGGGGGTCGAACCCGTCCAGGAGTCGCCAGCAGGATTGGGCGTTTCGGGTGATCACCCAGGGATGCGTCTCGAAAATCAGCCGCACGTCATAAGGCTGCAGCGCCGCCAGGCCCTCTCGCAGGCGGCCGCGCGAGACGTCGAGCCACTCCCGGTAGCTGGCCGAGTGGCCGAAGACTTTTCCGCGCTCCGAGCTGGCGGAGCTGCCGTCCAGCTTGATCACCTTGCAGCCGAGCGCCTGAGCGCATTGGGCGACCGGTAACAGAACGTCCAACCAGTGAGCTTGGAAGCCCGTGTACAGGCAGGAGATTTCGAGACGATGCCTGCTGCACAGGGCCTTGATGGCGATGATCGTTTCCTCCGGATGATCCGGGTCGAGATGGAACTGCGCGCCGCGCTGCTGACAGCTCGCGACGCGCTTGGCCAGCCACAGCCCCGTCTCCGGCCCGGCGGGCGGGTGCGCCTGGAGCCAGCCGGGGTGGATGCCCACGTGACATTGGATCGCCTCGAAACCGAGCCGGGCACTGGCCTGGAACACTTCTTCCGCGGTGCGACTCGGCCAGCTTGCATTGATCAATGCCACGCGCAGGTTGCTCTTCCGGCCGGCGGCGGCGCCGAGCGTTGCGGCCGGGGAGTCGCGGCCGTCGGACGGTCGCGCTACCAGAGAGCGGGGATAGGTCACCGCAGCGCCAACCGCCGCGCACAGCACCGCGCGCCGGGAGCATTCCTCGTTGATGAAATAGGCCATCGGCTGCCGCCTTTCCGGTTTGTTACGCTTCGGGTGCGGGGCATCTCAGACTTTCAGGCCGGTCAAATCCACGGGAATCCGTTGGTTTTCGCGGATCAGATCGTCTGGTGGTTCCACAACAGGCCGTCGGGACACTCGTTGGTGATGAAGCCCAGGTCGTGGATGTCGACTGCCACCGGCTTGGCCATGTAGACGTGGCAATTGGCGGCCACCGCGGCCCGGGCATGCTCGGGATGGAACCGGGGCACGTCCAGGATGCCCACCGCTTCCACGCCGCTTTCCAATACCTTTTGGAAGCCCGACAGGCCCGTGAATCGCCGCGACTTGTCCACCCCCAGGGCGTCGCCACACTTGTCGGCCAGATCGGGGAAATAATCAGCCACCGCGTGGACGTCGTAGCCGCCGTGCTGCTTGAACAGCCCGGCCAGCCAGGCTCCCCGGGCGCCGCAGCCGACCCACCCGAGCTTGATCTTGCGCCGGGGAGGCTCGGCGGTTGCCGGCCGCTGGGCAGCTACGCCCGGTGCCGCGGCCAGCAGCGAAGTCGCCGCGGCCGTCGTGCCGACACTCCCCAAGAACCTCCGCCGGCTGATATCGCCGCTCGATTGCCGTTTGCAATTCATCGGTTTGTCTCCGCTTATCGCCACCTTCTCTTTTCTCCAGTGGCTGCTGCTCCGTCGCGTGGGCGCGAACGGCGCCTGAAAGAAAGCGGACAACACTTGGGTTGAGGAACGTCGAGCCAGATTACTCCCAAGTTGCCACCGTTGTCAAACACTATCGCCCACGATTCCATACGTGCTGCCGGTCCAGCGACCAGAGTGGACGGATTTGGGTACGGCTGCTCCCATCGCTACTGCGGCGCCTCGTGGTTGTCAAGAAACGGGCAGCGTGGACTTGATTGCTTCCACACTGGCGGGCAGGTATATTCGATCGGCGGGGCAAACGCTGGAGCCCGACGCTCGTCCGCCGCACAAATACCGTCATGAAGCAAAGAGTCGCGTTGGCAACGCAACGAGGAGCAAGATTATGACCAGGGTTACGCGCAGGAACTTCGTGGGCACGTCGTTGGAAAGGGCCGCCGCGTTGGCGGCCGGGGCCTCCGCCCTCGGCATCCCGCCGCACGCGCAGGCAGGATCGCCCGGCAACAAGGTGGTGCTGGCGTTGATGGGGGCGGGCGGCCGGGGTATGGACCTGGCCAAGAAGATGTTGGCGATTCCCGACGTTCAATTCAAATACGTCTGCGACGTGTATGATGTCAAGGGCAAGGCGGGCGTCGCCGTCTTGGAGAAACTCCAGGGGTCGAAACCCAAACAGGTTGTGGATATCCGCCAGGTCCTCGACGACAAGGACGTGCACGCAGTTGTCGTGGCGACGCCGGAACACTGGCACGCGCTGGCCACGGTCTGGGCCTGCCAGGCCGGCAAAGACGTCTACGTCGAGAAGAACATCTCGCTGTACGTCTGGGAGGGCCGCAAGATGATGGAGGCTGCCCGCAAGTACCAACGCGTCGTTCAGGCCGGCTTTCAGAACCGCAGCGCGCCGTACGGAGTCTCCGCGCGGGAGTACATCAAGCAAGGTGGTCTGGGCACCGTGATGTATGCGAAGGTTTTCGAAATGCTCGGTAGCGTGGTGGGCGGCTATCCACGGCACCGCAGCCCGGACCAGGCTCCGCCGCCGGGCTTGGATTGGGATCGCTGGCTGGGGCCCGCGCCGGCGCGGCCTTTCAACCCGGAGATCATTCGCGGCTGGTACGGCGACTGGGACTATTCGGGCGGCAGCGCCTCGGACGCGGTCCACCAGTTGGACTTGGCGCGGATGGCTCTGGACGACCCGCCGCACCCCAAGGCAATATCCTGTGCGGGCGGTCGCCTCCAGTACGACGACGGCGGCCAGATGCCCGACGTGCAGGCCGTCACCTTCACTTTCGACAAGCTGGTGATGACCTTCGAGAACATCGGCTTCACGCCCTACCTCATCAAGTCGCCGCTCGAGGTGCGATTGGGCGACAAGTGGCCCTATTGGCCGCAGAACGGCGACCGCATCGAGATCTACGGCACGAAGCGGATGATGTACCTCGGTCGCCATGGCGCCGGCTGGCAGGTCTTTGAGGGGAGCGGCAAACTGGTGGCACAGGACAAGGGCTATCATCCCGACAAGTGGCACCTGCCCAATTTCATCGACTGCGTCCGCAGCCGCAAGCAGCCCCAAGGCGCAATTCAACAAGGCCACATGAGCGCGTGCCTGGAGCACCTGGCCAACATCGCTTACCGCAGCGGCAACCAGACGCTGCTCTTCGACGGACAAACGGAGCGATTTGTCAATAACGAGGATGCCAACAAGTACCTCCGTCCAGCCTACCGCAAACACTACCGCATCCCCGAGGAGGTCTAGGCAGAGCCGCACTGGGGATATTGCCCGGCGCCGCTCAGATACGGCCAGCAAGGGGCGCTGATCGGGTCGCGGCCAATCTATTCCGGATCGCTGCGGTGGCGACGATCGACGGTGCCGCGAACCGCAAGGCAGGCTAAACACCTCGCGATCCTTTACGTCAGCTAAATCATGCCGTGTGGCAAAACGCTAACAGATCATGGTGCTAGCGGGCCGTGAATAATCCGCGCTAATTCGCCGCGGAATCGCGTGCGTGCGAGCGCGCACCCTATGGAGACAGGCGTTACCGCGATCGTTGTTATGCCAAAGCATAACCTCCTGCGGTGCCGGCGACCGGCCGCGCTTCACCTGTCTTTAGTTTACGAACCTGCCTTAGGGCGCGGGCCGCCCGTCTCTCACAACCTTGGGGCTTTGACGACGCTTGCCGCGCGGCGGCGAATTTCTGCTGCGGCTACCTTGTCGCCGCTGAAGGTGGCCAGCGCGATGAGCTCAAGACAGTGTTTGACGAAATGGTTTTCGTTCCACTCGCGGAAACGCGGTCCGCCGACCTCCGGTTTCTTATAAAGCGCGACATTGTCATCATAACGGGCCTTTTCCCGGGCGTAGTCCTGCAGCGGCGCTGGGATGTATTTCTTGGCGATATCGTACTGTTTTTCCGCGAAGATCACGTCTCTGGCGTAGTACCAGCAATGGGCGGCCAGCACGGGATTGGTCTTGTCGATCTCCTTATAGAGCCGCACCGTCTGGGCGTTCTCGCCCAGCGTGCTGTTGAGCGCCGCGACATCTTGGAACAATGCCGGGGTGCCCCGACCCTCCTCGAGTTGCCGGCGCTTCCGATCGCGCATGTCCAGCATCGCCTGTTTCGCGGGCGGATAAACGGCTCCCAAGTCTTTCCAATACGCAAGAGCGAACGACAGCCGCACTCCGGTCATTCCTGGGTCGTGCTCCAGGGCGTGTTCGTCGAACCACAGAAAACGCTCCAACGCCTCCTGGTAGCGCCGATCTTGAACCAATTGCTGTGTCTTGCCGAGGTATGCCTGCATGTCGTCGGCGGGCGCTGCCGAGGCAGGCGCCGCCGTGTCGGCCTGGGCCGCCGACAATGGGCCTTTGAGCAATTCCACGTTCTTGATCCAGAGCGTGCCGTGGCCTTCGACGACCACGTTGAGCTTGACCAGGTCGGGTCGCTCCCCTTTTTTCAGGAAGAAAGGCGTTTCACAGGTGGCCCAATCGGTCGTTCCGCTCACGGGGTTCATCAGGCCTTTGGAGAAATACTCGCCGCCGGAGGGCATGCGGCACCACATTTCCAGGTAGGCCCGGCCTGCGAGGTTTTCCGTCTTGAGCATCGCGCGGTAGAACAGCGTGCAATCGTCGACGCCCGGCTCGGCGACCTCGAAGAGCCGCACCGTATGGTCCGCCTGGGCATCGATTCGCCAGGCGCTTCGCTCCACGGTGACGCCATCCTTTGTAATGGGCTTGGCCGTGACGTCGAAACTTCTGATTTTTTGGAGCGCGGCCGGGGGTGTTCCATCCTCGGTCTCCAACCGCACCGAAAGCGGCACCGCCGCGCCCGACTGGGGGCGAAAGTCGGCCACGATGAAGGAACCGTCGGCTTCCGGCTTGATGGTGCCTTCGCGGAAAACAATATGGCCTGGCTGGGAACCCATGGGGCCGAACTCTCCATTGCCGAGCGTGAGGACGGACTCTCCGTCGGCAGCGGTGACGGCCGCATCCAGCCCACGACCAAGCCATGGGGTCCATAGTACTGCGGTGAACCGGGTGGGTTTGCGAAAGCCGCAGGACTCAAAGCCGGCGCCGACGCGGAAAACCAGCTTGGACTTCGGGGACGCCTGGCCCTCGATGGTCGCCTTGCCTCCCGCGACGAGTACGCGATCGATGCCCGGGCGCGACGGGGCGGCGGCCGCTTCGTCCCGTTTGGCCAGCCGCATTTCAGAGTGTTCTTGCCGCGCATCGGAATGGTTCCAGTGTACCAGGATCAGAAAGCCGCACGCCGGGCACAGCACCATGATCACACAGGCAGCCGCAATCAGCCCCGCGATCTTACCCAGGTTCGGCCGCTCGCTGCCACCGGGGGCCGGCCTGTGCGCCGCCCGCCACGCCCGGCGGACGATGACGTAATCCACCCCGGCCGACGCCGCAACCGTAACGAGCAGCCAGACCACGACCATCGGGATACTGTAGAAAAGATTCTCGCGGAGCCACGTCTTGTCGACCGTGAAGCTGGCTGCTGCTTCCCGGGCGAAGATCACCAGGATGCAGCCGAGGAGTGTGTCGAGGGCAAGAAGCGGAAAGAACAACGCGTCGAACAAAGCCAGCCCGACGCCATAAAGGCGGCCTACCGAACGGCGAATTTGGCCGAGGCCGATTATCCCCATGGTTGTCGTGCCAAACGGCGCCAGCAGGCCCAATGGCAGAAGCGTGAACATGGAGAACACCCGCACGTCGGATGGCGCCGCGGACATTGGCATTAACGCGAAGAATAACAGTGCCCAAGCCGCTCCGACCACGGCGATCTGAGATAGCTGCGGAGCGGCGACCTGTGCACCGGTCCCCGCGGCAACCACCGCTTTCCCACTGGCGCTGCCAGCGTTTGGTAGAGGCGCGTCGCAAGTTTGTACGTCGTCCGGTGGCGAAACACTGGCGGAGCCAGTGCCACGCGTGCGGGTGTGTCGAAATCCTGCGCGCACCTCCCGCTGGCTCAACACCACCAACGCCCAAATGCCGATCGGCAGGCCGACCAGGTTGCCCGGCGTAACGACCATCGCCGCAACCGCGGCGAATCTGGCCCAGTGGCGCGATTGCAGACGCATCATCTTCAACGCACCGAAGATCATCAGCCCGCTAAAGACGAAGTTGAGAATCAGCGCGGGAAGCAACCCCAGCGACGGCAGAAGATTGGCGCCGCTCCGGTAGACTAATTGAGCAAACAGCAGGACGACCAGCGGGGTCACGATCCAGTTGAGGATTCCCGTCACCAGCAGACCGATGGCCGGGCCGCGGACCTGTTGCCGGGCATCCTCGATGGCATCGCCGGGCGGCGAAGCCGATGGGCCGGTGGCCGTGCCAGATGGGCGACGAGCGTTTCCGGTGAAGTCAGGGAGTTGGTCAAGCGGCACGGCGAACCCTCGCAGCAGCCGTATGGTCATCGCAAAAGCGAGCGCGAGTGTCCCCGCAAGCAGAGGGGCAGCCGCGATGAGATAACTCAGTTGTAGACCCTGTGTGCTATTCACGGTGTGGACGGAGGCCGCAATGGCCAGGGTCGCGAAGAGAATGAGGAACAACCCCCGGGCGCTCCGCATCACCAGCGCCGGCCAGTTGATAGCCCGTTGCCCGTCGCGACGGACAACCAGCGGCGGCCATATCCGATATTTCAACGACTGCCATGGATCCTGGGGCCGCTGGGCCGGCGGGCTCGTCGCAATCGTCTCCACCTCGGTCTTCACCTCGCTCGCCTGCTGGTAGCGCCGCGCGGGCTCTTTCTCCAGCGCGCGGAGCACTACCTCGTCGAGCCGGACGTCGATCTGCACCTTTTGCGAAGGCGCGGCGAAGCGGCCCAGCGGCAACTCGCCGGTGAGCATCTGGTAGAACACCACGCCCAGCGAATAGATGTCGGCGCGGTGATCGACCTCCCGCGGATGTTCGGTTTGCTCGGGGGCCATGTAATGCGGCGTACCCATCACCTGTCCGGCACCGGTGAGCGCGAGGTCGCTGGCGTCGCGGCCGACGAGCTTGGCGATGCCGAAGTCGGCGATCTTCACCCGGCCTTGCTTGTCCAGCAGGATGTTCTCGGGTTTGATATCGCGATGGACCACGCCCATATCGTGGGCGTACTGCAAGCCGTCGCAGATTTGCGGCACGATTGCCAGGGCCTCGCGGGGGGAAAGCCTGGCGGTATCCAACAGCCGCCGCAGGCTGACCCCGTCAACGAATTCCATGAGGAAGTAATAGAGCGGCGCTTCGACGTCGGGCCCCCTCGCCCCCGCGGGTACCACGAAGTGGTCGTCTCCCGCAAGCGGGCGAGGGGAGATTGCCTGGCCGGAATCGTAAACGGCCACGACGTGCGGATGGTTGAGCATGGCCATCGCCCGGGCCTCGCGGGCGAAACGCTCGGCAAAGGCCGGGTCGCGGCCGATCTTCGGCGAGAGGATCTTCAGCGCCACCAGCCGGTCGAGCCGCTTCTGCCGGGCTTTGTAGACCACGCCCATGCCGCCCCGGCCGAGAAGCTCGATGATTTCCAGGTCGGGAAAATAGGCGGCCAACTCGGCAGGCGTGGGCGCGCTTCCCCCCTGGCTGGCGGCGGTCTGCGTTTCCAATCCCCGCTGCAACAAGCAACCCGGACAGAGCCCCTGCGGCCCCTGCGCAGGCAGCACCGCCCCGCATTGGGGACACACCGCCGCTCCTTTCCCCGTTGTGGGAGAGGGATTGGGGGTGAGGGCGCTGTCTGCTTCGCTCATGGCGGTTCTCCGGTCGGTCTTCCTCTACCGCTACTATTAAGCAAAGGAACGAAAAGGTTACAAAGCGGAAAAGAGGCAGCGGATCTCGTCTTCAACTTCTTCGGGGCCCGCCACGGTTTGGGCAATCTCGTCGCGGAGCAGATCGCGATAACGGCGGCGCAGCCGATGGACCGCCACCTTCACGGCCCCTTCGCTCATGCCCAAACTGCCGGCCAGCGCGGCATAGCTTTCCGTCCGCGTCTGGGCCAGACAGCCTTTGAGCACGTCGAACAGGGCTGCCTTGCCCGCGCCGTGCATTTCGGCCTGAAGTCGGGCCAAGACCTTCTCCAACAGCGTCAAGGCCCATTGCCGCTCGAAGAGCCGCTCGGCCGTAAAGGCGTGGGCTGGCTCCCGGCAATAGCGGGCTTCGGACTCCAACCCGTCCAGGGGAACAATCTTTTGGCCACCGCCGCGCTTTTGGGCCCGGGCATGGTCGTACTCGTTGGCCAGGAAGCGTTTCACCGCCGTCAGCAGAAAGGCGCGAAAGCGGCCCTTTTCCCGGTCAACCCCGGAGAGGAACTGCTTGGCCAGCAAGCGAGCGAAGAACTCTTGGGTCAGGTCCTCGGCCTCATGGGCGTCGTGACCGTGCCGGCGGATGAAGGCATACAGCGGATACCAGTAACTGCGGCAGAGTTCGGCCATCGCCTCGTGTGCGCGGGGCGAGACATTGCCGGCGGCCGCCGCCAATACCAGGGTCCATCGCGTGGCGGCGAATTCGGCCGCATCCACGTGCGGGGGAGTGGGCTGTTGCTTGGACATTCACGCGGCCCGGCTGGAAGCAGCATATATGCCTGAGGACGAAGCCACCGGCAATATATCGCATCCACGGCGCCACGACGAGCCCCGGCCGCAAACGCTATTTCGCCGCGGGAGCGGCGGGCGGCGCGGCCAGCGGGGCCGCCTTGTCCAAGGCGATGTTGAGCATCAGCACGTTCACGCCGGGATCGCCGAGAATGCCCACGTCGGGCCCGTCGGTGTTCTGCGTGATCAGCTCCAAGACCTTGGCCTTGGGAAGCTTACGGGCGTCCGCCACGCGCTGGGCCTGAAGCGCCGCATTCTCCGGGCTGATGTGCGGATCGAGACCCGAGCCCGAGGCGGTGACCGCGTCGCCGGGAATCGCCGCGGCGAATTCGGCGGCGATGAGAGTCGTTTTGCCGGCCGCGTCGGTCGGGGGATGCGGAAAGTCATCCACTAGCTTGACGTCGAGAAGGTTGCCGTCCTTGTCTTGATACTTCGACAACGGCACTTCGGCCACGCGGGCGCCGTCGGGCTTGGTGGTGTAGAGCTTGAAGGCGATGCCGTTCTCGACGCAATAGTGGATCACCCGCAGGCGGATGCCGTCGAAGGCCAGCGTTTCGGCCGGCGCGGCAACGGGCGCTGCGGCGGCCGGCGGGGCGCTGGGCGGAGCGGCCGGCGCGGGGGCCGGAGCCGGCGGGGCCTGCGTGGCGCCGTTGATGAGCTTATCGCTCAAGGGACCGAGGTTGCTGCCGCCGGAGTTGGCGGCGTCGTAGCCGGCGCCGGCCGCACTGGGCCGGGGGTGGAAATAGCCGGGCGCGGAAAAGTTCTGGCCGATCAAGCGCGACCCGACCGCTTGCGTGTCGTCGGCGGTGGGCGTGCCGTCTTTCTTCAGCAGCGAACCGTTAGCCTGAATGGGGAAGACCGCCTGGCTGACGGCCCAGATCACCAGCGGATACAGCCCGCAGCAGATCGCGCCCAGCACCAAGGTGGCGCCGGTCGAGGCCCAGATGTGGCCGAGAATCGAGCCGCCGCGGTCGTCGGTGGCATCGATCATGGGCGACACGGCGGAAGCGGTTGTGGTGTCGGTTGCACCGAGTTGTGGCTTTTCGTTGGTAGCTTTGGCGTTGGTCATATTGGCTCACTTACTCTTGTACAGGTTCAGGCAATCTTCGCGGTGCGCGGGGCCCGCAATCCTCTGGTCGTGCTGGGCATTACGCCAGGTGCAAGTAATAAATGATCTGGTCGATCAACCAGATACCCGGAAACGGGCAGATGACTCCGCCCACGCCGTAGATCAGCAGGTTGCGGCGGAGGATCGACACCACCGACGCGGCGCGGAACTTGACCCCTCTGAGCGCCAGCGGTATCAAGACCACGATGATCACGGCGTTGAAGATCACCGCGCTCAAGACCGCGCTGTGGGGCGTGTGCAGCTTCATCACGTTGAGCGGGGCGACTTCCGGGAACGCGCCCATCAACATGGCGGGAATGATGGCGAAGTACTTGGCCACGTCGTTGGCCACGCTGAAAGTGGTCAGCGCGCCGCGGGTCATCAGCATTTGCTTGCCGATTTCCACCACCTCGATGAGCTTGGTGGGGTTGCTGTCGAGGTCGACCATGTTGCCGGCCTCTTTGGCGGCCTGGGTGCCGGAGTTCATGGCCACACCCACGTCGGCCTGGGCCAGGGCGGGAGCGTCGTTGGTGCCGTCGCCGGTCATGGCCACCAGGTGCCCCTTGGCTTGCTCCTCGCGCAACAAGGCCAGCTTGTCTTCCGGCTTGGCCTGGGCCAAGAAGTCGTCCACGCCCGCTTCCTTGGCGATGGCCGCGGCAGTGAGCGGGTTGTCGCCGGTGATCATCACGGTCTTGATCCCCATGGCGCGGAAGTGCTTGAAGCGCTCGGGCAGCCCGCCCTTGACGATGTCCTTGAGGTAGATCACGCCGAGGGCCTTGTCCTGGCGGGCGACCACCAGGGGCGTGCCGCCGAGGCGGCTGATGCGATCGACCGCCTCGTCGATTTCCGGGGGATAGGTTCGCTCGCAGATCCAACCCCGCACGCTGTCGGCCGCGCCTTTGCGAATCGACTGCCCGTCGATATCGACGCCGCTCATCCGCGTTTGTGCGGTGAAGGGCACGAAGACGGCGTGGGGCATCTGGTGGATTTCCCGGCCGCGGATGCCGTAGCGCTCCTTGGCCAGCACGACGATGCTGCGCCCTTCCGGCGTTTCGTCGGCCAGGCTGGCCAACTGCGCGGCCTCGGCCAGCTCCTTGGCATCGACGCCCGGGGCCGGCAGGAACTCCGTCGCCTGGCGGTTGCCCATGGTGATGGTGCCGGTCTTGTCCAGCAGCAGCACGTCGACGTCGCCGGCCGCTTCCACCGCGCGGCCGCTCATGGCCAGCACGTTCTTCTGCACCATGCGGTCGATGCCGGCGATGCCGATGGCCGAGAGCAGTCCGCCGATGGTGGTGGGGATCAGGCAGACCAGCAGCGAAACGAGCACCGTGACCGAGAACGCCAGGCTCACCTGCTCATAGGCGGGACCGTCGCCGAGATAGGTGTGGGTGAATAGTCCGAAGGGCATCATCGTGATCACCACCGCCATGAAGATGATCGTCAATGCCGAGAGGAGGATGGAAAGGGCGATTTCGTTGGGCGTCTTCTGCCGCTTGGCGCCCTCGATCAGCTCGATCATGCGGTCCATGAACGACTCGCCGGGATTGGCAGTCACGCGGACCTTGATCTCGTCGGAGAGCACCGTGGTGCCGCCGGTGACCGCCGAGCGGTCGCCGCCGGCTTCGCGGATCACGGGGGCCGATTCGCCGGTGATTGCCGATTCGTCGATCGTGGCGGCGCCGGCGATGATCTCGCCGTCGGCGGCGATCACCTCGCCGGCGGTGACCATGAACAGGTCGCCCTTGCGCAGCGATTCGGCGTCGACCCAGGCCTTGACGGTCGTGCCGTCCGGGTTGAGCTTCTTGGCGCGGGTCTTAGTGCGGCTCTTCCGCAGCGTTTCGGCCTGGGCCTTGCCGCGTCCCTCGGCCATGGCCTCGGCGAAATTCGCGAAGATCACCGTGAACCACAACCAGATGGAGATCTCCAGGACGAACACCGTTTCCGAGCGGCGGGTGAAGAACAGGTCGAGCGTGGTGACCGCCGCGCCCACTTCGGTGACGAACATCACGGGGTTCTTCACCATGTGGACGGGGTTGAGCTTCCGCAGGCTCTCAAAAATAGCCGGAATGACGATCTCGCGGTCGAATAAAGGTCGTGCTTTGTTGGACATTACATTTCTCGATATTGCGGGAACGATCCGATCCAAGGGCCGCCGATGGCGACGCGTCAATAGAGGACGTGCGATCCGTACATCTTGAAGTGTTCGATGATCGGGCCCATCACCAGGCCGGGCAGGAAATTCAACGCCCCCACGATCACGATCACCGCGGCCACCAGCAGGCAGAAGGTCAGCCCCACCACCGGGAAACTGCCGGTGTGCAGCGAAATGGCCTTTTTCTTGGCCAGCGCCCCGGCCAGCGCCAGCACGGGTATCATCTCGAAGTAACGGCCGATCAAGATGCAAAACGTCTGCGTCCAGTTGAACATCGTGCTGCCGTAAACCGTCACGGTCTTGCTGTTGTCGGCCGGGTCGGCAGTGGTGGTGGTGGGCGCGTAGCCCACGCCGCCGAAGGCGGTGCCGTTGTTGGCGGTGCCGGAGCTGTAGGCGTAGAACAATTCGCTGAAGGCATGCGGCCCGTTGTTGGCGTTGTTGTCGGTGCCCCACTTGGCCACACACGACCAGGCCGTGAACAACACGGTATCGAGCACGATCATCAGCAGCAACAGGCAGCAGCACTTCACGTCGAAAGCGGCGATCTTCTTGCCCAGGTAGTCGGGCGTGCGGCCGATCATCAACCCGGCCAGGAACACCGCGACGAAGATGAAGATCAGCATCGAATACAGCCCGGTGCCGATGCCGCCGAAAATCACCTCGCCCATGTGCATGTTGAACATCAGCATGAAGCCCGACAGGGGCATCATCGAGTCGTGCTGGCAGTTGTTGGCGCCCTCGGCGGTGGCCGTCACGTTGTTGGCCCAGGTGGCCGAATTGTAGATGCCGATGCGGACTTCCTTCCCTTCCATGTTGCAGTTGGCCGGACTGACGCCCAGGGCGGTCATCCGCGGATTGGGCTGGGCCTCACAGTACCAGGTGATCAGGTTCGTGACGATCAGCATCGCGAACATGATCCCCCAGATGTTCCAGCCGTGCAGCCGGTGGTTGATCATGCGGCCGTAGTAATAGGGCAAGCCGGCCACCACGGAAAAGAATACCATCAATTGGATGAATTCCGACAACGGCGTGGGATTCTCGAAGGGGTGGGCGCAGTCGCCGCCGGTGATGCCCGGACCGTTCAAGCCGAAGACCTTGGGCGCCGCGAAAGCGGCCATCGGCCCTTGCACGATCGACTGCACCACGGGCTTGGCCGGCGCGGCGGCCGCGGTCTGATCCAAGGTGGTGGCTTGGGTGTAGGGATGGAAGTTCATGGGGATGCCCTGCCACACGTTGAGCAAGGCGAATACCAGGCAGACGGGCACGAACAGGTAGAGCGTGATCCGCGTCAGGTCGACCCAGAAATTGCCGATGTTGCGCGTCTGTTGCCGCGCCACCCCGCGCACCAGCGCGGCGGCCACGGCGATGCCCACCGCCGCAGAAAAGAAAAAGTGCAGCATCGTGGCGACGATCTGCGAGAAGTGCGTGAACATCTGCTCGGGCTCATAGCTTTGCCAGTCGGTGTTGGTGGCGAAGCTCACGGCCTGGAGGAAAGCGATGATCGCCGGCACCTTGCCGCCGCCGTTGATCACATCGTTCTTATCCACCGTGGCGCCGAGGCTGGCGAGGTTGGCTTTCAGCGGAAGGATGTCCTGAATGCGGAACAGGCCATAACTCAGGACGGTCGTCACCATACCCAGCATCAACATCGACAGCGCGTACTGTTTCCAGTTCTGCTGTTTCTTGGGATTCACCCGCGTCACCAGGTACACCAGCCGCTCCAGCGGGCCGAGGATCTTTTCCAGCCATCCCAGGCCGCCCTCCTTGTCGGGATCGAGCACGCGCAACAGGTAGACGCCCATCGGCTTGGTAATGGCGGCCAGGGCCACCAGAAACAACAGGAACTGCACCCAGCCCGACAAAGTCATGTATTGCATGGAGCCACTTCTTTCCTTCGAACGCTTGGACCCGCAATGTTTTGAGAAACGGTTACCCCTCGCTCAGGCACGACGCGATCAGAGACTTTCCGGCCGGATCAGCGTCCAGAACAGATACACGAGGAGGCCCAACGACACACAGCCCACGATGATGTTTTCCATGGATCAGATCCAATCGAAGACATAGGTATAGCCAACGCACAAGGCGAAGAAGCCCACGATCGCCAGCACGAAAACAAGATCCATCGCTCGTCTCCTCAATTTCCACAACGGCAAATTTGGCAAAGCTGCATTGCAATATGCGTGCCATGAATACTGCGTTTTGCTAAATTGCTGGCGGCTAATGATTTGCAGCAAAGTGACGAATTGGCACGCTGCGCCGTGCATTGCAATTTGCCCGGTGGCATTGCATTTTGCAGGATATTGGGTCGGCGAAGGCGGCGCGGAATGTCGCGCAATCGCTCGCCGAAAATGATGCGCGCGGACTGCGCCGGCGCGATGCGGAGGACTGCAAGGCCGCTCGTAGCACGGAATTTATTCCGTTCTACCTTGGGCGCGCGGCTGGACTACTCGGTCTGATTGTTGTTGTACGGATGGTCCAGCCAATTCGTGGCCTTCAGGGCCGCGATCCGCTGCCGCAATTCTTGCAGCAGTTCCGGGCAGTCTTTGCAGAGATCCTCGGGCCGCGGTTCCCGGCCTTGCTTTCGCAGATCGTCCCACAATTCGACAAGCTGCTGGAGCCTGTCCTCGGGCGCGGCATCTTCATTGCCCATGGCTCGGTACCCTATACGGGATGTGGCGGGTGGAGTGCCAAGTCCCCCTAATGTTATGCACACTAACACCCAATACAAGAGTGTCGGCGCACGGAATTCATCTCATTCCATTCCATTCCCTTTCCTCTCGGCCGCAAACACAGCGAATTCCGTCCTATAGAGGGCCAGCTGCCTTGGTGACAAATTCTTCCCGCACTCCAGAGGGGATGTTATAATCGGCGATCCCCCCAAGGCGACCGTCAACCGACCGAGGACCACGATGTTTGCCAACCGATTTACTCGCCGCGTGGCCACCGCCGCCGCCTTCCTCTGCGGCGTGCTGGCCTGGAACTGTTGTTCAAACCCGACACAAGCCCGGGAACCGCAATCGCCGCCGCCGCGGCTCGACGCCGCCACTCTGTGGGTCGTGGCGCCCGATGAGCCCGAGGCCTTGCACCGCGCGCTCCGCGACGTGGAGAACGATTGGTACAAGGTCTTCGGCCGACTGCCGAGCGTGGTGGCGAAGCCGCCGGAGAAATGGTCGGCGCCGGTCGTGTGTTTCGGCCTCAACGCCCCTTGGCTGAAGATGCCGGGTCGGCCGCCGTACGCTGCGGCAGAGTGCTTCTCGTTGCGTCTGGAACAGTTGCCCGGCGGGCCGGCCCTGATGGCGACGGGCGCCGACCTGCGCGGCGCGATTTATGCCGCCTACGCCGTCAGCGAGGAGCTCTTGGGCGTCGACCCGTGGTACTTCTGGGTCGACCACGAGCCCGCGCCCAAGCCCTGCGTCGTGCTGCCCGCCGCGTATGCCCGGCAATGGGGCCCGCCCCGTTTCAAGTATCGCGGCTGGTTCATCAACGACGAGGACCTGCTCTCGCATTTCGCGCCCGCGCCGTTGCAGGACGGCGTATTTTCGTTGGACATGTGGGACCGCATCTACGAGACACTGCTGCGGCTGCGGGCCAACACCATCGTTCCCGGCACGTTCACCTTTCCCGACGAACGCATGCAGGTGCTGGCCGCCCGCCGCGGGCTGATCAACAGCCAGCATCACATCTGCGTGGTCGGACTGAACACCTTCCAATGGCCCGCCGAGTTCCCCTATTCGTATCTCACGCACCCCGGTACCCTGGAGCAGGCGTGGCAGGTGTGCGTCGACGCGCTGAAGGACCGCGAGACGGTTTGGACGGTCGGCTTTCGCGGCCGGCACGATCGCGCCTTCTGGGCCGACGACCCCCAGGTGAAGACTCCGGAAGCCCGCGGTCGACTGATCAGCGAGGCCATCGCCCGGCAGGTCGCGATGGTCCGCCGCGCGCAGCCGCAAGCCGATTGCATCGCCAATCTGTGGATCGAGGGAGTCGATCTGTACAAGGCCGGCTACCTCAAGCTCCCGCCGGGCGTGATCCTCGTCTGGCCCGACGACGGCGCCGGCTGGATCCGCGACCAGGGCGAAGTCCGCCGCGGCCAGGGCATTTATTATCACACCGCGATGCTCAGCGGGCGTCACAGCCAACTGACCGAGATCGTGCCGCCGCAGCGGATCCACGACGAGCTGACCCGCTTCATCAAGGCGGGCGCCACCTCCTACTTTGTCGTGAACACCAGCGACGTGCGGCCCGTTCCGTTGACCACCGATTACTGCATGCGGCTGGCCTGGGGCGGCGTCGCCTCGGAAAAGACTCCTGCGGTGGCCGAACGCGAATACCTCGCCGATTGGAGCCGCCGGCAGTTCGGCCCCGCGGCCGCCGACGCGCTGGCCACGCTCTACGGCGACTACTTCGCCACCCCCTACATCCAGGCCGGCGTGGGCGAGAACAAAACCCTCCGCGAGATCAAGCGATTGGTGAAGTACGCGATGGCCGCCGCCTCGCCCCGCAAGATGCCGGTCAAACTGGCCCGCAGCCTTGCGGCCGAGTACGCTCCCTCGACTGCGCATCTGGCCGCGTTGGCGCCCAAGGTCCGCGCCATGGTCGAGCGCGTGCCGGCCGAACGCCGCGATTTCTTCCGCGCCCACCTGGTCGTGCAGGTTGAAGTACACCACCGGCTGTGCAACGTTTTGCAGTCGCTCTCGGCGGCAATCGTCGCGCTCGGCGCCAGCCATTCGGCCCAGGCCGTCGAACAGCTCGACGCGGCGCTGGTGCAGTACGACGCCATCATCGCGGCCCTCCGCGACGCCGAATACGGCCGCTGGAAAGGCTGGTACGCTGGCGAGCGGTTTACCGAACTCTTCGACAATCAGGTGCGGCTGCAAGCCTTGCGGGGCAAGCTCAAGGGCCAGCCGGAGCCGATCGTGCGTGCGAACCCCAGCTATCCCGAGCTTTACCACTACCAGCAGCAGGCCAAGGGCAATTACCCGCTCTTCTACCCGGTTACCCGGCGTCCGCTCACGCCCCGCGAGATGGTGCGGACCGTGGCCGATAGTACGCTCCGCGACCTCCGCGATCCGCCGGCCTTCAACTGGGGCGAAGGCGTGCTGCTGACCGGGATGCTCCGCGCCCACCGGCTCACCGGCGACGCGCGCTATCTCAAATTCGTCGAGGACTTTGCCGCGCGCTGGCAGCGGCAGGGGATCCAGCCGCTGTTGAACGAGCGCGGCTATTGCGGCCATTGGGGACCGGGCCAGGCACTGCTGGAATTGTACGAGCTGACCAAGGACCGCCGCGATCTGGAATTGGCCGACGAGATTGCCTCGTTCATCGGCCGCACCGCCGAGCGCACCCACGACGGCGGGCTGAGCCATTTTGCCGGCAAACGCCAGCTCTGGGACGACACGCTGTTCATGGTTTGCCCGGTGCTGGCGCCCCTGGGCCGCATCAGCGCTCGGCCGGCCTTGCTCGCCGACGCCGCGCGGCAGTTGCAGATCTTCACGGCCCATCTCCGCGACCCAAAGAGCGGGCTGCTCTACCACATGTGGGACGAAGAGACCGGCGAGCACAGCCCCTGTTTCTGGGGCCGCGGCAACGGCTGGGTGGCAATGTCCTACGTCGAGGTGTTGAAGAACATGCCCGAGGGCGCGCCCGACCGGCCGCAACTGGTCGATGGCTATCGCAAGTTGTTGGCCGCGCTGGCCGCACGGCAGGATCGGCAAAGCGGTCTTTGGCACACAGTGCTCGACGACTCGGCCAGCTATGGCGAGACATCGGCCACGGCGATGATCCTCTACAGCATGATCGAAGGGCGCCGGCTGCACCTGCTCGACGCCACCTACGACGAGCCAATCCAGCGGGCCTGGGCCGGGCTTTCCACGCAGGTGGACAACATGGGGCAGGCCAGTGGCGTTTCCGGTGGCACAGGCCCCGGCGATCGCGAGAGTTATCTGGCCCGTCCGCAAGGTACTTATACCTGGGGTACCGGCGCGATGCTCATGGCGGCCAGTGCGATGGCCGAAGCGGAAAGGGGGAAGTGAGAGAACGGGGCGGGGGACCCCGGCGGGCGTTGTTGAAACGATTCGGAATTACCGCCTAATTGGAGGGGTCATTGTGCATCTACAGGATTATTCAGCGGTGCCTGGCGATGTTAGGATGCACAGCGTGACATCAATCAACCGTAAATTGCGCGTCCGACAAGGGCCTTTATGGTACGGCGCGAAGAACGCTCCGGGAAAAACCCCTGCTTGCAGTGATACGCGGCAGCGACGGGCAACGGGAACACGAATCGCCGCGGAATTAGGCTCCGGTAGGGCCGCATGGCGTCGGCGGTGTACGGATCCACCATATTGCTATTAGCCGATACGCTGGAGATCCGGTGGAATCAAATGTGATACGTCGAAGAAGACCGCGTCGCCGTGCCTCGCGATCGATCGGCCCAGCGTGTCGATGGCGCCATGTTGGCGGGGACCGCCGACCGCCGAGCCCCCTGTCTTGCGCCATTAGAAATGACCCCATAAGCGACCATTAGAAATGTCCCCTAGAATCGTCTCCGAAGGAGACGAGGATGGAGATGATTTTAATGAGTCGAAAGGAAAGAAAGCGGCTGGAGG
>Ga0302320_10000784_pt1 | contig 74886 bp, 46 predicted proteins | sample Bog_T0_3_FD_202130 | JGI IMG/M metagenome (GOLD analysis project Ga0302320, IMG submission 202130) | Peat permafrost microbial communities from Stordalen Mire near Abisko, Sweden - Bog_T0_3 | ecosystem: Environmental > Terrestrial > Soil > Wetlands > Peat | place: Sweden: Abisko, Stordalen Mire... | reverse complement strand
CTTCGCCGCATTCGCTTCAATGATCCAGCGACGGGCAAGACGCTGGTCTTTCTGACCAACAATACCGCATTGCCTGCCCTGACCATCGCCGCGCTTTACAAAAGCCGCTGGCAGGTTGAGTTGTTTTCAAATGGATCAAGCAGCACCTGCGCATCAAGCGCTTTCTGGCTACCAGCGAGAACGCAGTGAAAAGCCAAATCTGGTGTGCCATCGCCACGTATGTGTTGATCGCCATCGTCAAGAAGGAACTGAAACTTGATGCCTCGCTCTACACTTGTCTACAGATTCTGTCGGTATCGATCTTCGAGAAAACCGAGATTTCATGCGCCCTTCAGCAAACTCTCCACAGTACGGACCAACTGCCATTCCCTAACCAACTGAATCTATTCGACATCTAACCGGACACCAGTGATTTATTAGCAGGATGAACCGATCATGATTACAGCCAGCATCTTCGAAGCAAAGACCCACCTCTCCAGCCTGGTGAAGCAGGCCCAGAAGGGCGAAGTGGTCACCATCACTTCAGGGCGGGCAAAAACGCCCGTGGCCCGGCTCGAAGCCATTCATCCGGTTGCGAAAAAGCGGCTTGGCGCCCTGGAGACGCTGGGATTCGTCTTGTCAGAACAGTTCTTGGAGCCGTTGCCGGAGGAGGAACTTCGCCTTTGGAACGGAGGCGGCGAGTGAAAGTTCTCGTCGACACATGCACTCTGATCTGGGCCACCCTGTCTCCATCGTCTCTGAGCCGCGAGGCTCGGGAGACGGTTGCCGACGAGGGCAATGTGATTCTGGTCTCGGCGGCATCGGCATGGGAGATCGCAACCAAGGTGCGCTTGGGCAAACTCCCCGGCGCGGAGAAACTGGAGAGGGACTATCTCGATGTGATGGAAGATGCCGGCTATATCCTGCTGGACATCGACGCGGAGTCTGCCCTGCGCGCGGGCCGGCTGGTCGCCGGGCATAGCGACCTGTTTGACCGCATGATCGCGGCTCAGGCCGTAGACCAGGACATTCCCGTCCTCAGTCCGGACCCCCAACTCGACCAGTTTGAGGTGCGGCGCATCTGGTGAGCGGCATGGGGCGCGCTGGTTCAGACAAGAATGGGTGCTCTGCAGCCGCCGAACACTGTGAAAATCGCCCTCTCCGCCGCACTTGTGCATTGAATTTCCGCGCATTTCGCCGTATGCTAAGGATGCAGACGAATTTGTCCGCCTGAGTTGCCGTGAATTCGCCGGCTGGCGGAGAGATGAGTGGGCTTACAGCCCACTTTTTATTTGGGGCAAAAGCCTCGCGGTTGAAGAGCAGAACTTTCCGGATTTAGACCAGGCAAAGGGCTGACCTGTGGGCCGGCCAAGGGAACGATGGCAGTCAAGCTGGAAGAAATTCGATCGGCGGCGCAACGGGTGGCCGCCTCCCACGGGCTGGATCTCGTGGACATTGAGCTTGTTGGACCAGCCAAAGAGCGGGTATTGCGCGTATTTCTTGAAAAGAACGCCGAGGGCCGCGCGCGCCTGAAGGCGGAGATTGAAGCCGGAGCCGAGGGGCTGCCGGAGCGGCTGGTCGAGGGCACGCTGAGCGTGGAGCAGTTGTCCGGCATCACGCACGAGGATTGCGCCAGCTTCAGCCGGGATTTTGGAGTTTTGCTGGATGTGGAAGACCTGATTCCGGGCGCGGAATATACGCTCGAAGCCAGCTCTCCGGGCCTGGACCGCAAGTTGAGTCGGCGGGAAGATTTTGTCCGCTTCGCGGGCTCTCTGGTCAAGGTGCAGAGCTTCGAGCCGATCCGCAATAATCGGCACTGGCAGGGCCGGTTGGCCGCGGGGGCCGGAGAGACGATCACGCTGGACCTGAACGCGGTCAAGCAGAACAGCAAGAGCCGGAAGGCCGGCGTCAGCACGGTGGAGATTGCGCTCGACAACATCGAGAAGGCGCAACTGGTGCCTGAGATTTGAAGATTTGTGGGTAGCCGGGTTCCCATGTCGGAACCTTGGGCGCCCAGGCTTGAGAATTGAATATCTGCGCTTTCCCGCACTTTTCGCAGCCAACGCGAAGAGATGTTAAACCGGGCATTCGGTTGCGAGAAAGCGGCAATTAACCCCAACGGAACCGGCGCGGGCCTTCTAGGCCTTCGCCGCATGCAAATAACCGAGAGAGCAAGCAGAGTATGGCCAGTGTTTTGTACCAGAGTATTGAGCTTCTGAGCCGCGAGAAGGGCATCGAGCCCGAGATCGTCGTGGGAGCCGTCGAAGAGGCCATCGCCCTGGCCACGCGCAAGTTCTACAAGACCCAGGAAAACATGCGCGGGGAGTTGAACAAGGAAACCGGCGAGATTACGGCCTACATCTTCAAGACGGTGGTGGCCGACGAAGAACCGATCGAGGACCCGCTGAACCAAATCACGCTTACCGAGGCCAAGGCGCTTGCGCCGGACGTGGAAGTGGGCAGCGAGATCCGGCTCTATCGCGACACCAGTCCGCTGGGCCGTATTGCAGCGCAACTGGCCAAGCAGGTCATCTTCCAGAAGGTTCGCGAGGCCGAGCGCGACACCGTTTTCAAGGAGTATGCGCACCGCGAGAAGGAAGTGCTGAACGCCACCGTGAAGCGCATCGAGGGCCAGGACGTGATTTACGACTTGGGCAAGGCCGAAGCTCGCTGCCCCAAGCGCGAGCAGTCGCGCCTGGAGCAATTCTCCATAGGCGAGCGGGTGCGGGTGGTACTGCTCAAGGTGGATCGCGCCGCCAAGGGGCCGCAGGTGGTGGTTTCCCGGGCCGCACCAGAGCTGGTTTCGAACCTGTTCCAGTCTGAGGTGCCGGAGATTTACGACAACAGGGTGGTCATCCCGGCCCGCGCGCGCGCCGCCGGCGCGCCCACCAAGATTGCCGTCCAGTCCCGCGACAAGGACGTGGACCCGGTGGGTGCCTGTGTGGGCATGAAGGGAATGCGCGTGCAGTCGATCATCCGAGAGTTGCGCGGGGAGAAGATCGACATCATCGAGTATTCCGACGAGATAACGACCTTTGCCGAGAAGGCTTTGCAGCCGGCCAAGGTTAGCCGGGTATCGATTGCCGACCTGACTGACAAGCAGTTGGAAGTGATCGTGGACGACACCCAGCTTTCGCTGGCCATCGGCAAGAAGGGCCAGAATGTGCGGCTGGCGGCCAAGCTGCTGGGCTGGAAGATCGACATCAAGAGCGAAGAGGAGAAGCGCCAGGAGGTGGAGCAGCAGATGCAGGCTCTCACCGGCGGCCCCGCAACGCCCATTGAACAGGTTTCCGAGCTTGGCGACGGCATTATTCAGAAGCTGGTCTCCGCGGGGATTACTACTGTCGAGTCACTGGCTGATATGACGCCCGAGCAGTTGGAAGAGATTCCGGGTATCGGCGAAAAGACGTTGGAACGTATAAGCGTTGCGGTGCGCCACTACTTCGGCCATTTTGAAGAGGGCGAGGAAGGCCACGTGCCGGAGACGGCCGAAGGCGCCGAGGCGGCCGAAGGGGAAGAGACCGGCGAGTTGGAAACGGAGAACGCGCCTGCGGTTGAAGGCGATGCCGAAGCGGAAGCTGAAAACGCCACAGATGTTCTCGAAGAGGCGGAAGAAGTCCGCGCCGAAGAGGCGGAAGACAATCTTGCCGAGGCGGGCAATGACAGCCTGGTTGAAAGCCTGGTCGAGGGCGACGCGGAAGAAGAAAGTCTAACCGGCGAAGAAATAGCTGTCGAAGATGTTCCCGTGGCCGACGAGGCGGAGTCGAACGAATTGGAAGCAGAAGAGTCTGCAAGCGAAATTGAGCAAGACCAGGCGGCCAAAGAGGACGGCGCGTAAGATGCGCCGCGCTCTTCAAGGTCAATCAAGCGATAATGGAATAGTTGAGAGCAGCCAATGCCATGAGGTAGCTATGAGCGACTAAGGGCTTTGGGTAGCACAATTTGAAAAGAGGCGGATGAGTAAGGTTCGAATCAACGATCTCGCGCGCGAGATGGAAGTCAAGAGCCGGCAGATTCTTGACATATTGGCGGAGCTCGGCCTGGCCGCGGGAAAGACGCATTCCAGTTCATTGGAGGGATATGAGGCCGAGAAGGTTCGCACGCATTTCGAGCGTAGCAACCGGCCTTCCGGCCAGGCGAGCGGAGCTTCGTCGCGACCTCCCCAAGGCATTACGCCCAAGATAGATCTCTCACATATCTCCAAGCCTGGAGATGTGTTCAAGGCGATTTTGGCCAAGAAGCAGGAAGAGGAATTAGAGGCGAAGTACGGCCATTTGCCGCCCCGGCCGCCGGCGGTTGCGACGGCAGCGCCTGTGCGTACGGTGCCGCCGGTAGCGTCGATCGCCGCGCCGGTTGTGGTGCAAGCTCGTCCGGAGCCGCGCAGAATTTTTCCTCAGCCGCGGTCCGCGCCGCCCATCGTCGTTCAGCAGCCTCCGCCCGCCATCGCCACCCGTCCGCCGGCCAACCCGGTGGTCGCCAAGGCTCCTTTGGGCGTGGTTGCGCCGCACCGGCCGGCAGCCGCCGTGACGCAGCCCCCCGCTGTGACCGTGGTGGTCAAGCCGCCGGTGGCTCCCGCAGCTTCCGTGGCCCGCGAAGCTCAACCTCACGCTGCTCAGCCTCCCTTGGCCGAGCCGGTTGGCGCACTTGAGAAACCGCAGGTTGCGGTCGCCGGTTCGCAGATTTTGGCTCCGGTCTCGGCTCCGGCCGCGACTGAGGCCTTGGCTCAAGTCGCGGCCCCGGTTGCAGCCCCTGTGCCCACGGCACCGGTCGCTGCCGCTGTGGCTGTTGAGGCCCCCCTGACCCAGGTTGCTCCCTTTCAGACCGCGGCTCCGGTCGCTGCAGCGGCTGCGACTGCCGTCGCTGCGGCGGTCCCGGCCCCAGAAGCGGTTGCCGCGACGCCAGAGAAGGCCGCGCTTGCCGCGCCTGCTGCCGAAGCTGCTATGCCGGCGATTGCTGCAGCGCCTGCGCACGTGCCTGCCCATCGTGTGCCGGGCCATACCCACACTCTTTCGCCCACCGCAGCCTTGCCCGCACGTCGCGTGGTGATGCCCCAGACCGGCCCCCGTCCGGTTTACAAAGCGCCCATCGTGGTTCCTCCACCGCCGCAGGCCAACCCTGGAACGGCAGCCGCCGGCATCGTGCGTGGCAGGCCGATCTTTGACCGCAGGCCGGGCGGCGGCCCGGGCACCTATCCGCAGCGCACCCCTGGTGGCCCTCCCGGAGCTCCTGGCCAGTTCCCGGGCGGTCCGCGGCCTAAGCACCCCACGCGTACCACCCCAGGCGGCTACGCAGGCCCCGGCGGCCCCGGCGCACGTCCTGGCTTTGGCGCACGACCCGGCTTTGGCGGACCACCCCGTCCTGGCTTTGGCGGACCACCCCGCCCCGGTGGCACTGCTCCCACCGGAGAAGCTCCGCGCCCGCAGCGCGCCCCGGCAAGGGGCCGTGGCGGACGCCCGCAGTATCCCAAGACAAAGGAAGGCCCGATGAAGGGCTTTGTGCCGCCGCCGCGTTATGGTGGGGTGCAATATGGCGGGGAGCCGCTGCCCATCACCCGCGAAATCACGGTCACCGAGGGCATCAGCGTCAAGGATCTGGCCGAGAAGCTCGATGTTCGCGCCAAGGACCTGATCGCCACCCTATTGATGAGCGGCGTTTTCGTTACCGTCAACCAGTCTCTGGACGCTGAGATGGTCAAGGATGTGGCTGCCAAGTTCGGCGCCGCCGCCACTGTCATCAGCTACGAAGAAGAGATTGCAAACGAGGCCATCGAAGAAGTTCTCGAAGCCGACAACACGGGCGAGCTCGAAGTTCCGCGTTCGCCCGTGGTCACCGTCATGGGCCACGTCGATCACGGCAAGACATCACTGCTCGACGCCATTCGCGAGACCCACGTGGCCGAGGGCGAGGCCGGCGGCATCACACAGCACATCGGTGCCTACAAGGTGAAATTCACCAAGGAAGGCTCTCCGGCTTCGGGCCGCGAGATCGTCTTCCTCGACACTCCAGGCCACGAAGCCTTCACCCGCATGAGGGCCCGTGGAGCCAAGGTCACCGATATTGTGGTGATCGTGGTCGCGGCCGACGATGGCGTCATGCCGCAAACCCTGGAAGCCATCGACCACGCCAGGGCCGCCGATGTTCCGATCATCGTGGCTGTGAACAAGATCGACAAGCCCGAGGCCAATCCCGACCGCGTTAAGAAGCAATTGGCCGATCGCGGCCTCATTCCCGAAGAGTGGGCGGGCGCGGGCGAAGCCGGCACCGTTTTCGTAGAGGTCTCAGCCAAGAAGCGCATCAACCTCGACCTGCTGCTAGAGATGATCTGCCTGGTTTCGGACATCAAGGCCCCCAAAGCCACCCCAGGCCGCAAGGCTGTGGGCTCGGTGCTTGAAGCCAAGCTGGATCGCGGCCGCGGCGCCGTGGCCACCGTGCTGGTGCAGGACGGAACCCTGCACCTCAACGACAGCTACATCGTTGGCAACACCTTCGGCAAGGTTCGCGCCATGTTCGACGATCGCGGCCGGGCCATCGAAGAAGCCGGCCCATCGACCCCGGTCGAGGTTCTCGGCCTGGAATCCATGCCCGACTCCGGCGACACCTTCCTGGTGGTAGCCGATCGCGACAAGGCCAAGGGCATCGCCCAGTACCGCAAGATGAAGGAAAGGGACTCGCAGCTCGCCAAGAGCTCTCGCGTGTCCCTGGAAGGCCTTGCCGAGCAGATTCGTCTGGCCGGCGTAAAGGACCTGAACCTCATCATCAAGGGCGACGTCACCGGTTCGGTCGAAGTGCTAGCCGATTCGCTGGTGCGCATGTCGACCGAGAAGGTGCGGGTCAAGGTCATCCACTCGGGCGTCGGTTCCATTACCGAAAGCGACGTACTTCTGGCTGCGGCCTCGAACGCCATTATCATCGGCTTCAACGTGCGCCCGGAGCGCAAGGCCGCCGAGCTGGCGCAGCAGGAAAGCGTCGAGATCCGCCTGCACTCGATCATCTACGAGTTGCAGGACGAGATGCGGCTGGCCATGCTTGGGCTGCTGGACCCGACCTTCAAGGAGAACTACCTGGGACGCGCGGAAGTCATCAACGTCTTCAGGATTCCCAAGGTGGGCACCATCGCCGGCTGCCGCGTACAGGACGGAGTCATCCGCCGCGACGCGGAGGTCAAGGTCATGCGCGGGACAGAACAGATATTCAAGGGCAAAGTCGGATCGCTCAAGCGGTTCAAGGACGATGCCCGCGAAGTCACCAACGGCATGGAATGCGGCATTGGTCTGGGCGGGTTCAACGATCTGAAGGAAGGCGACCTGATCGAAGCCTTCTCGACGGAGAAGCTGGCCGCCGACTTAGGTGCTTTGACCTCAACCAAGGCGTAGAGCATACCAAGTTTCAACCCACACCGGCCCGTCTCTCGATACGAGAGCGGGCCGGCTCTATCAGGAGAATGAATGCAGAACGTTAAGGGACGCCGCATTCTTTACCATGGGGCGCTCAGCGCAGGGCAAACCAGTCTCTACCGCATGAGGGCGCTTGAGCGGCTGCACCAGCAGGTGATCCCGTTCGACCTCATAAAGTATCGGTTCAAATGGGGAAAGCTCAATGCGCTCCGCTTCCGGTTTCCGGTCGGGCCCCTGGTTGCAAAAATCAATGCCGACCTTCTGGCGGCGGTTAAGAGCGAGAAGCCGGAGATTGTCTGGTTCGACAAGCCCACCTTTTTCACCCAGGAGACGATCCGTCGCGTAAGGGAATCGGGTGCGCAAACAGTTTGCTATAACCAGGACAATCCCTTTGGACCGCGCAAGGACGGCTGCTGGTACCAGTTCAAGAAGATTTACCAGATGCTGGATCTGCATTGCCTGCTGCGCTATACGGACGTTCGGCGCTATCGGGACTGGGGTCTCAATTACATCAAATTACTGTTAAGTTATGAACCACTGGAGCATTTTCCGCCTCCGGCCGGCTGGTCTGACAAGGACCGCACCCGCGAGGTGTCCTATCTTGGAAGCCCTTTCGAGGATAGGGCCCGCTTTCTGCGTACGCTGATTGAAACCCACAAGATTCCCTTGGTCATCTCCGGGCTGGGTTGGCAGAATGTGATCGTTGGAGACGAGCGGGAGCGGTACACACGCGCCGGCACTCTCCAGGATGAAGCCGGCATGCTCACTGGCGCAGATTATCGCGGGACCATCTGGAAATCGAAGATCAATCTTTCCTTCATCACCCAATTCAACGAGGAGGATGTGGCGCACAAGGCGTTCGAGATCACGGCCAGTGGCGGATTCCTGTTGGCCTTGCGCTCTGCCGGACATTTGGAGTGCTTTGATGAGGGCAAGGAAGCCGAGTTTTTCTCCTCCATGGAGGAGTGCGTGGAGAAGATTCGCTATTACATGGTCCATCCCGCAGAACGGGAAGAGATTGCCCTGCGGGGCTGTGAGCGGGCCAGGCGGTCCGGCTATGACAATGACACGCAATTGGGCCGCGCACTGGCCCGCCTGGAGGAGATGCGCCAGGCAAGGTGACGTCGGAGCGAATTGCGTTGTGAAGCGGCCCGCTACTGGAGCCGTCATTATTTGGGCAGGAGGCTGCGGGCAATAGCGTCGAGCATTCCGTTGAGGAAGTTGATGGACTCGGGAGCGGAGAAGCGGCGGCCGATTTCCAGGGCTTCGTTGATGACGATGGGGAAGGGCGTGCCCTTGAAGCCCAGCATCTCGCCCACCGCCATGCGCAGCAGGTTGCGATCCACGGCCGGCATGCGCTCGAGCCGCCAGTGCTTGGAGTTGGCCACGATAAGTTCGTCGATTTTCTCCTGGTGGGCGATGGCCACGCGGAACAGGTCCTCGGCAAAGCCGCGCACCTCGGTCTCAACTTCGTCGCCAGCCTTCCAGAAGGTGGCGCGGACCTGGTCTGGGGTTTGTTTGCCGATGTCGGCCTGAAACAGCATCTGCATGGCAAGCTCGCGCGATTTGCGGCGCCCCGAGGTGTGATGTTGCCCGGCGGTCAAGCGGGGCCGCCTTGTGCAACGCCGGCCGGCTGCAGCTTGCGGCAGAGGCTCACCATCTCGATGGCCGCCGCGGCGGCTTCAAATCCCTTGTTGCCGGCCTTGATGCCGGCGCGGTTGAGCGCCTGCTCCAGGGTCTCGCAGGTGAGTACGCCAAAGCTGTGGGGAATACCGGTCTCCTGTTGCGACTGGCCGATGCCGCGGGCTACTTCGTTATAGATGGCTTCGTAGTGGGCGGTTTCGCCGCGCAATAGACAGCCCAGCGTTACGACGGCGTCCACTTTGCCCTGGTTGGCCAGCGTCCGGGCGGCGGCGGGAATCTCCCAGGCGCCGGGAACGCGGACCACGTCAATGTCCTTGCGCGCAGCGCCCGAGCGCAACAGAGCATCGAGAGCGCCTTCCAGCAGCCGCTCCGTGACCAGTGCATTCCAGCGAGCCACCACCACGGCTACCTTCATTCCGGCGGCGGAGAGATCACCTTCCAGGGCTAGCGGCTTGCCGCGCTGGGGGTCGGTCCAGGCCCAGAAGCTGAAGGCGAATCCCGGCTCCGGCTCGACGGTGAAGATGCGGGACTTCCAGTGCGTCTCCGCCACTTCGGTGAGCCGCGCCACGGCTGCCTCGCCCCCCTGGGCACGCAGCCAAGTCGCAGCGGATTGATGGACCGCGTCCAGAGCGGTCACTTCCACCAGCACATCGGCGTTGGCAGGAAACTCGCCGTCAACAAACTCCAAATTGCCGACTGGGGCCAGAAACGCGGCGCCACGGCTTGATTCTTCTTCCCACCCCTTGCCGGGAGCAAAGCCCAGCGCGGAAAAGAAGCTGGTCAGCCGGTCGTAAGCCGGGGCGCTGCCTGCGGGACGAAGAAAGGAAATCCCTTTGATCATGCTTTGATTCTATCGTGAGTGGGCGGGGGATCTGGGGCTTGAGGGTGGAGCGAGTGTGGAGGGTGAGGGCTGGAGCGTTTGCGGCGTCAGGCCGCAGTGTCTGGGGGACATCGCGGGGTGGAACAGAAAGGCCGGCACAAGGCCGGCCTCTCTGTTCTCTGCGCCGCGCCTTATGTGGTGGAGCGGGGCTTCACCACGATGGCCGTGGCCGGAACGACGGTTCCGCCGCCGGAGAAGGCGCAGCCGAGATCGCTGCCACCGGCTGAGACGGGCGTGCAAGCCGGCAGGCTGGGGCTGATCTGCTGGGTGTCGGCTTCGGCGGGCTTGGTCGTCAGGAGGGGCACGCTGATGTAGTGGATCAGGTTGTCGCCCGCAGTCGAGACGAAGAAGAGTTGATCGTCGGGAGAGAAGGCGCCCGCAAGCGGCGCGGTGATGTTGGCGCTGCCGGTCAGGGGCAGATACTTCACCGTGCCAGCTGCGCAAGTAGGGGGTTGGTCGCCAGAGCCGGGCACGCAAGTTCCAGGCACATAGTAGGGCAGCGAGGCGCCGCCGGTCGAGCCCGAGTAGGTGATGAAGGCCAAGTTGGACTCAGGAGAAGGCACCACCTGGTTTACGGCGGTTGCATTTACATTGAGCGACGCCTGGTTGAGCGCGTGGTCGATGGTCAGCGGCGACAGGGTCTGCACCTGGTTGGGCGCCGTGCCCGAGGTGCTGACCGGGCACTCGGTGGTGGGAATGCCAACCCCGATGTCGGAGAGCGTGATGCCCCCGCCGACCAGAGCCGCACCCAGGATGTGCTGTCCGTCGGTGGAGGCGGCGAGCGCATCGGTCTGCGCGTTGACCGAATCGCCGAGCGGATAAAAAACCATGCTGGCATAGCTGCCTGCCGTCCCGCTCGGGCACCAGGTGTGGGCTACCGTCGGTGCGCCCCTGAGATATGCGCCCACGCCGGGGATGGTGACGGCCGGAGTTTGCACGGTGCTGGAGACGGCAACGTTCGCCGGGGCCGTCGAGGGAGGCAGCGCGCCGGCCGGCAGTGGACTTGGCGGCAGCGGATAGGTGGTCCATCCGGTGTTCACGTTGTAGACGTAAAGGGTGTCGGTGTGGCCGGTGACCTCAGGCGGATTGTTCAGCGATGCATTGTCGGTGATGTACAGCGTTTTGGAATCGGGGGTCCAGGAAGCGGCGTTGCCCAGTCCGCCAAAAGTTGTCGAGGATCCTGACGAGGCGCCGTAAAGATAGAAGAGCTGGCGCGCCTGGTCGTTGATCAGCACGGTGGCATTGTTGGGGGACACGGCCAGCACTACGCCGGGTACCGAGGGATCCTGCTTGGTCAGGCTGCTGGACGTGGTGCTGTAGACCATCAACTCGTGCTGTGAGCCGAAGTAAAGACTGCTGCCGGTCCGGTCCATGACCATGGAGTTCGGAACGTAAGGCATGCGCACCGTGGAGCCCACCGTGCCCGTGAGCAACTCGATGGGAACAAAGTACTGTGACTGGCCGGGGGCCGCGAAGTAGACATAGTCGCTGGCCGTGCCGGGGGTGGTAATGGTGACCGGGTTGGAGGAGATGGACAGGCCGGTGCCATTGAATCCGACCTCATTGATCGGGGCCGGGTTGCAAGTTCCCGGCTGGCAGATGGCATAGACAGAAGCCACACCGGGGAAGGTGGTGGTGACGGCGCCGGCGGCGCCCGCGCTGATGTCGATGGGGTCGGTCGACTGGTAGTCCAGGGTCAGGCCGGTGATGGTGGCTCCCTTGGTGTCGGTGATGGTGGTGACCAGGTTCTGGGTCACGCCCTGCGCGATGCTGCCTGCCAGCTTGCCGTTCTCCAGCGTCACCGAGATGTTCTGCGGCGGGCAAGTGGAGAAGAAACCGGCCGAGGAGCCCGAGCCGTTCACCGAGGCCGTAATGGCGGTTGTGCCGGGCAACTGCGCGGTGATCTGGTTGGTCTCGCTGTTGATGGTGGCAATCGCCGGAGTCCCAACCGTAAAGCTTAACGTCCCGATCGCGGCCGTGCAGGTGGGCAGCGAGGTCACGCCCTTGGCTAGCCCGCCGCTGCATGCATAGCCGGCACTCGTAATGGTGGACGGGGCGCAGAGCTCGTACTGGTTGTTGCCGCTCGCATAGCAGGCCTGGACCTCCAGCGGCGTTGGCCACTGAGTTCCCTGAGAGAGGCAGGATTGCGGCCCAACCAGGGAAAGCGACGTCACCTGGGCGTGTACAAACACCTCCACGGGATTGGAGGTGACCGCGTCCGCGGAAGCCGTGATATAGGCCGTGGAGTAAGGCAGGCCATTGGTCAGAAGCTTGGGGTCCGGCGCGTAGCAAATGGTGTAATTGGCGATGCCACCGCCCGTGTTCCGGTTCCAGGTGCCAGCGCAGAGATTCCCGGACGGCGAAATATCCACCAACTGGTTGTTGGTGGTGCCGTAGGTGTACGTACCCACACTGGCCGACGCGCTCTTGCAGGTGAGCGCCGAGGGCGTAGCCACCTGCCGCGTCTGTCCATAGGCAATGGAGATGCCCGTGGTGGCCGGCTGCAGTGTAATGGAGGCCACGTCCGTGTCCTTCAGGCCGTACCCAAGACCGTTGCAATAGTTGCCCGCCGGGTTGCGATAGCAGCCGGAGATCGAAATCCCGGCCGGAAGGGCCAGGCACAACAAGCAAACAAGCGTCAAAAACCGCCGCATGAATCCTCCCCGCCCCGCTTTATCGAACCGCGGAACGGTCTCTCCCAAATACGTCAAAAAATGGTTTATAGCGGATTCTCAATTGCTGTAGCCCGAACTCACCGGTTCCGCGCGGCTTTCTCTCGGAGAAAAAACCGTCGTGCGCGGCGCCGGAAAGGCTACGGAAACTGAAAAGGCGCTCTGTCAGCGGACCAACAACATGCCAGGGTCGGCCTGTTGCCGCTAGAATCCGCTCAAATGACCGGCTCCCGGAAGCAAGCTCTTCCCTCAAGCCAGTTGACGAAACACGCTCTTGGAACTCCAAGAAAAAGTGTATCAGGACGGGGTGGTACCCGGCAGAGCGCTGCTTCGCAGCCAGCAGGGCCCCATCCTCCTCGTCTTCTTGAATAGACTCTTGAAATGGCTCAATGGGAAGCAAACCTAGCGACTCGGCGGCATGTAATGGGCAAACCACTCCACCGCCCTTTCCATGACGTCCCGCCGGTGGGCGGGGTCCTGAAACCCATGCCCCTCATTGGGATAGACCACCAGCTGCGTGGGCACATGGCGGGCCCGCAGCGCGTGCCAGAACTCGTAGGACTGCGGCGCCGGACACTCCCCGTCCCGGTCGCCCACCACCACCAGCGTCGGCGTGGCGGCCTGCTTGATGAAGTTGATGGCCGAGCTTTTTGCATAAACTGCGGGATCGTCGTAGACCGAGGCCCCGAAATACGGCGTCATCCACTGGTCGATCGAGTTCTCGCCATAGTAGCTCTGCCAGTCCGAGATGCCCGCCCCGGCCACCGCCGCCCGGAAACGCTGCGTCTGGGTCACGGCGAACATGGCCATGAACCCGCCGTAGCTCCAGCCGGTCAGGCCCACCCGCCGGGGGTCCACCGGGTAGGCCACTTCCACCGCATCCACCCCGGCCAGTATGTCTTGCAAGTCCCCATAGCCGAAGTCGTCGCGGTTGGCCTGGGTAAAGGCTTCGCCCTGCCCGAAGCTGCCCCTGGGATTGGGTTGCAGCACAAAATACCCCAGCGCTGAGAAAGCCGCCGCGCTCAGCCCACCGCCTCCGCCCCAGTGCCCCACCACAGCCGCCGCCGGTCCCCCATGCACCTCGACAATCAGCGGATACTTCTTAGCGGGGTCGTAGTCTTTGGGCAGCATGAGCCAGCCCTGCACTCGAAACTTGCCGCTTATGCCCGCGTCAGTCTTCCCTGCATCGCTCCTCCAGGTGAGAGAAACCGACTTTCCCCACCCCGGTTCGATCCCGTCGTTTACGTGCGTCAGTTGCACAACCCCTTCCAGGCCCGAGGTCATCACCGTGCCCGGCTTGGCGGCATAAATCTCCATGGGCCGGTCGAAGGTGCTGGAGTGGAAGACAAACAGCGAGTGGTCGGCGGTGGCCGACAGGCTCAGCTCCAGCCGCCCGTCGCCCACTGTACCGGGAATGGAGAAGATGGGCGACCCAAAATTGATCTGCCCCCCGGCGCTGGTTCGGTCGCCCTGCAGGTGGTAGCGGATCAACTGGCAGTTGCCCCCCGCCAGTTCGCTGACAAACAGGTGCTCGTTCGACTCCCACTCCACCCAGGCCGCCGAAGTGGGCCGTCCCTGGCTCAGATTGCGCGGCGCGCCGCCCTCGGCCGAGACAATCCACACGTCCCCGCCGGTTGCGCCCTGGTCGCTCATCAGCCCGCCAATGAAGGCAATCGCTTTCCCGTCTGGCGACCAGCGAGGCACGGCAATCTGGAGTCCATGCAGGGCACCGGCCACCTCAGCGGGCGCCAGAATCGGCTGCGGCGCTTGAGCGCCCTCCAGCGCCTGCGTGTAGAGCTTCGCCACCCACCAGTTGTTCTCTCCCGGCGGATCGGCGGCCACGTAGACCAGAGCCTTTCCGTCTGGCCGCCAGTTGAACTCGTAGACATGCAAGTTGGCGGGGGTGGCCAGCTTCGGAGCCTCGGGTTTGGACGCGTCGAGGCGAGCCACAGCCACCCGCTCGATCTCCACCCCGTCCTCGCCGATCACCCCGGCCGGGGGCTTCATGGCCGCCAGCGCACCGGAGGGGCGCGTCGCCCCCTCTACATATAAGAAAGCGACGCTGCTGCCGTCCGGGGAAAAGGCAGGAGCCTCCACGTAGCCCTTCAGCGCCGTCAGCCGCCGCGCCGGGCTGCCGTCCAGGCGCGAGAGATAGAGATCCGGCTGCCCGTCCTGCGCGGCGCAATCGGAGAAGAATGTCAAGCCTTTTGCATCCGGCTCCCAGGCGAGTTGGCCCTCGTGGCAATGCTCCTCCGCCTTGGTCGCTGCCGTCACCCGCTCGCTCTTTGCCGGCTCGCCGAAGGTCGCTACGCGAATCTCCGCTCCGTCCTGGGTCCACTCCACCCAGGCCAGCCGCTTGCCATCCGGCGAAACCGCCACTTGCCCGAAAGAGCGTCCGCGGCTGAGCCCGCTCAGCAACTCTTCCATGTGGGCGCGATCCGTCGTCTGCGCCGTTGCGGGAGCAGCTTGCACCGCTGCCGGAGCGCTTTGCGCCCGGGCAGTGGAAAGCGGGAAAGCCGCACTCAGAATCAGGGCCGCGGAGGCAAGCAGCAGGGCGCGAAGAGAACTGCGAAGGGGCTCAAAAATCATACGGAAATGCTATCAGGCGGGTTTGAGCGCAGGCAGGGCCAGTCGGCGGCGGGCGCGTAGCTGCACACTTTGATGCAATCGCACAAAATTACCGCGAAGCGATCCACCCTAAATCTCCACTCAGTCTTTTTTGAAGCTCCTCATCTTATGGTCGCGGATTGCTGGAACGGACCTTGGTTGAATCTGCACACGATACGGCAAGCAATGACCGAATGCCTCATTCCTGGCTCGCTGGAGATGGCCGATGCGGCCGGGATTCCGGAGCTGCTTCCGGGTCAAGAAACCGGAGAAAAAGTGGCCTTTTGATAAGAAAAGCGCCCCTTTTGGGCCCCAAAAAGGGGCAAAATCCATGGTTTCAGGTTACCGATGCGTCAATATGCAAAAATTACAAACTATTGATTTGTTGATAGTTAAAGGACGCCTTGACCGTGAAAATAGGCCAAATCAGGGTAGGGGGGTGGGGGTACGTTCAAAAAGTGGTCAGCGATCGGCAAACGCCCACTCCGCCGTTCATTTCCATTGTGCGCCGACGTGGAGTTATTTTCTGCAAAGGCGGCTGAAATCGCGCGCCGGAACGTACGCGTCCTTGAAGGCAATTAGTCTTCTGAAGGCAATCAGTTTTCCTGATCGTAGATGAACGAAGGGCAGTGACTATCCCAGCAGCACCGCACCCTTCACCTTCCCGGCCAGGGCGCGGTCAAAGGTGACCAGCGGGCTGCTCAGCGTGACGGCGAATGCGCCAAGATAGGCGTCGGCCCACTCTTTTGGAGAGGCCTGCGAGGCGCTGCTGTTCAAACGAAAACGAGCCTCGAGGCCGGCGGCTTCCTCGGCAAATTCTGCGCCGCCCGCGCCAAGCCACCGGTCGTAGGCCTGCCAGGCTTGGTCTTGCGTCAGGGTGCCCTGGCCCATGGCTGCGCGGGTGGTCAAAAGCCGCAGCAGCCCCAATTGCGTGTGCCTGCAAAAGAGCAGAGCCGTGCCCTCAGGGAGCGCCTGGTACCAGGTCCACGCCGCCTGAAAATGCTCGTGGTCGGGCGACGAGAGCGCCAGCCACACATTCACATCAGGGAAAACCGATGAGATCGTAGATTTGCTCATTGTTGAGGCGAATCGAGCCGGGCGCATAGGACTTCAGGATGGGCTCGGACAGCCGGCTGACCTTCCTGGGAATCTCGCCGTCCAGTTCTTTTTCGATGCTCCGCAATACAATCTGCCGGACGGACGTTCCCTCGTGCGCCGCTTTGGTCTTCAACCGGCGATATTTTGTGTCCGGAATGTCCAGCGTCGTGCGCATATGGAAAAGATACCATATTTATGGATGACTGGACGGAATGTTGACCTTACGCCGCACTTCGCTCTCCCGGCCAGCATTCCATGCGCTTTGCTTCTGCACGCAAATAAAGGTGAGCTGTCCGATGTTGACAAAGGTTTTTGGCCGGGCCTATGGTGGCATCGCTTTTGTATAGGGAGGATTTACATCATGACGCACTTTGCGCTACAGCCCGCGGAAGCGGAACTTCAGCAATTGGCTCAGAAGTATTGGCAAAAGGCCGGCGAAAGAGAACAGGAACTGGAGAAGGCCGCGTTCGAGGCCGGGGCAGCAATTCGCAATGGAGACTATGCGCTGAGCAACCTGGAGGCCATCGTTCGCTGGAAGTCTGAACGGGTCGTCCATTACCTGATTGGCAACAGCGAGGCGCAGATCCGCAAGGTCCTGGCCATCGCTGCCTCGCCGGAGACCTCGGTGCGGCAGGCGGTCGAGGCCTTGACCGAGTTGCGCGGCGTCGATCTGCCGATTGCCTCCGCGATTCTGGCCGCAATCGCACCGGAACGCTACAATGTGCTGGATTTTCGGGCGCTGGAGGCGCTGGGCAACTCCCGGCACAACGTGGAGTTTTACGCCGAGTACGTTGCCTTTTGCCAGCATCTGGCCGAGCAGGGCCTGGTGACGCCGCAAAAAGAACTCCCCGGGCCGACGGCCCTGCACGCTCTGGACCGGGCGCTGTGGGAGTGGTCGCGAAGCCGGAACGAGTAGCCGGACGGACGAGTGTGAGTGTGAGTGTGAGTGTGTGAGTGTGAGTGTGTGAGTGTGGGTGGGGGCGCGATAGAATCGGCAGTGTGAGCAACTCCTTTGAAATCGGACCTGTGCAGGTGGGCGGGGGCCGGCTTTTCCTCATTGCCGGCCCCTGCGTCATCGAGTCCGAGGCCCACGTGCGGCGCATGGCCGAAGCCATTCAGCGCATCACCTCGGACCTCGGCATTCCTTACATCTTCAAAGCCAGCTACGACAAGGCCAACCGCACCAGCGTGAAGAGTTTTCGCGGGCCGGGGCTGCGCGAGGGCACGCGCATCCTGGGCCGGCTGGCGAAGGATACAGGGCTGCCCGTGCTGACCGACGTGCATGAGCCCAGCCACTGCGAAGTGGCCGCCGAGGCTGTGGACGTGCTTCAGATTCCGGCCTTCCTCTGCCGCCAGACCGATCTGCTGGTGGCCGCGGGCAAGACGGGACGCGCCGTCAACATCAAGAAGGGCCAGTTTGTGGCTCCGTGGGACATGATCCACCCGGTCGAAAAGGTGCGCTCCACGGGCAATGGGCGGATTTCGCTCACCGAGCGCGGGGCCTGCTTCGGATACAACACGCTGGTGGTGGATTACCGCTCGCTGCCGGTGATGCGGCAGATGGCGCCGGTGGTGTTTGACGGCACGCATTCGGTGCAGCAGCCTTCGGCGGCCGGCGGAGTCAGCGGCGGGCAGCCGGAGTTCATTCCCCTGCTGGCGCGGGCGGCCGTGGCGGCGGGCATAGACGGACTGTTTCTGGAGGTCCACGACGAACCGGCCAATGCCAAGTCCGATGGGGCGAATGCGCTGAACTTGAAGCTGCTGAAGCCGCTGCTGGTGCGGCTGCTGGCGATTCATGAGGCGGCGGGAACGAATTGATTGCAGGTTTTCTGCTTGCCTGCCCGCTGCAGGCGTTGTGGTTGGAGTGCCCCCCAAACTGAGACCGTATAGAAGGACACAGTTTGCAGCGAATGGGGGGCTGCAAATGCGAAGGAATCGGATTTACACGGAGGAGTTCCGGCGACTATCAGTGGCTCGGATTGAGGGCTGCCACAACATTTCTGTTTTGGCCAAGGAACTTGATGTGCCGCGTCGGTTGTTGTATGGGTGAAAAGCGGTTTGACGATCAAGCGGATGTGCATGCTGGCGCGGGTAAGCCGGGCGGGATGGAAAAGGCTCTGGAGCTTACAGGAGCAGCTCGAACTTGTACCCGAATCGCTTCTGGTTGTCGATGTAACGGACCCATTGCGGGCGGAACCGATAGACGAGGCTTGTGGAAACGGCAAATGACATGACCGTGCCGAGTTGAAACCTCGAACGGTAGGCATCCAGGATCGGAGATCGTTCCGGGCCCTCCACAATGGAGCAGAAGCCGTGCATTTGCACGCCGGCTATTTTTCGCCATTCGAATGTCGCGCGGAAGACAGCGATTGAGACCTGCGGCTCGACGCGCACGGACTGGCTGTGCCTGCTGTCGGCCGAAGACAGCCACATCAGGTCGAGGTTTTCGGCAACCGAGTAAAACAGTGGTGTGGAGTGGACCGCGGCGCCGGCGCTCAGGGTCGAGAGCACGAGTGTGCTTTCCGATTGCAGGAACTCGTAAACCTTGCGGATTTTGCCGGCGCCGGCAGGTTGCCGGCTCGATTGGGTCTTCACGGTTTTTCTCTTTTGCTTACCCGCTCCAATGCGGCGGCCGGTCGAAGGTGCTTGCCTATCTAAGTGCGATGGCCGCAGTCGCCGTTGAGCATCCCGGCAAGAATCCATCAGAACATGTCCACTCTGCTCGATGCAATGACGCCGGTGGCAAAGCGAAATCGCATACTGTGTCGATCTCAGTGAATGCTGCGTTCCAATCGGCGTGAGGTCTGTTGCCTGAAACAGCGAAGGCCCCAGAGCCGGTTGAGCAGCGCTGGGGCCTTCCGTTGGATTCAATGTTCTCTACCGCGGCACAACAAACAGCGTGATCGACTGCGCCGGGAAGTTGTAATTGGCGATGGCGCTGGTCGTGCTTCCGGTTGGCGGCGGCGTGACGGTTACCGTGGGCTGCGCGACGATGGCGTTCAGATTGGCGCTGCTGAGGAGATAGGCCTGCGCCGTGCCGCTATTGCCGGTGAGGTTGGCGAGCGAGAGGGTTGCGGTCAGGCTGCCGTAGGTCTTGTTGATGACCACCACGGTTACGGCGTTGTCTGAGCTGCGCAGTGCTCCATAGACGGAGAGGGCGCCCTGGGTGGCGCTGGTGGAGTTCAGGGCGGTGTCGCCGAAGGTGGAGTTCTTGCCGTCGTAGTTGCGGTAGATGGCGAAGGCCAGATCGCCGGGGCCCTGATTTGTGTAGGCGTCTGTCGGCCAGAGAGCGCCCAGATCGAGGCCCTCGCGTCCGAAGATGCCCAGGATGTCGGCTTGCGTCACGGCGCCGTTGATGGACTCCAGGCCGCCGAAGTTGTATTCGTCGATGGCCAGCTTGGTGTTGGGATAATCCTTCGCCACCCAGTTCTTCATCATGGTGATCAGTTGCGGGGCCTGCGCCGGGGGATTGCAACTGGAGGTGTAGTTGGAGTCGGTGGTGTAGTTCGGCTGCGGGTAGTTGGGGTCGGTGTAGGTCGAGTCCCAGAAGACGCGGGTGGAGTTCAACCGTGCCTGTTGCGTTTGGGTGTCTCCGGCAACGGTGAGTCCGGCGCCGTCGGCCGCGAAGTAGGTGTGCAGGTCAACATAATCCAGCAGCCGCTTGCCGTAGGTGGTCTCGGCCGCCGCCATCTGCTGCAGGTAGTACTCGATGAAGGGCGTGCCGCCGTGAGCGGTGCGATCGACGGGATTGCTGAACGGCTGATAGCAGGGGCCGGCGCTCCATCCGGATTCGACATCCTTCTTGGAATAGAAGTAATCCCACCAGTAGTCCATCACCGGGCCGCTTACCTCGGCGGTGGGATCGACCGTCTTGATGGCCAGGGCCGTGCCGATGCCGCCGTTGGTGACTTCGTCGTAGGTGAACGGATCGGGATGGACGTCGCGATGCACGGCGTCCCACCAGCTAGGCTCGTTGTCCAGGTCCCAGATGGCCACGCCTTTGCCGCTGGCGGCGTTGCCGAAGCTGGAATTGGTTAACAGGGAATTAACCCAACTGCCGGCCCAGGTGGCTTGCGCCCAGGAGAGCGTGGCAGCGCTGGCGGTGGGTGGAGTGGGAGCAGGCTTGGAGAGGCTGGTGATGGCCGCAATCGTGTCGCTGCCATAAATGTCGCATCCACCCGAATTCGTGCATCTATTGGTTCCGTCGGGATCGATGCCGTCGCCGCATGTGCCGTTGTAACTCTGCTGGCCGGGATAGGCCGCCTGGGTGAAGCTGCAGGCGCCCACTGTGCTGTTGGCGACCCATCCGAGAACCGGGGCGGTGCCCAGCGTTTTGGAACCGATGCTGTGCGCGGTGGAAAGCAGACCGGTGAAGCTGCCGCCGCCCCACATGTTGCCGGCTCCGGTGAAGTTTTCAAAGTACCAGTCGCTGGCGGAGTTGGTGGTGTTGGTCTGGAAGTTGTAGCGGGAAATGTCGTCCCCGCCCCAGCGGGCGATGCTGGTGTTGGCTGTGGTGGCCGAGGCGGTGTCGAGATAGTACGCGTTCAAGCCGTAAATGTCGGGGCTGATGGCATGGGTCTGGTTGCCGGCGTCCACGCTGAGCGCCGGGCCCGCGGCGGTGGCCGGAGCCGCCAGGGTTACGGTCACGCTGCCGCTCTTGGTGGTGTCTTCGGTGCTGGTGGCGGTGACGGTCACGGTGGCCGGAGCCGGGTAGGGCGTGGTGTAGAGGCCGGTCGAGGTGAGCGTGCCGGGGCTCAGGCTGCTGCCGGAAGGAGCGGCCAGGGTCCAGGTCACTCCCTTGCTGAAGCTGCCCGTGCCTGCCACTGTGGCCGTGAACTGCAACTGGGTTCCGATGGTGGCGGTCGCGGGATTGGGGGTCACGCTTACCGAGGTGATCGACGGCTCGCTGTAGGTGGCGGTGACGGTTGTATTGGAGCTGAGGGTGACCGAGCAGGTGAGGGTGACGCCGGAAGTGCAGCCGGTCCACGAAACAAAGGAGTAACCGTCCGAGGTCTGCGGAGCGCTGAGTGTAATGCGGGTTGCCGCGTTATAGGTGCGCGTGAAACTCGTGGTGCCGTTGCCGGCGCTGCTGTTGTCTGCCGGGGACACGACGATGGCCACGCCGCTGGACGGGCTGGCCGAATTCACCGTGAGCAGATAGGTCACTGGAACGGTCACGGTGACTGAAGTGTTTGCCGAAGCGCTGTTGTAGGTTGCGGCGCTGGCCGTATCGGGCGTGTAGGTTACGGTCAGCGTGTCGGCGCCCGTGGCGAGCGCGCCGGCGGCAACGCTGATGGTGGCGCTGCCGCCGGAGAGCGTTGCCGTCGGGGAGGTGTAGCTGCCGCTGGTCAGCACCACCGTGCCGGTGGGGGTGGCGTTGCCGCTGCCGCCGCTGACGGCAGCCGTCACCGTCAAGACTTGCGCGGTGGAGATGCTGGTGGCAGACGGCGTCAAGGTGACCGTTGGGGTGATCTTCACCGGAGCGGCCACGGTAACCGAAGTGTTTGCCGAAGCGCTGTTGTAGGTTGCAGCGCTGGCCGTATCGGGTGTGTAGGTAACGGTGAGCGTGTCGGCGCCCGTGGCGAGCGCGCCGGCGGCAACGCTGATGGTGGCGCTGCCGGCAGAGAGCGTTGCCGTCGCGGAGGTGTAGCTGCCGCTGGTCAGCACCACCGTGCCGGTGGGCGTTGCACTGCCGCTGGCGCCGCTGACGGCAGCGGTCACCGTCAAGGCCTGTGTGGCCGTGATGCTGGACGAGGACGGGGTCAGGGTCATGGTGGGCGTGGTCTTTACCGGTGTGGCAAAGTTGGCGGTGACGGTGGTATTGGAATTCAGGGTCACCGTGCAGGTCTTGGTGCTGGCGGAGGTGCATCCGGTCCACGAGGAAAAACTGTTTCCGGCGGTGGTCGCCGGGGCCGTCAGGGTAACTGTCGTGCCCGAGTCGTAGGTCTCGGTAAAGCTCGTGGTTCCCGTGGTAATGACGTTATTGAGTGAGTTTCCCACGCTGATGGGCACGCCGCTGGCAGGGTTGGTGGAGTTCACTGTGAGCACGTAGCTTGTTGAAACAGGCGTTCCCGTACCGCCGCCGCATGCCGTGATGAGCAAGCTCAGTCCAATGCCCGCCCAAATCGCCGCGTTTCTGCTCAAACTCCTCATGCCGATGCCTCCAAAGCACTCCATTGTTCAGCCGTATGCGGCGGATTGCCGCTTGGATGCTCACGCTCATGGCCGCAATGGGCGCGCCGCTGAGAATCGTCGTCTACCGACTCTCGCCAACATTTTCAATCCACAGAGGTCCGATGTCGAACCGTAAGGTCAATGCGCTGAGTGCGCAGCCTGTCATGTTGGCGCTCAGGCACCGAAATTCGAAGATGCATCGGTCGATGAGAACGGTACCATAAAGGAATGTGGCCTGTAAATCATGGGGCGCCCTTGCCGGCGCGCAGGATGCAGGGATCGGGTGTGCCGCGGTGGAACACTGGCTGAGGCGGAGAAACCGCTGCCGGCCAGTTTAGATTCCCCTGTCAAGAAAAGAGTATCCAGAGACAGGGCGCCCGGAGCAGAGCCGCGAAATATAGAGTCGCGTGGCTTGCCTCTCAGAATGTTCCGGGCGAATCGGATCGATCCGCTGCTTTCGGCAGTTGCTCTGGTAACGTACGCCACGATTCTCTATGCTGTTGTCTATTCACTGCTTATGGACCGATTTACGGGTTAAGCTGTGGCGCTTGAGCAGAAGAGACTTGCCAGTTCGTCATCTGATCCTCTACAAATCATGTGCTGTGACAACTTTTACAATTCATGCCGTCTCGCCTGCCAGCGAACATGCTCTGCAAAGAGCCATCCAGCGGCAGCAGCGCTTTCGCGCTACCAAACGCCATAGGAGCGAAGCGAGCCGCTATGGATTTTGGAATCATGGTGGGACCAGCCGCGGTGACGGATTGCTGCTCACTGGTGGACAAGAAACGTGACCCATCATTTCCAAGATGAAACGTTTTACTTAGCGCGACGGCGGATGCTTCGACTATTCTTGGATGCGCCAGGAAACCGGAGCTTGGGGACTACCGGTTCAGGAGCCAATCCACCCCTGCCGGTTTTGCTCTGAGCCGGCTTCCAGATGACGGCAACGCGAATCGTGCGGTCGAGTGCAAGGGACGGAGCAGCCTGCCCGGGGCCTGTTCCTTGTTATGAGGGTACGAAGGAATGATGAAATCCATCCTACGGAACGCCGCTCTTGGTTTCACCTTTGCGCTTGGAACTCACCTTGGCGCTCAGGCGGTTCCGGATATTGTCATCCTGGATGAGCCCGGTTTTCCTGTTATCGATACCGCACCGGCGCCGATGGGCCTTTTGCATCGGGCGCTTCCTGGGGCGAGATCCTCTTCGGCCGCGGAGTTGGACCGCAACCTTGGCGCCAAGTCCACCCGGCTTCTGGTGTTGCCCTATGGCTCCGCGTTTCCCCTCGATCAGTGGAACTCGATCCAGAAGTTCCTGTCGCGCGGCGGGAACCTTCTTACGCTTGGCGGCCGTCCATTTACGCGTCCCGCACGATTTGAGGATGGCGCATGGCGGGTGCAGCCTGAGACCTATGCCTTCGCGCGGGAACTGCTGATCAACGACTATCAGGAAACGCCGGGCTCCGCCCACCTGGCGCCCGTGGCGAATGCGGATGAAGTGATCGGCGATGTTTCCGCACTCAAATGGCGGCGTGCCTACAGTATGGTCATTCGCCTTAGCCAGCAGGAGACCTCTGCCCGGATTGGAGCCAGCGGGACGGTTGACTCGCAGCTGAAGACCCTGCTGTGGGGCGCCAGCGACGGCAAACGTGTCGCTGCGCCTGTCGTGCAGGTGGACCATTTTGAGAATCAGTATTCCGGCGGGCGCTGGGTGATGTTGAATTGCCAGATCGAGAAGGCGTTCCTGGAGAGCGAGCGTGCGGGCGCGCTCATCGAGGGGCTGGCGAGGCAGGCGCTGGCGGGGGCGGAACTGTTGCGGGTGACCCCAACCTACCCGCTTTTCCTGCCCACTGAAGCATGGCAGTTCGAGTTCGAGTGGAACAGGTTTCAAATCCCGGCGGAGACCTCTACGATTTCGATCGCCGTGAGTTACGAAGGCCGCCAGGAGATCGCGCAAACCTTTCCCGTGACGATGCGATCGTTCCCCGCTCTGCAGATCGTGACCCTGGCAACGTCGGGGCGCAGGGGATTCCACAATGTTGAAGTCGCCATGCGCTGCGGCGAGACCCGGTGCGGAACCTATCGCACGGCGTTCTGGGTGCAGGATGAGGCGTATCTGGAGTCGGGGCCAAAGGTTACGGTGGACGATCATTACTTTCGCGTCGATGGACAGCGGATTGAGGTGATCGGCACCACCTACATGGCCAGCGATGCGCAGCGTCTCTACTTTCGCTATCCCAACCCCGCCGTGTGGGACGAGGATATGAGGCAGATCGCAGACAACGGCATCAACATGCTGAGGTCGGGGTTGTGGACTGACTGGGATGAGGTGACGGGAAGCACCGGGGTGATGACCGAGCGCGCGCGGCGCACCATGGAGGCCTTCCTGATGACCGCGCGCAGGCATCGGCTCCCCGTGCAGTTCAACCTGTTCGCATTTATGCCGGAGGTGTTCGGCGGTGTCAATCCGTACCTTGATCCGGAGGCGGTTCGCCGCGAGCAGGCGTTTGTGGAGTCTGTCGTGCAGCCATTCGCGCGGGTTCCATATCTCATGTGGGACCTCATCAATGAGCCCAGCTTCGATAACCCGAAGCGCTTCTTCGGCACGCACCCCAACAACGACGCCTTGGAAGCGGGCCAGTGGAACCAGTGGCTGTTGCGCCGGCATGGCAGCCGCGATGCGATCGAATCCGCCTGGAGAGCCTCGTTTCACGGTGGGACCGTTCCCACGCCGGACGACCAGGACATGAACGCGGCAAGCGCGAACGACGGAGGCCATCCGCTGTCGGTCTTCGACTTCAATTTATTCGCGCAGGAGAGCTTCGCGGATTGGGCGCAAAGCATGCGCAGAGCGATACGCGGCGCCGGCAGCCAGCAACTCATCACGGTGGGCCAGGACGAGGGCGGCGCCCTGGGCTCGCCTTCGCCGGCGTTTTTCGGCAAGGCCGTGGATTTCTCGACCATGCACAGTTGGTGGTTCAATGACGACCTGCTGTGGGACTCGCTGGCGGTAAGACAAGCGGGGATTCCGCTGCTGGTGCAGGAGACCGGGGTGATGACGGAAGTGGGTCCCGATGGCCGTCCGCGCCGCACTCCGCAGGCGGATGCGGCGCTGATCGAGAAGAAGCTCGGCATCGCCGTAGGGACGGGAGCGGGGGCGATCGAATGGTTGTGGAACATCAATGCCGTGATGCGATCGCAGCAGGAAGTGAGCATCGGCGCGGTGCGGCCGGATGGCACTGAAAAGCCCGAGGCGCAAGTGCTTGAGGCCTATGCGAAATTCGCACGGAAGATCGAAAGCCACTTGAGCGAACCTCGTTCCGAAGACGTCGCCATTCTCACTTCGCAAGCCGAGCAGTATTCCGTGCTTGCCTCCCAGGCTGCCGACGCGCAGCACCGCGCCGTGCGGGCGATGAATTACCAATGCCACGTTGCGGCCAGGATCATCACCGAGAATCATGTGGACGATATCAAGGGGAGCAAGCTGATCGTGCTTCCGTCCGCGCAGATTTTGCGGGATGCGACGTGGGCAGCCCTGATGGCCTATGTGAGAGAAGGCGGAAATCTGCTGCTCACCGGACCCGTCGATCGCGATGAGAACTGGCAGCCAAGAAATCGGCTCGGGCAATTGGGAGTAAGCGCCAGGACGGCCACGCTCGACTATCGGACAACGACCATCGAGATGGGCGCGGAGAGCGTCGATGCGAGCTACTCGGCCCCGGCGCAAAGGGCCTTGGAGACGCTCGAGATCGAGGGCGGCCGATCTTACCTTGAAGTCAAGCCGGGCAAGGGCACGATCTTTCTGGTTGCCAGTCCCGTGGAATTGGCGGAATCTCCGCAGGCCACAGCCGCTGTGTACCGGCACGTTCTCACTGCGATTGGAATCGAGCCCGGCTTCGAAGTCCATGATCTGCCCTCCGGCATTCTGGTGAGGCCGCAGGTCTTTAAGGACGCGGTGTTGTATCTGCTGGTGTCTGAGTCCTCCGCGGATCAGGCGATCGACATTCGGGACAAGCTGAGCGGAGCCAATCTGAAGCTGAATGTGCCCGCATCGCGAACCAAGCTGGTTCTGCTGGACCGCGGAACGGGCGCTGTTCTTGCGCAATATGACGGGCCGGAGTGGCCGATGGAATGAAAAGCGCCGATGGGGAGTCCATGCGCCACGCTGTCTCTGTCGAGCGTTCAGGAGCCTGACCGGCGATTGCCTGGGCTGCGAGGCTTGGCGCGAGCGGTGTGAGTTGAAGGCCCGAATTGCCTGGCACGGTTAGAGTCGATGCTTGCGCGAGGATCGGGGTACGGTGCGCTGTTTCAGGCGAGAGTTGTCTTTGGCTCGCCACAATTCGAATGTGCGCCTGCGCGGCGAAAAGTCAAAGCCCGCGTTGCAGAAGGGAAGTCATACCTTTTCCGAGTCTCGTGAACAAATCGACGCGCAGGGCCCAACCTTGGGATTGATTCGCTGCGGACGCGTTGTTGCGGGTCCATAGGTTTGGCGGAGTGTTGGGTGCGCGCTGCTCTTGATGTAAACCGTTGAAGCGAGGCGCGACGAAAAGGCTGGAGGCCGCCATTGCCGGCTGCGGGCAGGTGGTTCGAACAGAGCTTCCAGTTCGCTCCACGGTTGAGCCCGTCTGTTGTTCCCCGGAAACTGTTACTCTGCGCGCCTGCTGCCGATCCTCTGAGACTTCCGGTGGGTCGCAGTCTTTTGCGAAGTCATTGGGGCTTTTCGCCTGCCAGACCGGGCATGGCGCACGGCTCTGGCAGCTTGTTTTTGCGCCGTCCCCAACATTGGCGCGGTTTTATCGTGATACCGGTCCCATCCCAGAAAAAATGTAGAAATTGTGCTTGACATGCCACGAGTGTGGAGAGTACCTTTCGATGCGATATCAAACGCACGGAAGAACAATCTCGTATTGACAGCGCTCTCCGTAGAGCCGCGTAGATACGAAATCCGGGGTAGTGTGGTTCCAAATGGAACGTAGCCAACGGGAGGTATTCGCTATGAAATTGTTTCCTCGAATCAGGCCAACAGTCGCGCTGCAGGTGATGCTTGTCACCTTGCTTCTGCTTCTACAGTCTCCTCTTTTTGGACAGGCGACCACCGGAAGTGTGACCGGCATTGTTGCCGATTCGACCGGCGCCATGATTCCGAATGCGGTCGTGGAATTAATCAACGGACAGACCGGCATTGTGCGCAAGACGGCCAGCAACAGCGTCGGGTATTTTGTCTTCGCGTCCGTGGAGAACGGCCTCAGCTACACGGTGACCGTTAGCGTCCCGAAGTTCGGGCCATGGGAATCGCAGCCCTTCGCCCTGCGCCCCGGCGATGAGATCAACCTGAAGGACATCAAACTCGCGGTGGGGTCTGAGACTCAGCAGGTCACGGTTGAGGCCGTTACTTCCGAAGTCAGGGATCTGGACACCGGCGAGCACTCCGATGTGATCACCGCCAAAGATATCGAGACGCTCGCGGTGGTTGGCCGCGACGCGACGGAGCTGGTGCGCATGCTGCCCGGCTTCGACATGTCTTCGGGTAGCGAGGGAGTCAACAACAAGCCAGGGTACAACACCGACGTGGTCGGTTTGAGTGGTCCTACGGGAAGTTTTTCGGCCAACGGCAGCGGCACGGACGGCATCCAGGTGGTTCAGGACGGCGTTTCGCTCACCGATATCGGCAGCAACGCGGGTACGGTCCAGACCGTGAACACGGACATGATCTCGGAAATCAAAGTTTCGACCGCCGATTTCGGCGCCGAGAATGCGAAGGGGCCGGTGATTGTGAACGCCAGCGGCAAGTCGGGCACGTCGGCCTTTCATGGCTCGGGCTATTTCTATACCCGCGACACCGATCTGAACGCCAACGACTGGTATAACAACTATCTGCAGCAGAGCCGGCCGGACGGGCGGTATTTCTATCCCGGCGGCACGTTAAGCGGCCCGGTGCTCATTCCGCACTCCAGCTTCAACAGAAGCAGGGACAAGCTGTTTTTCTTTGTCGGATACGAGTACTCGAACCAGCTCTTCTCGGGCGGAACCCTGGGCAGCTGGGTACCCACCCAGGCGGAGCGCGTCGGCCAATTCGACCAGACGTCTCTGAACGCCCAGCTTTGCGGCGGCCGGCCGGACGGCAAGGCCAATCCGAACGCCATTCTGCCCATGTGCCAGACGGAAAACTTCGTGCCCAACGGCAACGAGACCGTGAACGGCAATGTTCAGGGCCAGGGCAATTCCAGCGGCATCGCCTTGATCAACTGGCTGCCGCTGCCCAACGCCGACCCGTTCACCAATATCGATGGGTTCAACTACATCAAGGAAGTAGTGCAGACGCAGAACGGCACGCAGTTCCACGCCAAGCTCGACTACCACCTCACGCAGAACGACACACTCTCTCTGGCATACTACCGGCAGTCGCAGATATCGGAAGATCCGGTCAATTACGGCGGTCCGACGAGCTCGATCCTTTACCCCGGCGCAGTGACCAACGGCGACATTTCCAACGCGCTCACCGCCACCTACACGCGGGTCTTCCGAGCCAACCTGACCAACGAAGCCAACGGCGCGATGTCTTACGTGACCTCGCCGGGAAACATGGGAAACCCCAAGGCTGTCGATCGTTTCGACATGAACGGCTACAACTGTTCGAGCCCCAGCGCGCGCGCGGCGGGAACCTGCGGCTCGGCCGGCAACGGCAACTACGACTATGTGGGGATGTACAAGAACGGCGGCGACTACTCGGTGCCGGCGCTGTCGGACTACAGCAACCTCGGTTACCCGAACATGTCCATGCCGGGCGGCTTTTACAACAACCAGGTTCGCATGAAGAAAGTGGTTCCGGACGGGCAGGACATCGTTACCTGGGTCAAGGGGAAGCATACCGTCAAGGCCGGCATCTACGCTGAAAGAGGCGTGCTGAACGGGTTGGCGGACTACGGCGCCTATCCGCAGGGACAATTCACGTTCAACCCCGGGAACGAGTATTACCAGTACAACAACAACAACTCGCAGAACGGGCAAGGCGGCTCGATCGGGAGCACCACGCAATTCACCGGTTGCGAGAGCTCCGATCCGCTGGGAAACGAGCGTCTTTCGGGCGCATCCTATCTTGGCGAGTGCATGAACCCGAATGCCCTGATGTACCTGGGGTATGCGGATTCGTTCACGCAGACGAACTTCTCTCCGACCGTCGATATGCAGTTCACGACGCTGGAAGGCTTCGTCAACGATTCCTTGAAGGTGCGCAATTTCACGTTCACGATGGGCATGAGGTTTGAACACATCGGCCCCTGGGACGATCGTCACGGCAACGGCCTGGCGACGTTCTCCCCCACTCTTTATGCCAACCAATGCGGCGGAGCCGGGGCCACGGGCGAAGCGGCCCGCACCTGCACCGGAGAGACGATGCCCGGCCTGACCTGGCACGGCATCAATTCCTCGGTGGCAAACAGCGTGGAATCGCCCTCGGCCATTCTGCTCGCCCCGCGCTTTGGTTTCGCCTGGGATGTTCTGGGCAAGGGAAAGACGGTGCTGCGCGGCGGCTGGGGAGTGTACCGGAGCCAAGAAGAATTCGCTCCCTATGCCATGTCGGCGGCCACGGCTCAGGGCTTCAAGAGCAGCTTCATTCAGGGCCAGCTCAGCTTTGACCAAATTGAGGATCAGTCGCCGAACAATCCTCCCGATTTCAGCGCCTACACCATTTCCTCGACAGACAAGGTGCGCCCGGTTCACCTGGTATACAACATGACGGTTTCCCAGGCCACGCCGTGGCGTTCGACTCTCGAGGTCTCGTTCGTGGGCAGCGATGGCAACAACCTCGACAGCGGTTACAACTCGGCCGCCAACCTCAACCGGATTCCCGAGGGGACGCTGTTCACAGTTCAATTTGGCGCGTTGCCCGGAGTGCTGGGTGCGTATCCCGGCGACATCGGCGGCCTGAATACCGCGCAGACCGACTTCTATCGCCCTTACCCCTTCTACTCCAACGTCTACCAGCTCAAGCACAACTTCTACTCGACCTATAACAGCGGGCAAGTCAGCTGGAAGAAGTCGGCGGGCCGCATCACCTTTGGCGGGAACTACACCTTCTCGAAGAACCTTGCGACAGGCGCGTCCTACACCAACATTCTTGCGGACCCCTTCAATCTGCGCAACGATTACAACCCGGTGCCTTTTGATCGCACCCATGTATTCAACGTGAACTACCTGATCGACCTCGGCACTCACTATCATTTCGGGCTCAAGCCCCTGAGCGAAGCGGTCAACGGATGGAAGCTCTCTGGAATTTCGACGGTCCAAAGCGGACTTCCGCTGGCCTCCATTCAGGGCGAGAACTTCGGCTTCGGTTATGGCCTGATCAAGCCGGTGGCTGTGGAGTACGAGAACCAGGTGGAAACCAGCACGATCCATTCGGAATGCGAACAGACCTATGGATTCCCGAGTCCTGGATTCTGCGTCACGCAAGTGAATCCCGCCACGTGGCTGGGCACGCCGGACGTGCAACTGATGCCGACCATTACCTGTAACCCCAGCGGGGGCCCGGCGAAGCATCAGTACATCAACGGCGCCTGCTTTGGAATTCCGATGCCCGAGACCAATGGCCAGCTTCGGCCTCCGTACATGCGCGGCCCGGCGTTCATGAACCATGATCTGACTTTGCTGAAGGACTTCAAGATGGGAGAGCAGAGGAACCTGCAATTAAGAGCGGCGGGGTTCAACTTCCTCAACCATCCGTTGGTTTCATTCAACAACAACAACACCACCGCCGACCTGACCCTGTCTCAACAGGGCGGTACGGCCGGCAAGTCGCTCACGCAGGCGGATTTGACCGAACAGGGATTCGGCATTGCCGAAGTCAAGTACGGCAACCGGCGGCTCGAACTGAGCGTCAAGTACGAGTTCTGACGGGTTTTCCGCTGGCGGCCAGTGCCTGCCTGGACGGGCCGTAACGCAATTGGATAGAGAGACGGCGAAGCAAATGCGCCGTCTCTCTATTGAAAAGAGATGGGCATCGCAGTAGGCCGGCAAGAGGAATCGAAGCCGGCAGGATTGCCGCTCACTAGTCGCTTGGCAGTTGATGTTTGGGAGGGGAATTATGGCCATCGAGTCCGCAGCTTTTCTTCGCCGGCTTGCCCGGATCGTGACATTGGTACTGATCGTCGGCTTCTTGGAGTGCGTTTCCGCCGTGGCGCAAACTCCGGTTATTGTCGGCTCGGTCTTGGGTAATTCGAACACATCGGGCGAGTTCGGCCAAATCTACAAGATTGTCGTCGCGAAGAACGGGTGTGTGCTTTTTCTCGACACGCAGAATGGCGCCCTCTACGAGTTGCAGCCCGGGGCCACGGCTCCCATCACGCTGTCGGCCCCTGGAGATGTGCTCCGGGGCAATCAGGCCTTCTGGAACGGCGGAATGGCGCTCGATGCCAACGACACTCTCTATATTGGGGGCATCTACGCCCCTCAACCCGACTTCTACCGGGTTCCCTATGACCCCGCCACAGGGACTTGGCCGCTGACCGGCAGTAGTGTCTGGGCGGCGGGAGATACCTTCGTCGGGGGGGATGGCGTCAATCAGATCGCTTTTGACGACGCCGGCAACATGATCATCACCACCGAGACCACCGAAAAGATTGAGGAATTCTCCATCTCTGCGGACGGCTCCACGATTGGGGCCCCCGGAACCAACGGCGCTTCCGGTGTACCGAAGGTCCTGGTTTCAGGGCTGAAGGAAGAGGCCGCCAAAATGGCGGTCGACCATGCAGGGAACGTCTACTTCATCGAAGACCCGTGGTTGTCTCGTACGACAGTTGCGGTGGGTCTGTGGATGATCCCGGCCGGCACCAGCGGGACGGTCGGCGAAAAGAGTCCTGTGGTGCGTCTCGATCCGCCCGCGCTGGGTTACAACTTCAAGGGTGTTACGGTCGATGCGGCCGGCGATCTTTACCTCTCCAGCGAGGTGGATACAGGTGGAGTGACCGGCGGCGATGGCAACTTTGCCGGCGTGCTCATGGTTCCGAACGAGAGCGGAAGCCCGACGACGGCTACCGCGTCCAGTCTCAACTGGAACCACTCGGCGATGGTGGCGCCGGTCACCGCGACCGCGCCAGTGGCCATCGATCCGCGCGGGTTCCTCTGGATTCCAACCCCGACCGCCGGCTGGGTGCCGGTGAACTCCACTGAACCGACGCCGCCGACTTATCCCGGCTCCCTGAACTGGGTGACCTGGACCTTGGGCAACGTCAATCTGGGCGCCTCCCCGATCGGCACCGTGGGCGCCACCGGGAGCCTGTACTTTACCTTTAGCACCAGCGTGACGCCGGCGAAGATCGTGCTTTCGCAGCCCGGCGGCGGGTCGGACTTCACGGCCGTCACTGTAAATCCGGTCATGAATCCCGCCACCAAGACAACTCCCGCTACAGTCGATACCACGGTGGTCCCCTGCACGGCAGGCACCACTTACACTGCCGGACAGAGCTGCCCTTACTGGGTAGCGGTGAATCCGACGGTGGCCGGGTCCGTATCGGGCCAGGTGCAGTTCCTGGATTCGAAAAACAACATCATTGCCGACAGTGCGGCCTACCTTTACGGGACGGGCCAGGGCCCCGAGGCCTCTCTGCTGGGTTCTCCGGCGCTGACGCCAATCGGTTCCGCATTCACCAATCCGAAGCAAGTGGCAGTCGACAGCCTCGGCAACACGTACGTGGCGGACGCGGGGCTAGGAAAGGTGCTTGAATATGCCGTCGGAGCCACAGCGGGGGTGTCGATCGGCACCGGACTCAAGGCGCCCACCGGGGTGGCCGTGGACGGATACGGCAACATCTATATTGGCGATTCCGGCCAGGTCATTGAAGTTCCTTATCCGTCGGGGGCCCAGACGGTGATCCAGACCGGCCTCGGCAACAACCTCAATCTGGCGGCAGATGGCGCCGGCGACGTCTTTGTGGCCGATCAGGACAATGCGCAAGTGGTGAAGGTTTCCACTCCGACCATCAAGTCTCTGCTGTTCAGCGACACCCTGATTACCGTCGGCGCTGGCTACACCGCGCCGTCGGCCGTGGCTGTCGATGCATCGGGAGACGTATTCGTCGCCGATGGAGAGAACCTGGATGAAGTGACGCCCTGGAATGAGCAGTCGACGATTACCACCAAGCTTGCCGTGCCTGTCGCCGGGCTGGCCGTGGATGCATCCGGGTCGGTGTATGTCGCGCAGTCGGGCGGACTGATTCGTATCCCCGCGGAGAGCGGCGTGCTCACTTTCAACGATCGGGTCGGGATTGCGACGAGTACCGTGGTCGCACCGGCCGGCGTGGCTCTGGACAGGGCTGGGAACCTTTATGTTTCCTATACCGGGACCGGTGCAACTCCCAGCGTTGCCAGCTTGAGCGTCAATGGCAACTTTGATTTCGGGACGGTAACCCCGTTGATTCTGACTAGCGCCGAAACTCAACTTTTCAACATCGGCAATCTGCCCTTGACCATCGGAGCGACGGCCAATGACGTGTTCACCGGCGCCAACGCGGCCGATTTCTCGGTGCAGGTTGCGGGCGATTCTCCGGCCTGCGATCCATCGACCCCAACCGCTGCCGGTCAATACTGCTTCTTCGGCTTCGGTGTAACGCCCAGCGTGCAATCAGGCACGGAGAACGCCTCGCTTGCCATTCAGAGCAATGCTTCGAATGCTTCGACGGTGAATCTGGCCATCACGGACAATCCGGTAGTGGACAATCGTCCGGCAACCACCACGGTCATTTCTCCCATCGCAGCCACAACCTATCCTGGAAGCGCGACCATCACGGTGACGGTCAGCTCGACTGCCGGCACTCCGGTTGGGACCGTGAATCTTTCGGTCAACAACAATGTCGGGAAAAGCTCCCAGTCCCTGGACGCAAATGGCGTTGCCACGTTCAGCTTCTCGAATCTGCAGGGCGGATCGTATAAGGTCAACGCAACCTACACGGGGTACGGCACGCTCGGAACCGCTCCGGACTTCGCTGTGAGCGCCGCCCCGCAGGCCACCTTCACAGTCAACCTGGCTGTTCCCAACGCCACCGTCACGACGCCGGCGACTTATGTGCAATTCAATCAGCCGAATTCCATCACTGCCACGGTGGTTTCCACGGTGGGAGTGCCGACTGGAACCGTAGCCTTCATGAACGGATCGCAACTGGCCGATCCCAACCAACCCGCGACCACGCTGAGTGGATTGGGAACGGCAACCTTCGACGGCAGCAAATTGGCCCACGGCACCTACAATCTCACCGCCGTTTATTCGGGCGACGAGAATTATGCTTCGGTAAGCATCCCGATCAGCACCTTCGAGGTGATCGATCCAAGCGTGCTGATCACGGCTTCTCCGTCGTCGCTGACGGTGACTCCGGGAAAACCGGGCTCAGTAACTCTTACGCTGCAGGGGCTAGTGACCTTCGGCGGGAGCGATGTGGCCGTCAGCCTGGCATGCGATACCACCACCCTGCCGCAATATTCCGAGTGCAGCTTCGACAACACCACGATTGGGATTGTCTCCAATGGGTCAGCCACAGTGGTTCTAACCATCAGCACCAACGTGCCGGTGAACTCCGGCGGCACGGCTGCGGTCAAACCGGGACCGGCGCCCTGGGCTCTTGCCGGCCTGTTCGGCTTCGGCCTGCTCGGCCTGGCTTTCGGCAAGAAGTCCAGACTGAACAGCCGCGCGCTCACCATGTTCTGCCTGATGCTGTTGTTCGCCGCTGCGGTGTTCGGCGTGTCGGCCTGCAGCAATAGCGGTTACACGCACACTCCGCCCTCGCCTGTGGTAACGACTCCGGCCGGCTCATCCAACGTAGCGGTCAACATCACGTGGGAAGGCAAGATTGTTTCGCTGCCCTTCACATTGCCAGTTACGGTGAACTAGGGGCCGCAGAAGAAATCAAGCGGCCGTAGCATGGCCTTCGGGGGGCGCGAGGCAGTCCCCCCCGAAGGCGAAAAATGGACAGCCTCAATGCCCGGGTGGAACAAGGCCACTCGCGATGCTGCTCGATACGAGTTTTCAGGAGGATTGTTATGGGCACCGAGTCGATCGTCTCTTTGCGCGGGTTCGCCAAGATTGCTTTTGCACTGCTGCTCTGCAGTGTTTGTTTGTGCCAGGGAGCCGGAGCCCAAGCAAATACGTCAGTGGTTGCAACCGGCCCGATCAGTGCCGTTGCGGCTCACCCGGCCACATGGGGTGATGTGTGGGAAACCGCGATCTCCACGAATGGCGATGTGGTTCTTGGCGACTTTGAGAACGGCGCCCTCTATGAGTTCCCGGCAGGCGGCGGAGCGCTGATCACGCTGGCTGCTCCCGGTACATGGGCGAGTGGCGGCTGGGCCAATATGGGCGTGGCCATCGATCCCTGGAATAACCTGTGGATCGGGGACAACTGGAGCGCGAATGTTGTCCGAATTCCCTACGACAGTGTGAACCACACGTGGAATCTCGCGGACCCGAATGCCATCACTTATTCGTGGCATAATATTGGCGTCAACCCCAACTATTTCCAGGCGGGGGCTATCGCGATCAGCCAGGCGGCGACCAACGGAACCGCGACCTTTGTGGTGAGCGCGGAGAATGTGTCCGCTCTTTATTCCTATACCATTGATTCCAGTGGCAATTTCAGCAACGGAGCCACGGTTGTAACCGCCTTGAAGGCTCGCGCCAGAAATCTGGCCATCGACCCTCTGGGCAATATCTATCTTTATGAAGATGGCGGCCTCAGCGGCATCCTGGAGGTTCCAGCGGGCACAACCGGCCTGGCCGACGATAAAGCCCTCGTGCGTGTTGATCCGGCTGGTTCCACTCCAACGGGCGTTGCCACCGATGTAAACGGGAACGTGTATGTGAGCGATTCCGTATCCGGTGTTTACTTTGTTCCCAACGAAAATGGAACTCCGAATCCGGCTGACGCCGTTGTGATGGCTGCTGTACCAGCTGACGCCAACGTCGACTTCGATCTGGTTCATGGAATCATGTACGTCCCGACGACTCCGGGTGCAAGCGGCGGCTGGAAATCACCCAACAAGACCGTATACAACGACCTGGTCGCAATTCCCTTTGCCGGCCTGAGCTTTGGGTCGGGCCCGACTTATACGCAAGGCGCGGCGCAGACTGCCGATTTTGGTTTTACATCGAGCGAGACAGTGGCCAGCATCGAGGTTGTGGAGCCAGGCGCCTCGACTCCTGATTTTGTGATTGCGAGCGGCGGAACCTGCACGGCGGGTACGACGTATGCGGCGGGCAGCAGTTGCACGGTGAATGTGGCTTTGTTGTCGCACACCCTGGGTAATGTTTCCGCCAAGATCGAGTTGCTGGATGCGAATGGCAATGTTCTAGCCTCGATGGCGTTGTCCGGACTGGGTCTGGTCCCTGCGGTTGTGAGCGGTCCTCCCACCGCTCTTGCGACTCATCCGGCCACATGGGGCTACGTCTGGGAGAGCGCGATCTCCAGCAATGGCGATCTCGTTCTCGGCGACTTTCAGGATGGCGCTTTGTATGAGTTCCCGGCAGGCGGCGGAGCGCTGATTACGCTGGCTGCTACCGGCACATGGGGCGGTGGCGGTTGGACCAATATGGGCGTGGCCATCGATCCCTGGAACAACTTGTGGATCGGGGACAACTGGAACGCCAATGTGATTCGAATTCCATACGACAGCGTGAACCACACGTGGAATCTCTCGGACCCGAATGCCATCACCTACACGTGGCATAATATGGGCGTAAACCCGAACTATTTCCAGGCTGGGGCTATCGCCTTCAGTTCAGTTGTGACGAAGGGAACGACAACCATGGTGGTGAGCGCGGAGAATATTCCCGCTCTCTACGAATACACCGTTGATTCCAACGGGGTTTTCAGTAACGGAACTACGGTCATCAGCGCCATGAAGGGCCGCGCCAAGTCGCTGACCATCGATGTGACCGGCAACATCTATTTAATTGAGGATGGCGGCCTCAGCGGGGCTCTCCGCGTCCCCGCGGGCACAACTGGCCTGGCCAATGACAAGGCCCTGGTCCGGGTGGATCCAGCGCTCAGCAATCCGGCAGGAGTTGCCGTTGATGCCTCAGGGAACGTCTACGTGGGCGACAGCAGTGACGGCATTTACCTGGTTCCGAACGAAAACACGACTCCAAATCCCAGCGACGCGTTTCTGCTGACTGCCGCTCCGGCTCAGGCGAACGTCACCTTCGATCTTGCTCGTGGAATCATGTACGTGCCGACGACTCGGGGCGTAGCGGGCGGCTGGAACGGAATCAACGACATCGCGTCGGTTGCCTTGTCGAATGTGAATCTGGGGTCCGTAGCTGTTGGGGCGCAAGGGACACCGGCGAGCGTGAATTTCGGGCTAGGCACAGGCGTGAATCCGGGTGGTTTCACCATTGAGGAAGCAGGAGCCAAAACCCCGGACTTTGTCATCGCGAGCGGGGGAAGCTGCACGACAGGAACACCCTATGCGGCGCAGAGTTTATGCTCTGTCAATGTTGCTCTGAGCCCGTATGCGGCTGGCGGCGTTTCGGCCAAGCTGCTAATGCTGGATGCAGACAAGGACACTCTGGCATCGATGACGCTGTATGGCGTTTCGCAGGGCGCGGCCATTGCCGTGACCCCTTCGCTTGAGGTTGCGATCGGCTCAGGGTTGAGCACGCCAAGTGAAGTAGCCGCCGACGCCGCGGGCAATAGTTACGTGGCGGACGCCGGTCTTAAAGCGGTACTGATGTATCCGGCGGGAGCAACGGCCACTACGCCTGGGGTTTCCGTGGGCTCAGGGCTGATGGCGCCGACGGGAGTTGCAGTCGATGGCGCCGGAGACGTGTACATTGCCGATAGCGGCAGTGTTTACGAGGTTCCGAATACGCCCAGCGGGCTGAACTCCGCGGGACAGATCACGGTGAAGGGTGGCCTGGGCACCAAGCTCAACCTCACGGTGGACGGTCTTGGCAATCTGTATATCGCCGATCCGGACAATGCACGGGTCGTGAAACTGATCAATCCTGGCGTAACCTTTGGCCCCGCGACTCAAATCGAGACGGATCTGACCGGGTTCACCGCCCCAACCGTAGTCGCCATCGATGAAAGCGACAATCTGTATGTGGTTGATTCCGGGAAGCTCATTGAAGTGCAGCCGAACGGCCCGCAAACAACTTTGCTGCCGACGCTTGGCGCTGCAACAGGACTGGCCATCGACCCATCCGGGGCCGTGTATGCTGCCCTGAGCGGCGGCGCGGTGAGAATTCCCTTTGTGAGCGGCGCGCTGTCGCCCAGCACCGAGACCACTATTGCCACAACGGTGACCAATCCTGGCGGGTTGGCGCTCGACCCATCCGACAACGTGTACCTGTCCGACGGAACCGCCCTGAACATTCATATGGTAAGCATCAACGGGGCAGTCAACACGGGTTCACCGGCGCTTGGATCTTCGGGCACCGCATCCGCCAATGTGTTCGACATTGGGAACTCTCAGCTTACCGTTACCGGCTTCAGCAGCAGTGACGCGGTGGATTTCAGCGCATCCGGCTGCACGAGTCCGGTGGCGCCGGGAGCGTCGTGCGCTGTGGACGTGGTCATGGACCCCATGGGACCGGGAGTGCAAGGGCCCATATCGAGCGTGATTACAATTGCCAGCAATGCCGCCAACTCCCCGGTCGCCATTGACGCCTCGGGAACGGCTGCGGCGCTGGCGAGCAGCCAGACCACCGTGACCGTGGCGAGCACAGCAACGGTTCTCAATGTCCCGGTCACGGTCACCGTGACGGCGGCAAACGGCGCGACGGGTGTCCCGACAGGGAGTGTGGTGATCTCTGTGGACGGCGTGGCGCAGCCGGCAGCGGCCCTGACGAATGGCACGGTTGTGGTCACTCTTGCTGGATTCACTGCCGGCAACCACACGTTCAGCGCAACCTACAGCGGCGACAGGGTGTTTGGCACCTCGACGGGCACCGTGACCGCCGGAGTCGGCAAGGGCACTGTGGTGATGACGCTTCCCGCGCCGCCGCCGTACAGTCTCTCGACGTTGGATGGCGCGGAGCCCTATGACTCTTCGCTGGTGAGTTACTACACGAATTACCAGGTAACAGTGACTGGCGCAAACGGCTTGATGCCGACGGGAGTCGTCGCCTTCCTGCAGGGAACGAGCGTCCAGTGCAGCGTGAACCAATCCCCCGACCCCCTCGGCACAAATCTGAGCGCCAGCACCAAGGTCCCCGGATCCGGCCAGGTAACGTGGAACCCTGGATGCCTTGCAATCTCGACGAACAGCAATGCACCCAACGAGGTCACGCAGCAGGTCATCTCTTCGGTTACCTATACCGGCGATGCGAACTACCAAAGCACGACGGGCGGCCCCTTGACCTTCGAGGAACTGCGGCAGCCAAGCGTTGCAATCAGCCCCAATCCGGGAGCAGTTACCGTCACCAGTGGGACGGGAAGCGTCACGCTGAACGTTACGTCGGTCTTGGGATATGGAGTCAGCACGAATCCCGCATACCCCAGTTCGACACCGACTCTTTCGCTGAACAACTACACGCTTCCGGTGGGGTTTGCGTGCCAGGGTCTGCCGGCGCGTGCGACCTGCACATTTACCGGCGGCAATTACACCGACGTCAACGGGGTGCTGCATCCGGACGAAGTGATCGTTGACACCGATCCAGCGAAGCCCGTCTCGATCAAGGTCACCGTGAACACCAACGTGTCCGCGGGCACCACCACCAGCAAGAACTCCCAACCCGCGCCCTTCCAATTCGCAGCCATGTTCGGGCTGGGACTCATTGGTCTTGTTTTCGGCCGCAAGTCCGGGGTCAAGGGACGCGTTCTGATGTTGCTTTGCCTGGTGATTGTTAGCGGCGCCTTGATGGGCACCACTGCTTGCAGCACCAAGATACTGGGATCCTCTCCGATTCTCACGACTCCGGCAGGCAGCTATGCAGTTATCGTGACCGCACAGCAGGTGGGGAGCATGACGGTCATCGGGACCAAGGGCAACCCCGTCCTCCTGTATGGCAGCTTGAATCAGATGTCTCTGCCCTACACGCTGAACGTGACCGTGCAGTAAAGACGACAGCCACGGCCGACAACAACAGAGCGGGAGCGAGCAATCGCTCCCGCTTTAGTTTGGGGCTTTCTTTAGAGCGGTTCCACAATTCCCAGGCCCTTTGTGGGGCTGCGAAGGGTGCCTTTTTCTTGACGAAAAAGGCACTTTAGCGCTGTGGCTTCTGGGTACAGCAATTGTGGAACCGCTGTAGTTTGGGGCTTTCAGAGCGCCATCGACGTCCGCGGCTTTGTCTGAACTTCGCGCTATTTGACGACGACCACATTCATGCTCCACGGAGCGAGGGTTAGAGTCAGCGGCAGGGTCTGGGCGCCGAGGCTGGAAGTCGTGGGCGGAGCCCAGAAGTTGCTCTGCGATTGGTCGTAGATGGCCTTGCTGTAGGTCTGGACGGTGACGCTGTAAGCAGCGCTTTGCCCTGAAAGTGCGACCACGACCGGGATGCTCGTGGTCTCGTTCAGGTTGAAAATCACCAGCGCCGCGCCACCGTTATTGGTCGCCGCATAGGCGCGCACATCGGTCGCGTCGCCGGCCACACTGGCTGAAAGCACATTCTCTCCGTTCAGGGCCACGCTGCTGAAGAGCTGAAAGGCTCGCGCCGTGGGCAGCAGGGTTCCAGGCGGCACAACAGGCGCGCTTTCGCATCCGTATTCCGGAGTGCCATCGGAGAAGACCATGTAGCCGCCGAAGGTCTGCCAACCGTAGAGCGAGCTGGAAAAGTTTCCCCCGGTGGAGTCCGAACAGCCGCCGAAGCCAAGCCACCAGGTGGCGCGCGATACCCCGGCATTCATCATTTCGCCCAGCACCTGGCCGGCAAACAGGGCCTGGGTAATCGACGAGGTCTGCTTGCCGGGGTCGGTGTAGACCGAGCCAATCTCGCCCACGTAAATGGGAGTATCCGGCTGGCCGGCAGCGGCCAGTTCCGATTGAATGGTCTTGATCGCCGAAGTCAATTCCTGCGCCGCCTGCCGCACGAGGAAGGTATCGCTTTCCTGGCCCGGCGCCTGCGGGTAGAAATGGTATTCGACGAAATCGTACTTCGCCTTGGAGAGCACGATCGGGTCCCATGCGGGTTCGTTGCCGGGATTGACGGAGACGCCCACCAGCGCTTTGGAATTCGCTGCCTTGATCAGGTCGTAGTAGCCGCCGGGCCCCACGACCGCGTTGGCGTAGGTTGTGGGGTCGTTGGGAATGGAGTGCAGATCTTCCTCCCAGCTCCCATATTCCTCATTGCCTACGGTGACATGGCTTGCACTGACGCCGTCCGCCAGAGCGGCGGTGACCCATGCGGCGGCTTCGGCAGGGTCGCCCGGCCCGGTGCATGTGGCGTTCGTGCCGTAATCGGCGGTCAGCGCCAGGTCAAGCCCCCCCGGAATGATCAGCTCGGAAGCTACCGTCGAGAATTGGGCATTCGCCATTTCAGCAGCCGGCGCAAGGGGGAGTCCCTGGCATAAGGTGTTGGAGGCCCAGTGGTAATCGTCGGATTCAGAGCCGCCCGGCCAGCGCATCGCCTTGATGCCGGCGGTCTTGAAGGCGGGCAGAATGGCCGAGGTGGTCGGGTCGTACCAGATGGCCATGTTCATCCCCATGAGCTGGTCCGTTACGGGCGGACCGATGCTGGATTGGTTGACCGTTACCGAAGTGAGCACGGTGACTGTGACCGGCTGTGTGATCGCACTGCCGCTGGCAGGGGTGACCGTGAGGGTGTAGGTGGTGGTGGTGGTGGGAGTGACGGTGACCGGCGTTCCGCTGGTGACGGCCAGGTTGCCGGGAGTGATGACACCTGTGCCGTTCGCGAATACTGCGGTGAGAGTGGCGCTTGCTTCGGCGGCGATGGTTGCCGGGCTGGCCACGAAGCTGGTAATCGATGCGGTTGCGGGAGTCACGGTCACCGTGGCCGTCTGTGTCACCGCGGTCCCGGTGGCAGGAGTCACGGTGAGGGTGTAGGTTGTTGTCGCGGTAGGGCTGACGGTGACCGCAGCTCCGCTGGTGACGGGCAGATTGCCGGGAGTGATGATGCCCGTGCCGTTCGCGAAAACGCCGGTGAGAGTGGCGCTTGCTCCCGCCGTGATGGTTGCCGGAGTGGCAGAGAAGCTAGTAATCGAAGGGGGCGCGGGAGTCACGGTCACGGTGGCCGTCTGCGTCACCGCGGTCCCGGTGGGAGGAGTCACGGTGAGGGTGTAGGTCGTCGTTGCCGTGGGGCTGACGGTGACCACCGTTCCGCTGCTGACGGCCACATTGCCGGGAGTGATGACGCCGGTGCCATTCGCGAATACGGCGGTGAGATTCACGCTTGCGCCCGCAGTGATGGCGGTTGGACTGGCCACGAAGCTGGTAATGGAGGCTACGGGAGTTGGTGTTCCGCCGCCGGACGAACCCGAGCAGCCGGAAAGGCCAAGCAAACCCAGGCTGAGCGCCAAGGCCCACGAGGCGTGAGCAAGAATCCGATTCATCGTTTTTCCTCTGTGCAACGGATTAGAGTCGTTTTTGATCACTCCATGATAGGGCCGGATTCTCGACAATTGTGAGCAATTCAGGATGGAGTGCCCTATGAGCGCGAACCAGGGGAAGAACTCGGGCTTCCCATCCAGGAATGCAGTAGAGTCTGGCACCAAAGAAAAATGCCGCCGCGGCTGGAAGGCTGCGGCGGCAAAGTTCAGAAGAACGCATCCGTCTGCTCAGCGATCAGAAGCGGATCTCTTGCGACGATCCGTCGTAATGAACGGCGCGGGCCGATGCACTCGCCGCTTCTCCCGCGCCGTGAGCGAAATCGACCATGACCAGCGAAAACTCGCGATGTGCCGCCATGCCGGGATAGTGTCCGTGGCTGGGGCCGATGGTCAGTACCTTTGTCTGGTCATTCCAGTGGATGGGAATGGTGGCGGACAAGCCCTTTTCGTAGTCGTAGGAAGTGCCGTCGTCCTCGTAGAGTTCAAAGGAGGCATCGGCTCCGGGATAAATGCGCAACTCGAGCGGCGCTTCCGGATGCTGATTGGTATATTCCGACTCCGGGCCCATGGGAAGGATCGTGCCGGCGCGAACATAGAGCGGCATGATGTCAAGGGGCGCCGGACGATTGACATCCTGGCCCCCCGCTGTGCGTTTTGCTGTCCAGAAGTCGTACCAATCGACGCCGGCGGGCAGATAGACGCGCCGCGAAGTCGCTCCGGCGTCGGTGACGGGCGCGACCAGAATCGATGGGCCGAACAGGAACTCATCGTTGATTTCGAGAGCCTTGGGATCGTCGAGGAAGTCGAACGCCAGCGCGCGCATCGGGGTGTAACCCTGGACGGTAGTCCGGTGGGCAACCGTGTAGATGTAGGGCAGCAGCCGATAGCGCAGCCGATCATAGAGCGTGAGGATGGCCTGCGCATCTTCTCCGAAGGACCAGAGTTCATTCTGGTCATTGATCCTGACTCCATGCACGCGGAAGATGGGGCAGAATGCGCCGTACTGAAACCAGCGCACAAAGACTTCCCGGTAGGCCGCGGTGCTGGTATCTCCGCCATTGAAGCCGCCGATATCCGTGGTCCAGTAAGGCAGCCCGGTGAGCGAATAGTTCAAGCCCGCCGGAATCTCCCGTTTCAATGTCTGGAAGTTTGCCGCGATGTCGCCCGACCAGGCAGCCGCGGCCTGATGCTGCTGTCCAGCGAAGGCCGAACGGGTGAGCATGAACACGCGCTTGCTGCCCGTGGCGCTGCGCTGGCCGTCATAGATCGCAGCGGTGGTCATGAACGGGAACAGGTTTACAAAGCGCGAGGCATTTCCCATGGACGTGCGTGCGCCGGCGAGCATCGAACCCTGCTCCTCGCCATAATTGTCGGAGGGCTCAGTGGAATCGAGCCAGTACGCATCCACGCCGATATCGAACAGGGACGTCTTCACTTGCTTCCAGTAGGTTTCGCGCCCCTTGGGGCTGAAAGCGTCGTAGAGGCGTGTACCGGCCACCCAGGGCGCAACCTTGTTGATTCCTTCGCCTGTAAAGAGGCCGGCCTTCAGGAACTCGTCGTAGTTGGCGCTGCCCGGCTGGAAGACCGGCCAGATGGAAACCATGATGTGCACGTGCTGTTCGTGAAGCGCCTGAACCATGGCGCGCGGGTCGGGAAACTTGTCGCTGAAAACGCGCGATCCCAGCACCGTCTCCCACCCCTCATCGAGCACGATATTGTCGAGCGGGATGTGAAGGCCGCGGTACCTGGCGGCGACCCCAACAATCTCCGGCTGACTGCGATAAGCCAGCTTCGATTGCCAGTATCCATAAGCCCAGAGAGGAAAGAGCGGGGCATCTCCGGTGAGCTTGCGGTACTCGGAAATAATCTTGTCGAAGGCCGGGCCATTGATGAAGAAATAATCGACCGCATCGGCTACGTTGGAACTCACATTCAGCACCGGCTGAAAGCGGTTGTTCCAACGCGTGACCGAGGCATTGTTCCAAAAAACTCCGTACCCCCTGGAGGACAGGAAGAAGGGAATCGAAATGTTGGTGTTGTCCTGCGACAAATCCAATTCAAGGTTGCGCTGATTCAGAATCCCATTCTGATGCTGGCCGAGGCCGTATAGTTTTTCTTCCTGCGCAAGCGCGAACCACACCGAGGCGCGATTCGTCGCCTCCCCATCTGTGACCACGGGTTTGACTTGCCGGGGCTGCGGGAAATCGGACTCTTGGAGCAATTCCTTGCCCTGAGCGTCTTCAAAGCGCACCGCGCCCGTGCCGCGCGCAACTTCAACGGTGAGATCGGGCAACCGAACGGTCACGGCTTTTGCGTCATCCTGAACCGTGAACGCGGTTGCCGCGCAGGGCGTAGCTGAAACGTACGGATTGGCGAGATTCGGAATCTTCTGTGCCGGCGAGTAGGTGATGCGCGCAACATTGTTCTCGCAGGGTTGAATGCGCAGAAGACCGTCAACCAAACGAATGTTGACCGCGACTGCATCCTTCTGAACGTCCACAACCGCTGCCGTGGAACTCGGATGATTCTGCGCCATCGCGCATGGAGCAAACATCGCAGTCAACAGGAGCATGGAACCCGATGATCGCAGGGCCCGCTGTCTATTTCTCTTGCAAAACCAGATAACTTCAAGCTTCATCAAGTTCTCCCAAACAGGTCAACGATATCTATCGATCCCAACCAGTGTCAATTTATCCGGAGATACAAGGCGGCTATCATTGGGTAAGAGCGCGGATTGCATTGTATGGCTCGTCGCGGATCCAGATTGCGATAGAAGCTTGTTAACAAGCGGAGATCATCTCCAGATGAGCGCTCCCTCAGATTTCGCGCTCGAGCGCGACGACATTCGCCGCGGGACGCCGGGCATTGCATTTCTGTTTTGGGCGCGTACCATGACCTCATGCGAGCCCACCGTCAACTCATCTTCATTCCGCTCTTTGCGCTGCTCGCCGTGCTGCCTCTCATCCTGAAAGGCCCCTCGTGCGGCCACGACATTGAATTCCATTTGCGCAACTGGCTCGAAGTCGGCTCTCAGTGGAAGCAGGGCGTTCCATTCCCTCACTGGGACTTCACGGCCGCATGGAACTCGGGCGAACCCCGCTTTATGTTCTATCCGCCGCTCTCATGGACCGTGGGAGCGATGCTGGGCCTCGTGCTGCCCTGGATTGCGGTTCCCGCGACGTTTATCTGGCTGGCCCTGGTGTTGAGCGGATTCGCCATGTACCGGCTTGCATGTGAATGGACCACTTCAAGCAATGCGCTGATTGCGGCGGCCTTTTACATGGTTCACCCCTACATGCTGTTCACCTACTACGAGCGCGCCGCCTACGCTGAACTGCTCGCGGCCGCCTGGATTCCCATTGTGCTGCTGGCCGTCTTGCGCCCGCGCCTCACCGTTCAAGGCATCGCTGTTCCCATCTGCCTGTTGTGGCTGACCAATGCTCCCGCGGCCGTCATGGGCTGCTATGCGTTCGCGCTTCTGGGCGCAATCCGCATCCTATCCACCTGGCGCGGCACGCAAGGCTCCAAGACAGTTCTCAGGGAGGCGGCAAAGATCGTCGCCGGCGCTACTCTCGGCATCGGTCTGGCGGCCTTCTACGTCCTGCCCGCCGCCTTTGAACAGCGTTGGGTTCGAATCACCATGCCGCTGCTCCGCGGCGTGCGTTATCAGGACAATTTTCTCTTTGGCCACATCGGGTCCGCCTCGCATGACGCGATTCTCCGCACCGCATCTCTTTGCGGAGTGGCACTACTGGTGCTGGCCGCGGTCTTCATGGGGAAAGCCCTGCACTCCGGCAGCCAGGAGCCAAGCCCTTCAACAGCGGAGAGCGGCGTCCGCAAACGCAACCTCCTGGCACTCTTTCTTGTCACCTGCGTGGTGGGTTTTCTGCTCACTTCCCCCAGCGCAGTTTTGTGGCGCCATGTTCCGGAACTCAGCAACCTGCAGTTTCCGTGGCGATTCTGCGCCATTCTCGGCGCGACCGCCACCGCGTTTCTTGCGCTGGCCCTGCCTCGAAGCCAGGCGGCTCACCCCATGGCCGCGGTGGCCATTGCCCTGGCCCTGACCGGGTGCCTCACCTTCGGTGGAAACCACTTCTTCCGCCAGCCGTGCTACCCCGGCTTCGCCGTGCCCAACCTCGTGGACGACTTCAACAAGGGCGGGCCCACCGACCCCACCGACGAGTACACCCCTGCAGGCTCCGACGGGGAAGCACTCAACCATGCCAACCCAGCCTTCTGGATTGCCGCGAAGGCCTCCGATCCAGCCCCCCAGGGAGCCGATGGCGGCTATTCCAACGCGCTCGCCCGCCGGCTTCACTTCTCGGTTTCCACCCCTGCCCCAGGGTTTATCGTTCTCAACCTCCGCGACTATCCCGCCTGGAAAATCGCCATCAACGGCGTCCCTGTCACCAGCCGGCCCCACCGCGAAGATGGACTTATTGCCCTTCCAATCGCGAGTGGTATTTCCAAGATCGACATTGCCTACGGCCATACCGCGGACCAAACCGCCGGCTGGATGATCACGGCTCTTTCAGCCATCGCGCTGCTCGTCATCCCGCGCATGCGCCGGCTGGGCGCATCAGCTCAGGGGACAAGCTGACCTGCGATCCATGCTGCCTGCACAACGCCAGTATGCCTGGAAGCGAAGGCCGTCGAGCCAGGGCCGCGGCCTTGACCTCAAGGCTGGCCGAGGGCTCGGGGCGTCCCTGGAAAAACTCTAGTTGGTTCGGGGGCCACTGGCGGCGGGCAGGGTGGTGGGGATGCTGGAGGACTGCAAGACGGTAAAGGAACTGAAGAAGCGGGTCACGTCCTGCTCGCGGCGGGCGCCCATCGAGGGAAAAGCGGCGGTGAGCATGTAAAGCCGGCTTCCGGCATAGATCAGGCGGCAATCCATGACTCCGCCGCCCACGTTGCGGGCGGTAAAGACCCGCGACGGGAAGCCGCCGGACGCGCTTTTCGACTCGGTCACCAGGGAGGTCTGAGTGCGGGCCAGGGCCTCGTCCCGCGCCGTGTCCAGGACCTTCTCCGGGGAGCGGCTGCTGGCCCGGACCACGGGCGGGTCGTCTGCCCAGGAGACGGAAAAAGTGGTGTCGGCGGAAGGGTTGGCGTAAATCATGTCGATCTGATCAGAGCCGCCGCTGTCGTTGTAGGCTGGAAGCTGGACCTCGCGGAGGTCGGTGGGCATCTCCACCTTGAATCCGTCGGTGGGGCGGCTGACCGTTTGCCAGATGATGTGCACCGGGTGGGCAGAGGGCTCGGCCGGGTTGGCGCTTGCGGTTTCAGCGGCCCCGCTGTCCTGGGAGCCGACGAGTCCAAGCTCCTGCCGATGAAGATACAGATAGGCGGCGCCCAGGCTTGCAAGCCCCAGAAGAACGATGTAGTGCCATCTCTTCACACCGTAAAGTGTGCCCACTCGGCGCAGAAGATGCAATACATTGTTAACTTGGTGTGAACGTGGAGTGCCGTCTCTGTAACGATGCCCCAGGCGGACGGCGGGGCTCCGAGAGCGGTTCCACAATTCACATGCTCTTTGTGGCGCTGCGAAGGGCGCCTTTTTCTTGATGAAAAAGGCACTTGAGAGCTGTGGCTTCTGGGTACAGCAATTGTGGAACTGCTGTAGCCGGCCGCCTCGGAAAGAAACACAGGGCGAGCAACCTTTGCCGCACTGCCGCATCTCACCTAATAACAAGCAGAGGCTTCCCCGATGTTCAGTCCTTCCTTGAAAGGTACCCACTCCTTTTGAAGGTCCTGTATGGACCTCTTCTCTAATTCCCCTCCTGGTCCCCCCTCCATCCAATGCCTCTCAAGCGGGCCTGCCGGAAGGCAGGCCCAATTCAATGCTGCGAAGAAAGTGCGCGACCGGCGCGGGTCCCGACGCATCAGGAACTGGCGCGGGCTGAGCCCGGTGCCGACCTGTTTTGTGAAGGGCTGATGCCCGCAGGAGCCGCCGGCGACGACCGCAAATCAAGAATTGTTTAGAATGAAAGCGATATGGCTTCTTCTTCCCCCAAAAATCGGCAATCTTCCCCAAAAAATCGTCAAATTGACGCGCAAATCGAGGCTATCGACGCCCTGTTTGAGAGGGGGGGGCTGGTTCGCAACCGTCGGGGCAGGGGGGCGGGGGTGGTGGAGCGGATGCGCTTCGAGCGGGCGGCGCAGGAGGAACTGACGCCGGCCAGGCCGGAGTCGCGGGTGGCCGCGAACGGGGTGGAGTGGCTGGCGGCGCCAGGGTGGACGAAATTGGGGTGGCTTTGGCACGGATTCAGCACTCGCAGAGGCGGATTGAGCCGGGTTTATTGCCCTGACGATGCCGCGGGCGAGCTGAATCTGGGGTTCACGGCCGAGGACGACCGGGAAACGGTTGCGGGGAACCGGCGCCTGCTGGCCGAGGCGGTCAGCGGAGACCCGAATACGCCGCTGGTGACCATTCGCCAGATCCATTCGAGTGTGCTGGTGGTTGCCGGCCCCGAGGACGCGCGCCGCGCACGGCCTGCAAAGGGCGACGGCGTGATGACGGGCGAGCCGGGGGTGCTGTTGGGCGTGCAGACCGCCGACTGCATCCCGGTGCTGGTGGCGGACCGCAAGCGGCGGGCGGTAGCCGCCTTCCATGCCGGGTGGCGGGGAACCGTGAAGCGGATCGTCGAGGCCGGCATCGGGCGGATGAGGCTGGAGTTCGGCTCGCGGCCCGAGGACCTGGTGGCGGCCATTGGTCCCGGCGTCGGCCCCTGCTGCTACGCGGTGGGCGAAGAGGTGCTTTCGAGCTTCGAGTCGCAGTTTGCCTATGGCCGCGAGCTGTTCCGCGAGGTCTACGACGCTGACCCGGTGCGCAAGCGCTACCCGATGCTGTTCCTGACCCAGAGGGCTCCGGGGCACTCGCCGATGGGCCCCAGTCTGCACCTGGACCTGGTTGAGGCTAACCGACGGCAGTTGCTCGACGCCGGGCTTAAACCGGGAGCGATTGAGCGGATAGGCGGCTGCACGAGCTGCCACATGGACCTGTTCTTTTCGCACCGCGCCTCCGAGGGCCACGCCGGACGCATGCTGAGCGTGATCGGCATTGGCCGGGCGAAGACCTCGGCAAAATAAATTTTGCGGCTCATCCGGAAACGGGGGCACGGCAGCTCCTAAAAGGGCGCGGCTTCACGAACCGGAGTTTTTTCCGCATCCAGTCAAGTGTGCTCAAAACATATCGCGTTGAGGCCGCAAAAAGAGCATTTTTTTGCTCAAAAGGGCCGGTTTTGGGGTCAAAAAGGCCCGTTTTTCGGGGGTTACTGTTTACCACAAAGGCAACAGGGTGGCCTTCGGGTTGCTCCTGTAAGTTATTCATACGGTGGTACTTCAGCTTAAGTCCCGACCCCGGGAGGCCGCGAAAAATGGCCGATTTCGGGTAGGGGGGGTGGGGTACCGAGGCTGGAACAGGGATCAGGGGACAGAAAACAGGGAACAGAAAGGGTTGGCTGGCAGAGGCTGGGCATGCAACCAGTGTGCGCTCCCGGGCCGTAATTCTCTGCAAGGGCGGCCGCGGCGGATTCCTTGTTTTGCCGTTGGACACCTGGCGCAGCAGAGGCGGCGGGCCGCTGGCTGGAGGCGCGGCGACCTCGTCAGCTCACCGCTTTTTTCACCAGCGCGGCGATCTGTGCCTCGACGGCGGGGGTCAACTCGTTGAGCGCGAAGGCGACCGGCCACAGGGCTCCCTCGTCGAGGTTGGCCTTGTGGCTGAAGCCGAAGGTCGCGTATCTGGCCTTGAACTTGTGCGCGCTTTGGAAGAAGCAGAGGACATTGCCGTCCTTGGCATAGGCGGGCATGCCGTACCAGGTTCTCGGCGAGAGGGCTGGAGCGGCGGCTTTGACGACGGCATGAAGCCGCTCGGCTTTGGCGCGATCGGCTTCGGGCATCTCGGCAATCCTCGCCAGCACGTCCGCTTCGCCATCCGCCTGCCTGGCGCGCGGGTCGCGGCTGGCTTCGGCCTTCAGCTCCTGGGCGCGCGCCTTGACGGCATCGCGTTCCTGGTCAGAGAGTCCCGCGACCGCCTTGCCAGTTGGGGCGGCGCCCTCGACGGACTTGCGAGTTTGCTTCTTCGGTTTCATAAAGCCTCCTTCGATGCGGCCCCAACGCCCGGCAAACCCATCACAGCCCGGGGAGGGACAGATTGCGGGCGCGGGCATGGGGTGAATTGAGATTCCTGGGGGCCTGGGTTGCTTGCGAAAGGCTGCAACCGAATCCAAGTTAACGCCACTTGGCCGCGGTTCATCAACTCGACTCGGCGGCGGTCAGGATGACAGAAGGAATGAGCGCGGTGGCTGGGTGGAGGTGAAGGACGGGCGGGGGCGGTATTCACCGGCTCCCGCGGGTGGTAGGATGGGCGGGCACTCTCAACGGACTTGTGGAAGGGACTCTGCCATGACGGTCATCAGGGCTGAAGGGCGCAGCCTGGGGCAAAAGCGGGAAGCGTGGGCGCCGGCCGGGGCGGTTCTGCTGGGGGCGCTGATGCTGGCCTGGCCGGCGTTCTATAACGGCTTTCCGCTGCTGTATGCGGATTCGATGACCTACCTGGGCGATGGCCGCGTGGTGGCGCGGGCGGTGTTCCTGCACCGGCTTTCGGATTACTACGGGGTGCGGTCGTTTTTTTACAGCCTGGGCATCCTGCCCTGGCACTGGAACCTTTCGCCCTGGCCGGTGGTGGCGCTGCAATGCCTGCTGGTGGCCTTTGTGCTGGGTCTGGTGGCGCGCTCGATTGCGCCGCGGCGCACGGCGGTCCGCTACCTGTTGCTGATGCTGGGGCTGAGCCTGCTGAGCAGCGTGGGCTGGTATGCGGACTTTATCATGCCCGACATTCTGGGGCCGGTTCTTTACCTGGCGATTTATCTGCTGGTGTTTGCCCCGGAGACGCTGGGGCGCGCAGAGCGGGTGGGGCTTTATTTGATTGCCTGGTGGGCGGTGACGGCGCACGCCAGCCACCTGCTGCTGGCCGGGTTGCTGCTGGTGCTGCTGGCACTGTATGCCGCCGTGGCGCGCAAGGGCTTTGGGGGCCGGATGCGGGCTTTGGGCCGGGTGGCGGCGATTGTGGCGCTGGCTGCCGGGGCCCAGATGGCGCTGCATGGATATCTTTACGGGCAGCCGTCGCTGAACGGCGAACGGCCGCCCTATCTGATGGCGCGGCTGGTGGCGGATGGGCCGGGACGGTGGTATCTCCAGAAGCATTGCCCCCAATTGCAATGGGTGGTCTGCGCCCATTTGAAGGAACTAACCGGCGATCCGGACGATTTTTTGTGGGGGCCGGACGGGGCGTACGAGACGGTTTCAAACGAAGAGCGGCAGCGGATGGCGAAAGAGGAGCTGCCCTTCGTTCTGGCCACGGTGCGGGCCTATCCGGGGGAGCAACTGGAGCGGTCGGGAGCGAACTTCCTGGAGCAACTGCGGGCTTTTGGGTTGTATGGGTTCGATCCCAGCCCGTGGATTCTGTCGGAGTTCGACGGAGTGCTGCCCAGGGCGCGGGCGAGCTATGTGGAGAGCCGGCAGGCGCGGGACCAGCTTCCGCTGGATCTGCTGACGGAGATTCAATATTGGGTGGTGGTGGGGTCGCTGGCGGCGATTGCGGGGCTGATTCCGTTTCTGTGGCGGCGGCACTCGCCGCGGCTGGGGGGGCTGGGGTTTGTGGTCGGGACCATGGTGGTGGCGAACGCCGCGGTGACCGGGGTTCTGTCGGTGGTGGACGACCGGTATGGGTGCCGGGTGATCTGGCTGATTCCGCTTTTGGCGGGCGTGATGCTGCTGGATCTGCTGCACCAGCGGGAGACGGGCAGGGAGGCGGGAGCAGCCCGTGTGCCCGCCGCGGCTTCAGCCTGAGACAGGGCCGCCGCGGGGCACGATACAGATTGGCCGGCCTGCCCCAGAAAGCTGGGGCAGGACCGGAGGGTGAGGAATGCCCGGCAGGCAGGCGCCTTGTTCAGGAAGCTTTGGCCGCCTCCTGGGGATTGACCAGGTCGCGCAGTTCCTTGGAAGGTTTGAAGTACGGCACGCGCTTGGCTGGGACATCCACGCGCTCGCCGGTTTTGGGGTTGCGTCCGATGCGGGGGTTGCGCTGCCGGATGCGGAAGGAGCCGAAGCCGCGAATCTCAATCTTGTCTCCGCCCTGCAGGGCTCCGATCACAGATTCAAAGATGGTTTCAACGATGACCTCGCCATCGCGGCGGGTCAGGTCGCCCAGACGGGTCACCTTGTCCACCAGGTCTGCCTTTGTCATATCCTCTAGGCCTCCGCTCACAGCATAACTGGATTTTGCATCATACGTCGCGAAAAAGGAATCCCCCAGGTGAGAATTGAGCCTTTTTCATCAGCAAGTTGAGGGAAAGCGGGGCGGGCCGGAGATTGGCTGGGTGAAGCGCGCCCGGGGGCGTTATGATGGCGAGAGTCTTTCCCTGGCCAAGCCTGGACGAAGCGGGTGTGCGGGGTGGTGGTCGGTGACGTGACGCAATATCCGAAGTACAGCATCGTGATCCCTGCTTTCAACGAGAGCGCGCGCATTCCGGCGACGCTGGAGTCGGTGGTTTCCTGCATTCGCGCGCACGGCTGGCGGGCCGAAGTGATCGTGGTGAACGACGGCTCGACGGACCGGACGGCCGATCTGGTGCGGGCTTTTGCGAGCCAGGCGCCCGAGGTGCGGCTGATTGAAAATCCCGGCAACCGGGGCAAGGGCTACAGCGTGCGCACCGGGATGCTGCAGGGGCTGGGCGAGGTGGTGATGTTCACCGACTCGGACCTGTCGGCGCCCATCGAGGAGGCCGAGCGGCTGTTTGCGGCCATCGAGAGGGGCGCGGATATCGCCATCGGCAGCCGCTGGCTGGAGAAGGGCCGCCAGACCCATCGCCAGCCGCTTTACCGGCAGTTTTTCGGACGCTGCTTCAACGCCGTGACGCGCGCCGTGATGGGGCTGCGCTTTGCCGACACGCAGTGCGGCTTCAAGGCCTTCACCCGCATCGCCGCGCAGACCGTCTTCCAGTTGCAGACCATCGAGCGCTGGGGCTTCGACCCGGAGATTCTGTTTATCGCGCTCAAGCGCGGCTATCGCATTGAGGAGGTGCCGGTGAGCTGGGCCCACGATGCGCGCACCCGCATGAGCTACCTCAAGGACGGCATGAAGATGCTGGAAGAGATTGCCGTCATCCGCTGGAACGCGTTGACGGGGCACTATAACAAGCAGATCGACGGGGCGCGGCGCGGCGGGCAGGCGCGGTAGGGAGGCGGGCTGGCAGGCGGGCTCAGCAGGCAGTGGCGAGGATGTGGCCCTCTGCCGCGTAGGCCAGCAGCTTGCTGTCGCGGGTGATGACGCGATAGCCGCAAAGCCGGGCTTTGGCGGCGATGATGCGGTCCGCCGGGTCGCTTGGCGGGGTTCCGGGCAAAGCTGTCGAGCTGATGAGAAGCTGCGGTGTGAGTTCCGCCAGCCGCACACCGGGCAGCGCCAGCAGGGTCTCAAACCAGACCTCGGGCGAGAGCGTTAGTTGCAGCCGGCCTTTCGAAACCAGGGTTCCGATCTCCCAGGCCGTGATGGGGGAGAGATAGACGCCGAGATGGGCGGTTTGGGCTGCACGGATCGCGGATCGGCTGGCAGTCGAGAGTGGGGATCGGCTCATCAGCCAGATTGCGGCGCAGGTATCCAGCAGGACGGGGCCAGCCAAATTAGAGTTCCGCATCCCAGATTTCACCCGCGGGATCGGTGAGATCGACCCCCGGCGCGACGGTGACGGTGCCGCGCATGGCGCCCCAGAGGTCGAGGGCGCCGCCGGATTTATCCGGGAAGGGGACAATGGCGGCAACGGGCCGCTTGTGCTTGAGCAGCACGACACGCCCGGTCTTGCCCTGGGCCACATCGTCGATCAAGCCGAGGCACTGGGATTTGAAGGCGGTGACGCCGATGGTCTGCTCGGTTTTTGGCAGCGCGGTCATGCGCTCTCCGATATGGACCATACTAAGTGGTCCATATCGAATTTGCAAGAGGTTCAAACTTCCTGCTTACGCTGTTGCCGCGTCGGCTACCGATTGGAGGCCGCGGGCTTCGATTTCGAACTCGCGAATCTTGTATTTCTGGATTTTGCCCGAGAGGGTGGCCGGGAAGTCATCGACAAAGCGGACGTGCTCGGGGATCTTGTAATAGGCGATCTGGCCCTGGCAGAAGCTTTTTATTTCTTCTTCGGTGGCTTCGGCGCCGGGACGCAGCCGGACCCAGGCCATGACGATCTCGCCCAGCCGGGCGTTGGGAATGCCGACCACTTGGACTTCGTCCACCTTGGGGTGGGTGTAGAGGAACTCCTCCACCTCGCGGGGATAGATGTTTTCGCCGCCGCGAATAATGACATCGCGGGAGCGTCCGGTGAGGTGGATGCAGCCGTCGTCGTGCATGATGCCGAGGTCGCCGGTGTGCAGCCATCCGTCCGGATGGATGACCTGGGCGGTGCCCTCGGGGTCGCCGTCGTAGCCCTTCATAACCACGTATCCGCGGGCGCAGACCTCGCCCTGTTCGCCGATGGGGAGGGTTTGGCCGGTGATGGTGGAGACAATCTGGATTTCGGTCTGGGGCATGGCGCGGCCCACGGTGGAAACACGAATCTCGATGGTGTCGTCGGCGTCGCTCATGGTGACCACGGGCGAGGTCTCGGTCTGTCCGTAGGCGATGACCAGCTCGCCGCAGTGCATTTCGTTGAGCACGCGCTTCATCAGCTCGACCGGGCAGGGCGCGCCGCTCATCATGCCGGTGCGCAGGCTGGTGAGGTTGTAGGTGGGGAACTCGGGCAGGGCCATCTCGGCCACGTACATGGCGGGAACGCCGTAGACCGAGGTGGCGCGGTAGTCGTGGATGGCCTGGAGCGTGGCCCGGGGGTCGAAGGTCCAGTTGGGCAGAACGATGGCCGCGCCGGTGTTGATGGAGGACATGGTGCCGATGACGCATCCGTAGCAATGGAACAGGGGGACGGGGAGGACGATGATGTCCTGCTCGGTGTAGTGGAAGCCCTGGGCCAGGAACTGGCCGTTGTTCACAATGTTGTGGTGCGAGAGCATGACGCCCTTGGGCAGGCCGGTGGTGCCGGAGGTGAACTGGATGTTGGCCACGTCGTCGTTGGCCACGTGCGGGGGGAGCTGGCCCGAGGCCTGCTTGAGCGCCGGCCACTCCGGGGAGTCGAAGTAGATGGTGTGCTGGAGTTCGAGGGTGAGGCCGTGGCGGGCGCGGCCGAGGATTTCCTGGTAGTCGGCGCGCTTGTCCTTATGCCACAGGAACAGTGCCTTCATGCGCGACTTCTGGAGGGTGTACTGGAGCTCATGGGAGCGGTAGGCGGGGTTGACGTTGACCAGCGCCGCGCCGGCGCGGGCGCAGCCCATGTGCATGACGATCCACTCGATGCAGTTGGTGGACCACAGGCCGACGCGGTCGCCGCGGCGGATGCCGAGCGACCAGAGGCCCCGCGCGAGGCGGTCGGCCTCAGCGCTGAGCTCGGTCCAGGTGAGGCGCTGTGACTGGTGGCAGGAGGCCACTGCCAGCCGGTCGCCGAAGCGGTCGGCGGTGCGGTCGAGCAGGTCGCCGATGGTCAGATCGAGCAGGGGCCGGCTGGGTCCGCGGGAGTAGCTCAAGGTGCAAAGGTTTTCTTCGACTGGCATGGGTCTTGTTTTCAGCGCAACGAAGGGCAGTGTACACCCTCGGGCCCGGCTGGAAAGTGTGATTCAGCACACAATTCACGCGCTAGGCTGGGAGCGGCTGGGCGGGGCCGGATTCGGTCTGAATTTGCCGTGGCCGGGCTCCCCGGCGGGGCCCGGCCTACTGGCTGACCTCCCAGCCCAGGTCGCAATTGGTCTGGAAGCCCGGCTTCCGCGAGGTCATGGTTACCCTTTTGGTGCCGTCGGGGTTGACTTTGATGGTCAGGCTCCAGGCCTGGTGGTCGAAGTTGAACTTGAGGAGCGGGCGGGGCAGGCGATCGAAAACGACCGTTCCGTTGTGCGGCACCGGGGGGCCCTCGTAGTGCAGAATCCCGGAGCGGGGAGCCGGGGGCGAGGGCGGGGCGATGCGGGGCTGCGGAGGAGGATTCACGTCGAAGTTGGGCTCTGGGAGCTGCGCTTTCGGGTGCTGCTGGGCGGCCTTCCAGGGAACCGATTCGGAAGGGGCGAGGGGCTGCGTTCTTTCGGTCCTGGGCTGCGGAGTGGGCATGGCGGGGGATGGCTTGGCAGGCTGCTCCGGAGCCATTGCGCCGGGATTCCGATCCCCGGCCGAAGGGGCGGGGGGCAGGGAAGAGGCGGTGTTGGCCGGGGGCCGGTTGCGGCGGGCATGAGCGTACCAGGCCCATGCTCCTCCGGCGGCCAGCAGGAGAGCCACGGCCAGGCCAATCGCCAGCCAGAGCCCGGTTCTGGGCGCGGTTTCGGGCGCGGGGGGCGGAGCGGCCGACGGGACGGATTGGGGAGGAAGCGGCGGAAACGAGGGCGGGGGCGGGACCGGATCCCAGCTCACGGGCTGGGCCTGATCCCATTTCACCGTTGCGCCCGGCCCCTGGACCTCGGCATTGAAATAGGGAGGCTCCCGGTCATTGGAGTATGCGGGTTCGGCCGCCAACCCGGAGAGCATCTGGGTTGCGGTTGAGGGCTCGCCGAGGGGCGCGGGCGGCGGGGCTGGCGGAGTCTGGCGCGGCGTCTCGCGGGCCGGAGGCGGAGAGACGACAGGCGGTTCCGGCGCGGATGGAACGGACGGGAACGGCGCGGGCTCCGGCGGCGGCGAGAGCAAGGATGCAGGCAGCGGCATGGGCTGTGGCAGCGGAGGCGGTTCAGGGCCTGGGGCAGGCTCCTGCTGCGGTAGTGGAGGCGCCTCCCATAGCGGAGGCGGCTCGGCTGGGCGAAGGCGCTCGGGCAGCGGCGGGGGCAGGGGCTCGGGCACTGGAGGGGGCAGCGGTTCCGGCACCGGTATGGGCGGCGGCGTGGGCGAGGGCAATGGCGGCTCCGCCGCGTGAAGTTGCTCGGGCAGCGGGGGCGGCGGCAAAGGGGTCGCATTGACGGCAAGGCCGCACTGGCGGCAGAAGCGCTTGCCGGGGGTGAGGGCCGCGCCGCATTGCGCGCAGAGGTCGGCGGCCTGCTGGGCCGCGGGCGGAGGTTCAGGCTGCGCCGGGGCTGCCGCCTGGGGCACGGGCAGGCCGCAGGCGGAGCAGAAGCGCTTGCCGGCGGCGATTTCCTTTCCACATCGGGTGCAGAATCTGCTGGGCATATCAGGCTACCGGACTCCCGTATTCATCGTAAATCGTGGCTCCCGCATGGGAATCTGGCCAACTCGCTCGAACTGGCCGGCGGCCTATTCAACGTTGGTGACTTTTCCGTTGGTGAAGGTGACCTTCATCTTGAGTTCCGAGTAGATGAAGATCTGCTTGGGTCCCAGGGCCGCTTTTCTCTCCGGTTCACCGAAGGCGCCGACCACTTGCTCCCGGGTCATGCCCAGGGACACGGTCGGAGCGGGGCCGGGAGCCGGTGGAGGCGGCGGAACATCCTGATAGGCGGCCGGGGGCGGAGGGGCGGGCAGCGAAGCAGGGGCGGGAGCCGGAGCCGGCTGGCTGGCCTGTTCCGGCGCTTGCTGGGCCTGCAGGACCTCGGAAACCATCTTGACGGCATCGTCGGGAGAAGGGAACACCCCTTTGGGAGCCAGAAACTTGAGGATGCCGTAGTAGCGCCCATCGTCGTAGGGGTCGGTGACGATTTGCACGAAGATGGCGTCCTTGCCGATCTCGATGGCATTGACCCAGAATTTCTCACCGGCGACCAGGGTCTTTCTGGGGATGCTGGCCGAGCCGCCATCGCGGCCCATGCCATCGACCATGTCCACCTTCAGCGCGTCGCCGAAGCCCTGCGACAGTTTGCCGTTTTTGTAGACGCTGATGGGAGCCGAGGGCACGGTAACGGTGTAGACCAGCAGTCCATCCTTCTGAAGCGCTACGATGGAGCCCGCCTTGACCACGTCGCTGCGATCGGCCGTGAGCTTGGTGGGAGCAAACTGCGCTGTCAATTTTTTCAAGAGCAGGTCCTTTGAATCGCCGCTCTGGCCCAGGAGCCCTGGAACTGCGCCTGCCAGCATTACGGCGGCAAACCAACAAGCCGCTTTCCGCATGAAACTCTCCCCTCCGGCGATTGGCCGGTGAAAATGTTGAATGTGAACGTCAAGGCGCACTGATGTGGCTTGAAATACCGCACAAAATCTTACTGTCAGAAGATACGCGCACAGTATGCGCCCATGGCGTGGTTTCTATCAACTTCGCTCCCGGATGATCGAACACTTGCACCATGGATTGCGGAATCCAGGTACGGTGCGGGGCCTTGCACCGGCCCTCCGGGGCGGGAATTCCTCGATCGGCCGCTTCCCCAGGGTTTCACCCTACACCCCACGGACGAAGACCTGTCCGTGGGGACCCCGTCCTGGGCTGTTTCCGTCTCCTCCCTCCGGGAGGAACTGCGCTGGGCGCCTCGCTGTTCCCCATTTAGAATTGCTGGTCATGAGCGTGAGTCGATTGGAGTGGCGGTGGTTGCTTCTGGTCGCGGCTTTCATGGGCTGCTGGCGGATGGCTCAGGCGGGCGCGCAAGGCTCGCGCCCGGCCCTGGCGCAGGCTGCCGGGGCCTCGACGCCGGACGGGAAGCTGGATACGCTGCTGGACCCCATCGTCGAGAAGGCTGTGGCCGAGGGGAACATTCCCGGCGCGGTGCTGGTGGTGGGTCACGACGGCAAGGTGGTCTACCGCAAGGCATTCGGGCAGCGGTCGCTGGAGCCGGTGCGCGAGCCGATGACCCTGGACACGGTCTTCGACCTGGCTTCCCTGACCAAGTGCCTGGCGACGGCCACGTCGGTGATGAAGCTGGTGGAAGCGGGGCGGGTGCGGCTGAACGACCCGGTGGCCTCCTACTTGCCGGAATTTGCACAGAACGGCAAGGAGGACATCACCGTACGGGAGCTGGTGACGCATTATTCCGGACTGGCTCCGGACCTGGACTTGAAGGGCGACTGGCGGGGCCGCGACACGGCTTACAAAATGGCCATGGAAGCCAAGCCGGAGTTTGCGCCCGGCGCGCGCTTCGTTTATAGCGACATCAACTTCATCGTGCTCGGCTTCCTGGTAGAGAAGATCTCGGGCGTCGGCTTGAGCGAGTTTGCGGCTGCCAATATTTATCAGCCGCTGGGGATGAAGGACACGCGCTTTCAGCCGCCCGCCGAATGGACCCGGCGCATCGCTCCCACCGAGTACGACGAACAGGGCAAGATGCTGCGCGGCAGGGTGCACGACCCGACGGCGCGGCGGATGGGCGGCGTGGCGGGGCACGCGGGGCTGTTCTCCACCGCGGACGATATGGCTCTCTATGCCGAGGACCTGCTGAGCGGCTTCAGGATTCTGAGCCGGGAGGCGGTGGAAAAGATGACCACCCCGCAGCAGCCGGCCAACGGGGCCAGCCTGCGCGGGGTGGGATGGGACATCGATTCGCCGTTTTCGAGCAATCGCGGCGAACTGCTGCCGGTGGGCTCGTTTGGGCACACCGGCTTTACCGGCACCTCGCTGTGGATTGACCCGGTCACCGACACCTACATCATTTTGCTGACCAACGCGGTGCATCCCAGGGGCGGAAAAGCGGCGGTTGCGCTGCGGACCAAGGTGGCTACCGCGGTGGTTGCGGGGCTGGACCTGACGGTGACGGAGCAGGACAAACTGCGCATGGCGCGCATTACCGGCTACAACGAGTCGCTGATGGCCTCGCGGCGGCTGACGGCGCGCAACGGAGAGGTGAAGCTGGGCATTGACGTGCTGGAGGCGCACGGCTTCAGGGAATTGCACGCCAACCCGGATCGTCCGGTCAAAGTGGGCCTGGTGACCAACCAGACCGGGGTCGATTCCGGCGGGCAGCGAACGGTGGACGCGCTGGCTCATGCGCCGGGGATTCAACTGGCGGCGATTTTCTCGCCCGAGCACGGCATCGCGGGGCTTCTGGACACGCCCGAGATCGGCAACACGCGGGACGCGGCGACGGGGACGCCGATTTACAGTGTTTACGGGGAAAGCGACGCCCAGCGCAGGCCGCCGGCCGAGGTGGTGGCGGGCCTGGATGCCGTAGTCTTCGACATCGCCGATATCGGCGTGCGCTTTTATACCTATGAGTCCACGCTGGGGTATTTTCTTGAGGCGGCGGCCGGGGCGGGTAAGGAGATGGTGGTGCTGGACCGGCCGAACCCGCTGAACGGGGCGTTTGTCGAAGGGCCGGTCGCGGATCAGGGCAGGGAATCGTTTGTCAGCTACGGCGAGACGCCGGTGCGGCACGGCATGACGGTGGGGGAGTTGGCGAGGCTTTTCAACGGTGAGCGCAGGATCGGGGCCCGGCTTACGGTGGTTCCCATGGAGGGCTGGATGAGGGGCGACTGGTTCGACTCGACCGGCGCGGTCTGGGTGAATCCCTCGCCCAACCTGCGCAGCCTGACGGAGGCGGTGCTGTACCCAGGCGTGGGCATGATCGAGGGCACGAATCTTTCTGTGGGCCGGGGGACGGATACGCCGTTTGAAGTGATGGGCGCGCCGTGGATTGTGGCCTCGGAGTTGGCCCGGGCCCTCAATGCACGGGAGATCGGCGGAGTGCGCTTTGTGCCGGTCAGCTTTACCCCGGCGAGCGGGCCGTATGCCAACGAGAAATGCGGCGGCGTGAATATTGTGGTCACGGATCGCAATGCGCTGGACTCGCCGGAGTTGGGGATTGAGATTGCGGCGGCTGTGAAGGGGCTGTATCGGGATCAGTACAAGATGGAGAAGCTGGATGGGCTGATGGTGAACAAGGCCAGTGTGGACGCGCTCATGGCTGGGGAGGACCCGCGGAGGGTGGCGGGGGATTGGCGCGAGGGGATTGAGCGGTTTGTGGAGAGGCGGGGGAAGTATTTGCTGTATTAAAGCGAGTTAGCGAGTTAGCAAGTTAGCGAGTTAGCAAGTTAGCGAGTTAGCAAGTCAGCGAGTTAGCGAGTCAGCGAGTTAGCAAGTCAGCGAGTTAGCAAGTCAGCGAGTTAGCAAGTCAGCAATTCAGCGAGTCAGCGAGTTAGCCAGAAAACTCAGGTGGGTTGAGGTTCTTGGTCTCCCGCCCATATCGCATGGAGCCGCGAAATGGCTGGGGCACCCTGGGTCTGTTGTGAGGTCGCACCCAGAGTTGCGGGGCTGGGGCGGGCTGGGTCTGTTGAGAGCATGGGCGCGGGCGAGAATGTTGCGTGCTGGGGGCGGGGGGCCTGGCGTAGAATGGCAGCGCCTTCGGAATACGCTTTCTTGGGTCGGGAAATGCCCCGCGCCCGGAGCCCGTTCCGGAGAATCCGAATGCAATCTTGAGGGATGGACTGAGATGAATACCTTGATTCGCACACTTGCCCTGCTGCCCGTTGCCCTGCCGGTATTGCTGGCGGGCCAACTCACGCTCACCAGCCAGGCCCAGGCGGTCACCGAGATCGGCGGCCAGAAAATCGTCACCCTGACCCGCAAGGCCGTCTCGACCACCAAGCCGGAGTTCACCAGCATCACGCTGGCGCCGGGGCGGGGCATGGAAATCATCCAGATTACGGCCAACTTTCCCGGCCAGGGCAGCGTGGATGTGCTGGCATCGCCGGATCTGGCCGGCGCCAAGAAAAAGCTGGATGTGGACGACGACGAAAACGGCGATCTGAGCTATCGGCTGGGCGCGGCCTTCCTGGTTCCCTATCCCAACCGGATTCGCGGCAAGCTCTCGGCCGACGGCAAGACCATCACCACGGAGTGGCATGGCCACACGCTCACCCTGCCGGCCAACAGCTCCGGCAAGCTGCCGACCGCCGAGCGCCACGCCATGCACGGGCTGATTCTGAAGGCCAAGACGGACGATGTGGCGGTGAAGGAGATTTCGGGCGGCCAGGAGGTCACGGGGGTGATCCACGGCGGGGACTTCGGTGGGCACTGGCTCTCGAAGACCGACCTTACGATCACCGTCAAGCTGACCGCCGAGGCCGTGGACGCCTCGATCGACGCCCGCAACGTGGGCAGCGAGGCGGAGCCCATCGCTATCGCCTGGCATCCCTACTTCAACCTGCCCTCGGGCGACCGCAGCCAGGCTACGGTGCGCATCCCGGCCTCGACCCTGGCCGAGGTGGACAACTACGACAACGTCTTCCCCACCGGCAAGGTTCTGCCCGTGGAGGGAACTCGCTTCGACCTGAGAGCCGCGGGCGGCAAGGCGCTGGGCAAGGAATTCTTCGACGACAACTGGAACCACCTGGAGTGGAAGGACGGCGTGGTGACGGTGCGGGTGGTGGATCCGGCCGCGCACTACGGAGTGGATATCGAAGGCCTGTCGAAAGAGATCAGCGCGATCCAGATGTACGCCCCGCCCGCCGAGCACTTTGTGGCCATCGAGCACCAGTACAACTTTGGCGACCCGTTCGGCAAGGAGTGGGGCTCGACCGACACCGGCATGGTGACGCTGAAGCCGGGCCAGAGCACCAAGTGGCATGTGCGGCTGAAGGTGTTTGTGCCGTAGGTTGATGGAATGTTGCTCTCTCCGGGGCTCATCAATGGCCCTGGAGAGAGCGCTACACCCGCAAAGGCCGGTGCAATTGGCGCTAAAACCGCATAACATCCATCGCAATCAATACCAGATTCAAGAGCAGCAATCCTTGAAAAACAATTCTGCGTAGGATTGCTGATCCTTGGGGCAGGGTTGTCAGGTACCGTCTCATCGTAAGAAAGATTGATCCAACCAAAGCCACAATCACCAAAAGGTACGATGAGGTCAGGACAAGATTGAGCAACCCGGTTTCCGATGCTGCCCCGCTGTAACCCATGAATCGGTGTATGGCCTTGGCTTCCATTGCTAGAATCGCAAACCCAGCAACAAAAACCTGGAACCAGATCACCCATCGCTCCCCGTAAAAAGATATGACGGGCATCGGCGTACTCGGGCCTCTCGATTTGGTAATTGCGTCCACCGCACTTATCTCCTATCTGCGCCGGCAATCATATCGCACCTTTGCTTCTTATCTTCCTCCTGTTGCGGCGTTGGCGTATCAATTGGCGCAGGTCGAGTCGCCGCAGTTGAAGGCGGCTTTGAGCAGGATGGCGAGGCGCGCGCCGGCAAGAGCAATCCTCTGTTCCGCAATCTGTTTGGTGTTATCGGTGTAGGCTCCGGCCAGATCATAGGGGCCGAGGTCCGGGCCAACCGGCGGAACATACGCTGCGCTCTTGGCCAGCGAAAAGCTCTCCGCTGCCCAATCGTCTTCCTTGGCGTCCCCAACCAGTGAAGCATCGGGCGCGGGCAAGGCCTGGCCCACCTTGACGGCGGCCATGAAGTTCCTGGTGTCGCCCAGGCCCACCGCATCGTCCCAGAAAGCGTGCAACTCCTTGGTGGGCCCATTGACCAGCACCAGGTTTCCGCCCTCGTCGCCGTGGGGCTTGGACTTGGTGATGCGGGTGGAGCAGTGCAGGGGCTGATGGACGTCGCCCACCAGGTGCAGCAGCCAGACCAGGTCGTAGGACTTGAGCAGGTCCGGCTCAGTGGTCGCGAGCGCCTGGCGGAAGACGGCGATTTTCTGGGTGGCGGTGGGAGAACCGACCGGAGGCAGGGCGGTGCCGTCCTGGCTGAAGGGGGTGTTCACAAAGTGCCAGTACTTGTGGGCCTGCTTGTCGCTGTAGCCGACATTGAGGCTGGCCGCTTCGCCGCGCGGGGGGGTGTCGTTGCCGGTGTATCCGCTGCCCATGGCCTTGATTTCGTCGGGCCAGGTGGCGGCCATCATGAAGACGTACATATCGCGGTCGGCGTCGGCGGCGCCGGCGGGAATATAGCCGAGCCATTCCGCATAGAGGGGGTTGAGCTTGAGCAGCGCGGCGGCCCGGGCCTTCTCCGCCGGAGTAAGTTGCTGGTAGGCGGCGTAGGCCACCGACATGTGCCCGACGCTGTTCCACGCCATCGCCTGCCCGCAGGCCACCAGGAAAAAGAGAACCGCAACGGCAAGTAGATTTCTTCCGCGCATCATTCGAGACCTCACATTTCAGGGTCGGCGCTGGGAGCGCCAGGCGGGGAAGGCGCGCAGGGGGAGCATCTTGGGGTAGGCCCGCGCCGCGCATCCCTCAACCGGCGCAAGGATACCGCAGGAGCGGAGGGAAAAGCCATTGAATTTCACTCCCCGGCCCGGTTTCGAGCCGGCCGGGGTAGTCGGGGCCGTTCGCTCACCCTGCTCTAATCTTGGACCTTGGTCAGGCGCACGCTTTTGCCGGTGCGGGCCGATTCGCGGGCCGCGTCCAGAATCTGCATGACCACGATGTTGGTGTCGAGGGCGGTGAGGTCGCCTTTGGGTTCCAGTTGGCCGCGCAGGACGGCGGCCAGATAACTGAGCGAGTCGGATTGCGGCGGGCTGAGGGGCGGGGCCGCGATGAGCCGCTCGTCCGTGTCGTGCTCGTGGCGCAGGCGCACCTGATTCGAGCCCACCGTGATGGCGTAGCCGGTTGCGCCGTAGACTTCCATGTCCTTGCGGGCGAAGGGCCAGTTCCAGGAGCCCTGAATGACGGCCTGGGCCTGGGGATAGGCGAGCACGATGGTGGAGTCGTCGTCCACCCGGGGATAAAGCTGCGGCTTGTCGTGGTTGACCACAGCGGTGACGGTGAGCGGGGTTTCGCCGTGCATGAGCCAGGTCATCAGGTCCACGCCGTAGCAGCCGAAGTCGTAGAGCGCGCCGGCGCCGTTGGTTTCAGGGTCGGTGAGCCAACTGAGGAACTCCGGGGGAACGCCGATTTCCTTCGGTCCCTGGTGTCCGTCCTGGACCACGACGCGGCGGATGGGGCCCAGGCGGCCCTGCTGGGCCTCGTCGTAGGCGGCCTTGTTGCTGGAGTACCAGGTGGTCTCGTAGTTGACCAGCACGTGGATATGGTGGAGGCGGGCGGTGCGGCGAATGGCCAGGGCATCGTCGAGCGAGAGGGTGAGCGGCTTTTCGACCATGACCGAGACGCCGTACTGGGCGGCGATTTCGATGGCGTGGCGGTGTTCGCCGATGGCGGTGTAGACCAGCACGGCCTGGGGATGGCGCACCTCGATCATGTTGGCCATGGATTTGAAAAACAGGCTCTCGGGGAGCGCGTATTTCTTCCGGACCTTGGCGGTCAAAGCGGGGTCGGCTTCGGCAATGCCCACCAGATCCACATCCTGGTGCCGCGGCAGGGCGGCGAGAAAGCCCTCGACATGGCCGTGGGCCAGGCCGACGATGGCCACCCGGAGGGGCGCCGGAGGGGCTTGCTGGGCCGGGGCCAGCATCGCCAGGGGCACGGTCATCAGCAATCCCAGCAAGCACATGCGGGCGGGGCAAAGGGCGGAACGAAGAGCGGGGCGTGGCATGGAATCCGGAGGTCCTCCTGGCGACCGATTTTACCCCTACGGTGACCTGACGCCACGGCCGGGCCCTCCGCTCAGGATTTGACTCCCAGAATTTGAGACCCAGAATTTGACAACCAGGATTAGGCCGCCAGGATTGCCCGGAGCCTCTCTGGGGGCTGATGGCCGTCCCCGGCCGGCCGATGTAAACCTCGGGTCCCGGATTTTCGTCCATCTCTTGGGGAATGTATGGAATCTGGGGGAAGGCGGGGAGGCTTTCAGGGGGTGGAGGCTTCTATTGGGGGGGCTGTGGAGACTGGATATCGCTGCCCATGCTGCGGATTGAGGACGCTGGAGGCTCCGGGCGTGATGGCGTTGTGCCCGGTGTGCTGGTGGGAAGACGACGGGCAGGAGGACGCGGACGCCTCCGATGTCCGGCTGACGGTGAACGGCGCCCTCAGCCTGAGCGAAGCCCGCGAGCACTATGCCCAATGCGGGGCGGCCCATCCGCGTTTTCTTCCTTACGTCCGTAAGCCCCAGGCATCTGAGCGGTAACGTGCCTTTGGCGGCGCCGCGAGGGCCGAAAGCGGCTGCGGCGGTTTGACCCTGCCAGCAAACACTCTTACCATGAGATGAGGTATGTCCCCGGCCGCACGTCGCTGGTTTCCTCCCGTGCGCGAGCGCGGAGCTGAGGCTTGCCGCGAGAAATGGCGATGAGCGGCCCGGAAGGGCAGTTTGCGGCAAAATCCGGCGATTCTGAACCCGGTTTGACAATTTGTTCGGCGCCCAGGGCGCCGGGAAGGTAAAACGTTGAGTTCTCCCACCGACACCCTCGAAAACACTCCCCACCCGGACGCGGCCGAAGCCGCGAACCAGAGCATCGAACAGGGCCACGAGCAGGCTGACCACGATCACGACCACGACGAGCACGGCCATGGACAGGAACCTGAGCACGATCATCAGCATGGGCCGGTTCTGAATCCCGACTGCACCCGCGAGCTGGTGCTGGACATCGCCGCCGAAGAGGTCAGCAAGGCCTATGGCAAGGTGGTCGGCAACTACAAGAAGCACGCCAAGATTCCCGGATTCCGGGCCGGCAAGGTTCCCGACTCGGTGGTCAAGCGCCGCTACGCGGGTGAGATTCGCAAGGACGTGATCGAGGGCCTGCTGCCGGAGCGGTTCAACAAGGCGGTGCTGGAGTTGGGCGTGAAGCCGGTTGGCGAGCCGCGGGTGACGGAGTTGACGGTCGATGATGGCCAGCCGCTGCACGTGAAGGCGGTGTTCGAGTTTATTCCCGATTTTTCGATTGAGGGCTACCAGTCGGTGACGGTGGAGAAGCCCCCGGTGGAGATCACCGAAGAAGAGTTCGCGCGGGAGATCGAGCAGTTGCGCGAGTCGCGCGCCACCGTGGAGCCGGTTGAGGAAGACCGGGCGCTGGTGGACGGCGATTGGGCGCAGATCACCTATACCGGGGAGATCGCGGGCGAAGGCGCGGCCGAGCCTCCGGTGGCGGGTGAAGATACGCTGGTGGAGATTGGCGGCAAGGACACGGTGGAGGCCTTCTCCGCGGCCCTGCGCGGGGCCAAGGCGGGCCAGGAACTGAAGGCCGAGGTCATCTATCCGGCCGACTATGCCGAGCCCAAGCTGGCCGGCAAGACGGTGGCCTACAACGTGGAAGTGAAGGCCATCAAGAAGCGGACACTGCCCGGGCTGGACGACGATTTCGCCAAGGAACTGGGTGCCTACGAGAGCTTTTCGGAGCTGGAGAACCGGGTTCGCGAGCACCTTCAAAACCGCAAGCGGCGCAGTGTGGAAGGCGAAACCAAGGACCGGTTGTTCGCGGTGCTCACCGAGCGCTACCCGTTCCCGGTCCCCGAATCGCTGGTTCAGGAACAGATTGACGCGCGCCTGGAGCGCGGATTGCGAGCGCTGGCGGCCCAGGGCATGGACACCGAACAGATGCGCAAGCTGGACTTTGCGCGGCTGCGCGCCGCCCAGCGCGATGGAGCGATTGCCGAGGTAAAGACCTCGGTGCTGCTGGACCGGATTGCCCTGGAGGAAAAAATAGACGTCAGCGACGAGGAATTGGACCATGAATTGCAGCTAGCAGCCTTGCAATCCAGGGAATCGATCGAAGCATTAACGGCGCGTTTGACGGCGGACGGCGGACTGGCTAGAATCCGTGAACAACTGCGGCGAGAGAAAACCGCGAGCCTGCTGTACGAGCGGCTGCCAGCGTAGGCCTTTTTAAAGGGCTTTGAGCTGTCAGCGAACCAAAGTTTGCCGCGAGGACCTGAAACTGCACGATCGGGCCTCGCGGTTGTCGATAATACGGTGTGCACCGGACTACGGGTGCGCTGGCCGGCAACCGCACGAGCGAGAAGAATACTCAATGGCATTGGTTCCCATGGTGGTTGAGCAGACGAGCCGGGGCGAGCGCGCCTACGACATTTACTCCCGTCTGCTTCGCGATAACATCATTTTTCTCGGCACGCCGATCGACGACCAGGTGGCGAACCTGATCGTGGCGCAGATGCTGTTTCTCTCCGGCGAGGACCCGGAGAAGGACGTGCAACTGTACATCAACTCACCGGGCGGCTCGATTACCGCGGGCCTGGCGATTTACGACACCATGCAGTTCATCAAGAACAACGTGGTGACCTATTGCATTGGCCAGGCGGCCTCGATGGGCGCGTTTTTGCTGCTGGCGGGGACCAAGGGGAAGCGTTTCGCCCTGCCCAATTCCAGGATTCTGATTCATCAGCCGTCGATGGGCGGATTGAGCGGGCAGGCCACGGACATCGACATTCATGCCCGGGAGATACTGCGCATCCGCGAGATTACCAACACCCTGATGGCCAAGCACACCGGGCAGCCGCTGGACCGCATCGAGCGCGACGTGGAGCGGGACTTCATCATGAATTCGCAGCAGGCCAAGGAATACGGCATTGTCGATGAAATCATCGACCGGCCTCGCACGTAACCGAGTAGCGGAGCCGGCGGCCTGCAGTGGGGCAGACCCCGCGAAGGCCAGCCGGCTCGGTGAACACGCACACGCCGTCCAAAAGGGAGAGCAAGAAGATGAAAACGCGCACGGGACCTGAAGAAGCGCTGCGCTGCTCGTTCTGTCACAAGTCACAGGACGCCGTGGCCAAGCTGATCTCGTCGCCCAGCGACTACCCGCGCGCCTACATTTGCGACGAGTGCGTAGCCGTGTGCAACTCGATCCTCGAGGACGATCGCGGCGAGGCCCATCCGGCCGCCGCCGCTGGGCATCTGCCCAAGCCGCAGGAGGTGAAGAGCTTCCTCGACGACTTCGTGATCGGCCAGGACCAGACCAAGAAGAAGCTGGCGGTGGCGGTCTACAACCACTACAAGCGCATCCAGATGAACCGCATGCGCAACAACGAAGTGGAGCTGAGCAAGAGCAACATTTTGCTCATCGGCCCCACCGGCTCGGGCAAGACGCTGCTGGCGCAGACCCTGGCCAAGATGCTGGACGTGCCCTTCGCCATCGTGGACGCGACGACTCTGACCGAGGCCGGCTACGTGGGCGAGGATGTGGAGAACATCATCCTCAAGCTGCTGCAAGCCGCCGACGGCGACGTGACGCGGGCCCAGCAGGGGATCATCTACATCGACGAAATCGACAAGATTGGCCGCAAGGACGAGAATCCCTCGATTACCCGCGATGTTTCGGGCGAAGGCGTGCAGCAGGCGCTGCTCAAGATTCTCGAAGGCACGGTGGCCAACGTTCCGCCGCAGGGCGGGCGCAAGCATCCGCACCAGGAATTCACCGCCATCGACACCACCAACATTCTGTTCATTTGCGGCGGGGCGTTTGTGGGCCTGGAGCGGGTGGTGGGACGGCGCGTGGGCAAGAAGGCGCTGGGGTTCAAGGCGGTCGACGCGGAGGCCGATGCGGCCACCACGCGTTCGCATCGCGACACCGAACTGCTGCGCCGCACCGAGCCGCAGGACCTGATCAAGTACGGGCTGATTCCGGAGTTTGTGGGCCGGCTGCCGGTCATGGGCATCCTGGACGAACTGGACGAAGCGGCGCTGATCGAGATTCTCACCAAGCCGCGCAATGCCATCCTCAAGCAGTACCAGAGACTGTTCGAGTTTGAAAACGTTCGCCTGCACTTTACGCCGGAAGCCAGCGGCGCCGTGGCCCGCGAGGCCTTGGCGCGCAAGGTGGGCGCCCGCGGTTTGCGCATGATTCTCGAAGAGCTGATGCTGGACCTGATGTACCACCTGCCCAACAACAAGAAAGTCCGCGATCTTGAAATCACCAAGGACATGGTGGAGCGGCGCGATCTGTCGCTCTGCCTGCTGGAAAAAGCGGGCTGAAAAGCGTCGTTTCCGCATCGCAGCTTGAAACGCAGAAAACCCCAGGTCTCGAAGCAGAGGCCTGGGGTTTTCGCAGCTAGCGGTTGCGTAGCTCCTGACACGGATTCCAGCCGGAACTACGCTGCGGCTCCTTCGCCGGAGTCCGCCGCGGGCGCGGCTACGCCCTCGAACTGCTCAATCTCTACTTCTCCTTCGGGGAAGATCGCTTTGATTTGGAGCTGTCCGCCCATGGCCTGAATGAAGCTGCGCAGCGTTGACACGTACATATCCGTACGCTTCTCCATCTTCGAAACAGAGCCCTGGTTGATCCCCAGGATGCTGGCCAGGTTGGCCTGTGTCAAACTCCGCGCTTCTCGGAGTTGATTCAGAGTGACCGCCTCCACGACGGACTTCACATACTGCCGCGTTTCTTCTTCCTTTTGCGGCGAAAGCGTCCTGCGAATGTCTCTCCACTTGTGACTCATGAGTTCAACCTCCAATTTCTTCAAGGTGCTTGCCGTAGATCGCGTCTGCCCGCCGAATCGCGTCCCATACCAAAGCGCATCCCCGGTCTTATCGCCGCCGCAAATCAGGTACGCACAGCGGCGCGGGTCAAACGCAAACAGGATGCGATAGGGCCGGCCCTGGTGCTGGATGCGCAACTCCTTCATGTTGGGATACCGTGACCCTTTGAGAGTATCGACTTGCGGCCGGCCCAGTGCCGGACCCAGTTGAGCCAGTGCATCAACCACACCGTTGACGCTACCGCATTCCTCATCCGTCAAAGCTTCGTACCATTGCTTGAACTCATTGCTGACTTCGATCTCCCAAGCCATTCACCAATTATTCCCTTTGGGCGATATTCCGTCAAGGGAATTACTGATCCTTGTTCTGGCCAAAGTCCCCGCCCTAGACCGGCTTGGAGCACCGGCCAACCGGCGACTTCTTCGCTACGCCGCTACCCGCTGCAACGGTTCCCCCGTCCCATCCGCTGTACAATCCCAACATGAGCCGCACAAACAGGCACGCAACCGGAGCTTGTTTCGCACATCCAATTGTTATGAGGGTTCTATGACCGCACCCCGCGAAAAGACCGAAGCGCGCAAGCTGCCCATGATGCCCATCCGGGACATGGTGATTTTTCCTTACATGATGACGCCTTTTGTGGTGGGCCGCGAGTCGAGCGTGCGGGCCCTGGAAGAGGCGCTCTCGGGCGACCGCAAGATTTTTCTCGCCACCCAGCACGACGCCTCGATCGACGAGCCCAAGGCCAAGGACATCTTCCAGGTGGGGGCCATTTGCAATATCGTGCAGAGCGTCAAGATGCCCGACGGCAACATCAAGGTTCTGGTGGAAGGCGTGGAGCGGGCCAAATCCGTCGAGGTGAACGATCGCGACGGCTTTTTTGTGGCCACGGTGCGCACCGGCAAGAAGGACTTCGAGATGACCCCGGCGGTCGAGCAGCTCATGACGCGGGTCACCGGGCTCTTTGAGCAGTACGTCAAGCTGCAGCAGTCTCTGAATTACGAAACCATCATCGCCGCGGTGCGCATGGACGAGCCGGCCAAGCTGTCGGACACCATCGCCGCCAACCTGCAACTGGGCATCGACGAAAAGCAGGATCTGCTGGCCATCTTCGACCCCGCGGCGCGCCTGGCGCGCATTGCCGACGTGCTGGACGTCGAGATCGAGAAGCTGGACCTGGATCGCAACATCCAGTCGCGGGTGAAGCGGCAGATGGAGCGGGCGCAGAAGGAGTATTACCTCAACGAGAAGATCAAGGCCATCCAGAAGGAGCTGGGCCGCGGCGAAAAGAGCGAGTTCGACGAGCTGCGCAAGAAGATCGAGACCGCCGGAATGCCCAAGGAGGTGCTCGACAAGGCCATCCAGGAGCTGAAAAAGCTGGAAGCCATGCCCCCCATGTCGGCCGAATCCACCGTGAGCCGCAACTACATCGACTGGCTGCTGGCGGTGCCGTGGAAGAAAAAATCCAAGGAAACGCGCTCCATCGATTACGCCGAGAAGGTTCTGAACACCGACCACTATGGCCTGGAAAAGATCAAGGAACGCATTCTCGAGTTTCTTGCCGTTCGGCAGTTGGTGAAAAACCCCAAGGGTTCGATTCTGTGCTTTGCCGGACCTCCGGGGGTGGGCAAGACCTCGCTGGGCATGTCGATCGCCAAGGCCACGGGCCGCAAGTTTGTGCGGCTGTCCTTGGGCGGCATCCGCGACGAGGCCGAGATTCGCGGCCATCGCCGCACCTATATCGGCGCCATGCCCGGCCAGATCATCCAGCACATGAAGCGTGCCGGAACCAAGAATCCCGTCTTCCTGCTGGACGAAGTGGACAAGATGGCGTCGGACTTCAGAGGCGATCCGGCCTCGGCGCTGCTCGAGGTGCTCGATCCGGAGCAGAACACCACCTTCCAGGACCACTACCTGGACGTGGATTACGACCTCTCGCAGGTGCTGTTTGTGGCCACGGCCAACGTGATGCACACCATTCCGGCGGCGCTTCAGGACCGCATGGAGGTGCTGCGCCTGCAGGGCTACACGGAGCAGGAAAAGCTGGAAATCGCCCGCCAGTACCTGGTGAAGAAGCAGCGCGAGCAGACCGGATTGAGCGAAAAGAACATCATTTTCAAGGACGACGCCATTCTGGAGATCATCCGCTACTACACGCGCGAGGCCGGGGTCAGGAACCTGGAGCGCGAAATCGGCAACGTGTGCCGCAAGGTGGCGCGCAAGGTGATCAAGGGCGGCGCCAAGTACAAGGAAGAGCTGACCGCGGCCAACATTCACGAGTTTCTCGGCGTGGCCCGTTACCGCGACTCCGAGGTGCACGAGAAGAGCGAAATCGGCCTGGTGACCGGCCTGGCCTGGACCGAGGTGGGCGGCAGCATTCTCACCACCGAAGTGCAGGTGCTGGACGGCAAGGGCAAGCTCACCATCACCGGCCAGTTGGGCGACGTGATGCAGGAGTCGGCGCAGGCGGCGTTGAGCTACATCCGCGGCCGGGCGCAGGCGCTGGGGCTGAGCCGCGAGTTCTATCGCAACGTGGACCTGCACCTGCACGTTCCCGAAGGCGCCATTCCCAAGGACGGCCCCTCGGCCGGCATCACCATGGCTACGGCCATGGCCAGCGCCCTGGCCAAGATTCCGGTGCGGCGCGACATCGCCATGACCGGCGAGATCACCTTGAGGGGCAAGGTGCTGGCCATCGGCGGGCTCAAGGAAAAGTTGCTGGCCGCGCTGCGGGCGGGCATCTTCGAGACCATCCTGCCCCGCGCCAACGAGAAAGACGTGGCCGAGCTGCCGGACAACATCAAGAACTCGATGAAGCTGCATTTCGTGGACCAGATGGACGAGGTGCTTGCTTTGGCTCTGGAAAGTCCTTTGCCCTCGGCGATGCCCGCCGGGACCGAAGTCCTCACCGCCGTGCCTCCGCCGTCGGAATTGACCGCCAACCTGCCGGCAAGGCAGTAAGAAGGAGTAACAAGAGTGGGTGCCCCACCTTCGGCGCAGCATCATCGCGCCTAAGGTGGGATACCTATAACTGCTGTTCTGTATTGTCTTTTACAGCCTTTCGTAGCCCGGTCTACAATTGCCGCCATGACGCAAGGCCTGAAGCGATTTCAATTCACGGGCGATCTGCATTTCGTCACCTTCAGTTGTTATCAGCTCAATGCCTACCTTGCTTCGCCTTCCGCACGGTCCCTGTTTGAGGCGACTCTGGAGCGAGTGCGTTTGCGCCACGGGTTCTGTGTTATCGGCTACGTCGTTATGCCCGAGCATGTGCATTTGCTCGTGAGCGAGCCGGCGAGCGAACCTCTTTCAAAGGCCCTGCACGCTCTGAAGCTATCCGTGTCCAAGCTGTCGCGCCAACATCCGTTCTGGCAGGCGCGTTACTACGATTTCAATGTCTTCACGGAGCGAAAGCATGTGGAGAAGCTCCGGTATATTCACCGCAATCCAGTGAGGCGTGGGCTCGTGGAGAAGCCGCAGGATTGGCGATGGTCGAGTTTTCGCCATTATGCGACGGGAGAGAGAACGACGGTGGAGATTGAGTCATTCTGGACGGCAGCTTGGCGAGAGCGGGAGGCTGGGGAACTGAAAGCGGTAAAAGACAATAAGGAACTGTAGTTAAGAACAATAAAGAACTGTAGTTGTAGATATTGGACTTGCCCCCATTTTTGAGACAACCGGTTAAGACTCAAAATCCAACGAATGGAGAATTGAGTCATGGGATTGTCACGCAGGAAGTTCACCAAG
>Ga0302320_10000783_pt1 | contig 74904 bp, 64 predicted proteins | sample Bog_T0_3_FD_202130 | JGI IMG/M metagenome (GOLD analysis project Ga0302320, IMG submission 202130) | Peat permafrost microbial communities from Stordalen Mire near Abisko, Sweden - Bog_T0_3 | ecosystem: Environmental > Terrestrial > Soil > Wetlands > Peat | place: Sweden: Abisko, Stordalen Mire... | reverse complement strand
CGCCGATGGAGTTGCGGGCCAGGGTCTGCTTCACGCTGTCAATCTGCGCCGGCGTGACTTTGGCGGCGTCCAGAGCGGCGCCGGAGCCGACGCCCAGAATCATGTTGGTGTAGCCCAGCGAGTGGGCAAACTCCACGTTGCCGACGGTGTAGTTACCTAGAATGCCGAGCTGGGGTTTCCACTCCTTGCGTGCGGCAGTGGCAGCGAGAGGGGCGAGCGCCATGGCGCCCATGAGAGTGCGACGGGTCATGATGGGAAGATTCTATCGAGTTTGGGGGGCGATGGGAACAGGAGGCGGACTGCGATTCGGCGAACGGCTTTGTTCCCGAGGCAACGTTCAGCGTGAGAGTACACCTATGACATTGAACAACGTGCTGGCACTCCCACCGAAACAGAGAAAGACGGTAAAGCAACCTACCGCCATCCTCTTGGAAAAATGCTCCTGTTTCGCACTGCCCCACCAGGCCTGGTAGCACAAGGCGAGGACGAGCAGCCACGAAAGCACCAGCCTGAGGAGGACTAGGTATACCACGAGTTCAGCCGCAGCGGGCAGATGCCGACGTGCTTGAATGCCTCCCCACATTGCTGTCGCGAAGATCAGCGTATCTGCAATAGCCCACGCGCAGGGCCACCACTTCGCTTCAAGCAGCGTAGGGTCGCTCGGTTCCTTCAATTCTGTCGGCATAATCTGTCCTGGCATCGCGGAAACTGTGGCCGGTGGCAATGGGCACGACATGCCACCGGTGCCGTCCGCGGCGTGGGCGCACGCGAAAAAACGGGTGCGCCGCGCGAGGCGACGCACCCGTTGCATTCAGAAGTGGACTAGATCTTAGTAGTCCATGTCCGGGCCGCCGTGGCCGCCGCCCATGGGCGGGGCAGGCTTCTTTTCGGGGATCTCGCAGACCAGGGCTTCGGTGGTCAGCATAAGGCCGCTGACCGAAGCGGCGTTCTGGAGCGCGGTGCGGGTGACCTTGGCCGGGTCGATGACGCCGGCGACGACCAGGTCCTGGTACTCTTCGGTGGCGGCGTTGAAGCCGTAGTTCAGGTTGGAGTTGGTGACGACCTTCTCAACCACGATGGCGCCTTCATAACCGGCGTTGCCGATGATCTGGCGCAACGGCTCCTGGCAGGCGCGCTTGATGATATTGATGCCGATCTGCTCGTCGCCGTCGCCCTTGAGAGCCTCGAGAGCCTTGGCGGCACGGACCAGAGCGACGCCGCCGCCGGGGACGATGCCTTCTTCGACGGCCGCGCGGGTGGCATGGAGTGCATCCTCGACGCGGGCCTTCTTCTCCTTCATTTCAGTCTCGGTGGCCGCGCCGACTTTGATGACGGCGACGCCGCCGGCGAGCTTGGCCAGGCGCTCCTGGAGCTTCTCGCGGTCGTAGTCGGAAGTGGTCTCGTCGATTTGGGTGCGCAGCTGCTTGACGCGGCCTTCGATGGCCTTGGATGCGCCGGCGCCCTCGATGATGGTGGTGTTGTCCTTATCGATGGTGATGCGCTTGGCCTTGCCCAGGTCCTCGACGCGCACGCCTTCGAGCTTGATGCCGGTCTCTTCCATGATGGCTTTGCCGCCCGTGAGGATGCCGATGTCCTCGAGCATGGACTTGCGGCGATCGCCAAAGCCGGGAGCCTTGACGGCGGCCACGTTGAGAGTGCCGCGGAGCTTGTTCACGACGAGAGTAGCGAGGGCTTCGCCTTCGACTTCCTCGGCGACGATCAGGAGCGGCTTGCCGGAGCGGGCGATCTGCTCGAGCACCGGCAGCAGGTCCTTCATGTTGCTGATCTTCTTCTCATGGATCAGGATGTAGGGCTCTTCGAGGACGCACTCCATGCGGTCGGGGTCGGTGATGAAGTACGGCGAGAGATAGCCGCGGTCGAACTGCATGCCTTCGACCAGGTGCAGCTCGGTGCTCATGGTCTTGGACTCTTCGACGGTGATGACGCCGTCCTTGCCAACCTTCTGCATGGCCTCGGCAATGGTCTTGCCGATCTCGGGGTCCCCATTGGCGGAGATGGAGCCGACCTGGGCGATCTTCTCGTTGTTCTCGACCTTGACCGACATTTTGCCGACTTCTTCGACGACGACGGCGACGGCCTTCTCGATACCGCGCTTGAGAGCCATTGGGTTGGCGCCGGCGGCGACGGACTTGACGCCTTCGCGGAAGATGCACTGGGCCAGGATGGTGGCCGTGGTGGTACCGTCACCGGCGATGTCGGAGGTCTTGGAAGCGACCTCGCGTACCATCTGCGCGCCCATGTTTTCGAGCGCATCCTTCAGTTCGATTTCCTTGGCGACGGTGACACCGTCCTTGGTAATCGTGGGACCGCCGAACTTCTTCTCCAGAACTACGTTGCGGCCTTTCGGGCCAAGGGTCACCTTCACGGCGTCGGCCAGTTGGTTGACGCCGCGCAGGATCGCCTGGCGCGCATTCTCGCCATAAACAATCTGCTTCGCTGCCATTATTCAAAACTCCTTGAAAAAACTGGATCTGAGGGAAACTACTTTTTGGCCGCAACCGGCTCGAGCACGCCAAGCACTTCGTCCTCACGAAGGATCAGGTACTCTTCACCGTCGATCTTGATGTCGTTGCCGCCGTATTTGCCGAAGAGGATCCGGTCGCCGACTTTCACATCGAGGCTGACGACGGTGCCGTCATCGAGGCGCTTGCCGCGGCCCGCGGCCACGACTTCGCCCTCCTGCGGCTTCTCCTTGGCGGTATCCGGGATGATGATCCCGCTCTGGATGGTTTCCTTCTGCTCGATCCGGCGAACCACTAGCCGGTCGTACAGGGGACGAATCTGCATAGTCTACAAAACCTCCGGTTGGTCTCGATCATGGAGAGATTTCGGAATCCGGTCCGGCATTTTGCCAGGTCGGAACCCGGTCCGACCCTGTGGCCGGACACGTTCCGATTATTAGCACACTCGAGCATAGAGTGACAAGTACAATCTGTAAACCATTGATAATAATACAGAAAAATAGATTGATTGGAGGCAAAATTGGGACTGAAAAGAGCCGCTGTGCAAGTAGATGCGAAGAAAATCTTAGTCTGATTCGCTAAGAAATGAATCCGCTTCCAGAGGTTGGAAGGCGGTAGCGATGTTATTCTTGGAGATATGTTTCGGCGAGCCCGTTGGCTGCTGTTGCTCGCCATCGTTCTCATATTAGTAGCTGTCGCCATGGTGTTCGTGACGCGACGGCGTGACCAGGCTCGGCACCGGCCGAATGTTTCGGCCCCGCTGCCGGTGAACACTCTGGGCACGGCGGAAATGTGGGAATACGAGGTGACCAGCGGGGATGAAGCGCACGTGCGCATGCGTGCCAGCAATTTCCGCCAGATTGAGAATCCGTCGAGAATTCTGCTGAAGGACCTGGAGATGGAGGTGCGCAACCTCAAGACCGGGACCTTCGATCTGGTCAAGACGGCGGAAGCGTCCTTCGATACGGCTACCAACCTGATGTATTCCGAGGGGGACGTGGAGATCCGGATCCGGCTGCCGATGGACGGCAGCGAGCCGGACAAGAAAATGATCATCCACAGCACGGGCGTGCATTTCGACACGAAGTCGCAGAAGATGTGGACCGAGCGGCACGCGCGGATGGAGTTCGACGGCGGCGAAGGGGAGGGCGAGGGAGCGACCTACGACCCGGCGACGCACGTGCTCGAGGTTGCGAGCGGGGTGAAAATCCACTGGCAGGGCGAGGGCGGCGGCGCGCCGATGGTGTTGGAAGCGTCGCACGCGGTGTATCACGAAGTGGGTTCGACGGTGGATCTGCAAGCGCCGGTGACGCTGAAACGCGGGACGCTGAGCGTGGTGGGTGGAGCGACGCTGGTGACGCTGGTGGAGGGCCAGATCAGCACGGTGGAGACGGCGCCGGCGTCTGGATCCGACCAGTTGCCGAAGCGCAAGGTGGACTTCGGCGCCGAGCACCTGAAAATGTGGTTCAACGGCGAGAGCCTGGTGCAAAAGATGGAAGGCACCGGAGCGGCGCGCGTGCTGACGCACGACGCCGGGGGCGAGACGCTGATGAGCGGGGACAAGCTGGACCTGGCGTTCGTCACGGCGGAAGGCGAGAGCCAGTTGAGCCACGCGGTGGCGACGGGACACGGGCGCATGGAGACGCATCCCGCGCCGCGGCCGGCCGCGAAGGGTGGCCAGAACAAAGACCAATCGCAACAGGGTCCGAAGATTCTGACGAGCGACATGCTGGAGCTGACGATGAAGCCGGGGGGCCAGGAGATCGACCAGGCGCGGACCCTGGCGGCGGGCAAGTTGGAGTTTCTGCCAGCGAGCCCGGGCGACCGGCGCAGGCAACTGGACGCCGCTCAAATGACGGTGTGGTACGGCGCGCAGAATGTGGTCAGCCGGTTCCACGCGACCAAGGCCGCCACGCGCACGGAGACGCCGGCGCGGCCGGTGCCGGGAGGGAAGCCGAAGCCGGCGGCGCTGACGCTGACACGCAGCCGCGACCTGGAGGCGCATTTCGACGCCAAAGGCCAGATGACGACGATGGACCAGAACGGCGATTTCACATACGAGGAAGGCACGCGGCGCGCGAAGTCCGACACGGCCCAGATGGATGAGACCAACAACGCGATGCTGCTGCGCGGGCAGGCGCGGGCGTGGGATGAAACCGGCTCGACGGACGCGGAGGAGATCCAGATCGATCAGAAGAGCGGCACGATGGATGCCAAAGGGCATGTCTCGTCGGTGCGGCTGCCGGATCGCAAGGACCCGAAGGACGCCCCGAAAGATGGCGACAGCGGACTGATCGAGGGCGACAAGCCGATGATGGGCAGCGGGCAGGAGATGGTGACCTGGGACCGCAACCGGAAGATCCGCTACACCACCAACGCGGTGGTGTGGCAGGGGTCGATGCGGGTCCAGGGGAACGATGTTTTCATCGATCGCGAGGCGCAGAAGCTCGAAGCGCGCGGCGACGTGGTGACGCGGGTTCCGGACGAGCGGCAGCCGGATAGCGCCGCGGCGGACAAGCCTCCGGCGGAAAAGAAAGACGCGGCTGCGGCGAAAGCGCCCGGCAAGGACGCGAAGAAGGGACAGGATTCCAACACCGCGCGAAAATTTACCGTGACCACGGCGAAGATATTCACGTACGACGGCAAGACGAAGCAGGGGCTGTACCAGGAAAACGTGCACCTGGTGCGGACCGATGTCGACATGCGCTCGAAGTATATGCGGACGTTTTTCGAAGATGCGCCCAAGCAGGGCGGCGGAACGGAAACCAAGCTCGAGCATCTGCAGGCGGACGGCGCCGTCGACATCGTGCAGCGGCCCAAGGGGCACGTGCGGCACGGAACGGGCGAGCACGCGGAATTTTATCTGGCGGACGAGCGGATGCTGCTGACGGGCGATCCGGCCCAAGTCACCGATCCCGAGCGCGGGACCACCAAAGGGCCGAAAATCACGTGGTCGTCGCGCTACGACAAGCTGGTCGTGGAGGGGGAGAAGAAAAGCGATCGCGTGCAGAGCCGATCGATGAAGGAGAAGCCGAAGTAGCGGCCGGCTCCCGGGTTAAAAAAAGAGGGCGGGCGCGGCGGTGCCCGCCCCGGGAGCTGCCTTATTGCAAAAACCTGAAGTGCTTTGGGAGCACTCCCGCACAAGGACGGTGGCGAACCGCCCGGTGTGCTGTGACATGGCCTTTGGCAGGCGCGAGGTGTCGGTTCTCGCTGATATGCCGCAGACCTATCACGGTTCCGCTCAAGCGCAATCGCCATTCCGCGGGTAGCAGGCCGCCTGACAGCAGGTTCCCGTTTTGGACGGGGCAGTAGGAACCAGTTGCCGAGAAGCCCTCCGCGGCGTCATCCTCCGCTGTGCCTGGAGGAATTGGCGAAGTGCGCGTCTGTATTATTAGGGAATTGGGAACCCAAGAAAATATAGGGGTTGAGGAAATTTCATTGAATCGGGTGCAAGGCACGGAATTGGAGATAATCGATTCTGTGGGAGCTAATCCAGTTCAAGAGTCCAGCGGCCTGGAGCCAGCCCGCAGCGTACTGCGCGCCGAAGAGATTTCCAAGACTTACCAGGGGCGGCGCGTGGTCGATTGCGTGTCGGTTTCGGTGGAGACGGGCGAGGTGGTCGGATTGCTGGGCCCCAATGGCGCGGGGAAGACGACTTCCTTCTATATGATCGTCGGCCTGATCACTCCCGATTCGGGCCAGGTTTACCTGGAGGGGCGCAGCATCACCAGCCTGGCGATGTACCAGCGGGCGCGGATCGGGATCAGCTACCTGCCGCAGGAGCCGTCGGTTTTCCGCAAGCTCTCGGTGGAGGACAACCTGATGGCAATCCTGGAGACGCTGTCGTTGAATTCTCATCAACGCCGGGAACAGATGGAGATGCTGGTGGAGCAGATGGGGCTGGAGAAGGTTCGCAAGAACAAAGGCTACATGCTCTCGGGCGGCGAGCGGCGCAGGGTGGAGATCGCGCGCTCGCTGGCCATCCGCCCGCAGTTTCTGCTGCTGGACGAGCCGTTCTCGGGCATCGATCCGATTCAGGTGCTGGAGTTGCAAAAGATCATCGGAAATCTCAGATTGAGCGGCATCGGCATCCTGGTGACGGACCACAATGTGCGCGAGACGCTGGCGGTGACCGACCGGGCCTACATTATCAACAATGGGAAGATCTTCCGGGCGGGCACTCCGGAGCAACTGGCGCGCGATTCGGACGTGCGGCGGATATACCTCGGCGAGGGCTTCAATCTCGAGCATTAGCCATGCGGACCAGGATGCGCGCGTCGTGGCCGTTATCATCTTAAGCCACTGAAATCGCAGTGTTTCTGAGGGGGGCAAATGAGCCCGGCAGTGGTATCATAATCGCAGGATGAACCCGATCTCGCACAAGCTGCAGATCGTTCTGAAGCAGAAGCAGATTCTGACTCCGGCGCTCATGCAGATGGTCCGGATCCTCCAGCTTAACCGGCTGGAATTAAAGGACATGATCGCGGAGGAGATCGCGCAGAATCCCTTGCTCGAGGAAGTCGGCGAGGGCGGCGACGAGATCACGCCGGCCGAACTCCAGGAGCTGCTCGAGACCCAGGATCGGGTTCCCAATCAGACCGACACGGAAGTCCTCCAACTGACGCAGGAGGCGCTGAAGCAGGCCTACGAGCACGAGAACGAGCCGGTCGAGGCGGCCACGGGCGCGGAGCCCGAGACCACCGTGGCGGACACGGTTCCGGAACCGGTGGTGAGTCCCGAGGATGCCTTTGGGCAGGTCGATCTGGATGAGTTTTTCCGCGACTTCAACGAACCGGGCTTCCGCACGCCGGCGTCGGACGATGTGGACAAGCCGGGCTTCGAATTCTTCCTCTCGGCGCCGGTGACGCTGACCTCGCACATTATCGGGCAGTTGGCGATGATGGTGCTGACGCCGGCGGTGCGGGACGCGGCCGACTCGATTATCGGCAACCTGGATGACACCGGGTATCTGTCGACTCCGCTGGAGGAGATCGCGGCGCGGGACGGATTGGCGCCGGCGGATCTCGAGGCGGCGTTGAAGGCGGTGCAGAACTGCGAGCCGGCCGGCGTCGGGGCGCGCTCGCTGCAGGAATGCCTGCTGCTGCAATTGGAGAGCCGCAGCGCCCGCGGGGGCGTGGCCTGGCAGATTGTCGAGAACCACCTCAAGCTGGTTGAGTCGCGCAGCGTGAAGGAACTCGCGAAGCTGCTGAACCGTCCGCAGGAGCATATTCAGATCGCCCTGGACGTCATCCGGAAGCTCGATCCGAAGCCCGGTTTGCGCTATTCGTCGCAGGGCGCGCGCGAGGTGGAGCCGGATGTATTCGTCCACAAGGACGGCGACGACTGGGTGGTCCAATTATCGGATGAAGATGTCCCGCAATTGCGGCTGAACGGCAGCTACCGCCGGATGCTGGACCCCGAACAAGGGTCGGACAAGACGACGCGGAACTACGTCCGCGAACGATTCAACTCGGCGCTGCAGTTGATCCGCAATATCGAACAGCGGCGGCAGACGATTTTAAAGGTGTGCCAGGCGATCGTGCGGCGGCAGACGGAGTTCCTGGAGCGCGGCCCGGATTCGATGCGGCCGATGATGATCAAGGAAGTCGCCGAAGAGGTGGGAGTCCACCCGTCGACGGTGAGCCGCGCGGTGTCGAGCAAGTACATCCATACGCCACAGGGCGTTTTCGAGCTGCGGCACTTCTTCTCGGAGGCGGTGCAAGGGCCTTCGGGGGGCGGGATTCCGCTGCAGACGCTGAAGCGCATGGTGAAGCGGATGATCGACGAAGAAGATCCCGCGAAGCCACTGACCGACGATCAGATTACGCTGCGATTGAGGGGTCTGGGCATCGAAGTGACGCGCCGCACGGTGGCCAAATATCGAGAGGACATGCGGATCCCCTCAACGCACCATCGCCGCATCCGGAACTAGGCGCGGCGCAGGGAGGAACTCGATGAGAATCACGTTTACCGGGAAGCAGGACAAGCTGGCGCCGTCGCAGGAGCGCAAGCTGGCCACGGCGTTCGCGCGGCTCTCCAAGCTGATCGAGCGCAAAGGGGAAAAGGGCGCGCAAGTCGCCTTGTCCACCGAACGCCATCGCCAGATGGCGGAAGTTCGCGTCAACTTCTACGACCAGACGCTGATCGGCCAGGGTTCCGGAACGGACCAGTTCACGGCCCTGATGGACGCGGTGGAGAAGGTGGAAAAGCAGGCCGCGAAGAGCCGCGAGAAGTGGCGTCTGGCCAAACGCGAAACGCCGGCGCGGCAGGCCCGCACGACCGGCGAGACGCAGCCGGCCCCGATCCCGGAAGAAGCGCCGCAGAAAGCCGCGGCCACCGCGCCACGCGCGAGGAAGAAGGGCGCGAGGCCGGCGCAGCCGGCGAAAGTGGTTCAGGCGCGCGAGAGCGACCGCAAGCCGATGAGCGTGGAAGAGGCCATGATGGCGCTGGAAGAAGAGCAGGACTACGTGGTCTACCGCGACTCCGAGTCCGATCGGGTGCGTGTCCTGATCCGGCGGCGCGACGGCAAAGTGGATCTCGTGGAGGCCTGAGAACCGGCCCATGGCGAAGCGTCGGAAAGAGCCGGTCAGCGTCGCCGAACCGGCGCGAGCGAGCCACGCCATGCGGCCGGAGCTGGTGATCATCACCGGCGTGAGCGGCTCGGGCAAAGGCACGGTTCTGAAGGCCCTGGAAGACCTGGGCTACTACGCCGTCGATAACCTGCCCATGGCGCTGCTGGAGACCTTTGCCGGGCTGGTGAAGGAATCCTCGAGCATCCGCCGCGCGGCGCTGGTGGTGGACATCCGCGAGGGCGATCTGCTCACCCGGTTTCCAGAAAACTACAGCCGCATTCGCAGCCAGCTGCGCACGTGCCTGCTGTTTCTGGATGCGACCGACGAATCACTGGTGCGCCGCTTCAGCGAAACCCGGCGTCCGCATCCGCTGGGGCGCGGGAGCGTGCGGGCCAGCGTGCAGGCGGAACGCAAACAGCTCGAACCGATCCGCGACCTGGCCGACCAGGTGATCGTCACCTCGGAACTCACGCCGGCGCAGTTGCGGAAAATGGTCGGCGAGACGTTTTCGGCGATCCACGACACCGCGCTGCGCGTAGCCGTAACCAGCTTCGGCTTCCGCCATGGCGTGCCGCCGGAGAGCGATCTGGTATTCGACGTACGGTTCCTGCCCAACCCCAACTATGTGCCGGAATTTAAGGCGCTGTCGGGCAAGAACCAGCGCGTGGCGCGCTACGTGCGCAGCTTCCCCCAGACCAGCGAGTTCCTGAAACGCGTCGAGGACATGGTGGGGTTCCTGCTGCCGCACTTCGTGACGGAAGGCAAGACGTACCTCACGATTGCTTTCGGCTGCACCGGCGGACGCCACCGCTCGGTCATGATGGCCGAAGAAATGTCGCGCTATCTGCAGCGCCATGGCTACCCGGTACGGATCTCGCATCGGGACATCGAAAAATAGCGATAAAGCGATAAAAAGACTAAAGCTAGCCGGGCCGCCGTCGAAAAGAGAATAGATCGTCCAGAGGCGCCGCGCTGCTTCGGGATGGTCATTCAACCGCCGGGTGACGCCGGGAGAGGCTCACCGCCAAACGGAGGAGCCGTTGCCCGGCGGCCTTTTTCAATCGGGAGCAGATGCGCGGCACTCGATTCTCCACTGCTCCCGACCCCCTCCTTCGCACATCTAATTAATACATCGCTGCTAAAATGAAGCAGAGACGTATCGCGTGATCACCACAGCCAGCCTGGCGGAAGAAATCCTCGACTTGAAGCGCCAGCGCGGCGCAATGCTGCTGGCGCATCATTACCAGGAGAGCGAGATTCAGGAACTGGCGGATGCGGTCGGCGACAGCCTCGAACTGGCCCGCAAAGCCCAGAAGTTTGACGGTCCGGTGATCGCCTTCTGCGGGGTCTGGTTCATGGCCGAGACGGCCAAGGTGCTGAATCCGTCGAAAACCGTCATCGTGCCCGACCGCGAAGCCGGATGCAGCCTGGTGGACGCCTGCCCGGTAGACCAACTGCGAGCCTGGAAGGCGCGCCACCCGGACCACGCCGTGGTGAGCTACATCAACACCAGCGTCGAGGTGAAGGCCGAAAGCGACATCGTTTGCACGTCGCGCAACGCGGTGGACGTGGTCAACTCAATTCCGGCTGAACGGCCGCTGCTGTTCCTGCCCGACCGCAACCTGGGCAACTACGTCCAGCAGCAGACCGGACGGCGGAACATGAGCATCTGGCAGGGCGCCTGCATTGTCCATGCGACGTTTCCGGCGCGGCGTGTGGCGGCTGCGAAAAGCGAGCATCCACAGGCGCTGGTTGTGGCGCACCCGGAATGCCCCACGGACGTGCTGCGTATGGCCGATTTCGTCGGCTCGACGTCGGCGCTGATCGAGTGGTGCGTGAAGAACGACGCCGGCGAGTTCATCGTGATGACCGAAAGCGGCGTCCGCTATTCGCTTGAAAAGCGCGCACCGGCCAAGAAGTTCTACTTCGTCGCCAATGAGAACTGCAACTGCAGCGAGTGTCCCTACATGAAGCGCAACACGCTCGAGAAGCTGCGGGATGCGCTGCTCCACCTCCAGCCGGCCGTGGAAATTTCGGCGGAGCTGATCGAGCGCGCCCGGCGGCCGGTGGAGCGCATGCTCGAGTTGCGCTAGGCGCGCGACGCCATGGCCGCCTCCCCGCCGCTCATCGACACGTTCCACCGCACGCACGACAATCTGCGCATCAGCGTCACCGACCACTGCAACATCCGTTGTGCCTACTGCATGCCGGAAAGCGGCGCGCCCTTCGCCCGCGCGGCCGAGATTCTGAGCTACGAGGAGATCGAACGCTTCGTTCGCGTCGCCGTCACGCTGGGCATTACGAAGGTCCGGGTCACGGGCGGCGAGCCGCTGCTCAGGAAAAACCTGCCCGCGTTGATCGCGAAGCTGACGGCCATCGAAGGCTTGCGGGAGGTCGCGCTGACCACCAATGCGGTGCTGCTCGAGGAGCAGGCTGCGAGCCTCTACCGCGCGGGCCTGCGGCGGCTGAACGTCCATCTGGACACGCTCGATCGCCAGCGATTCCAGCGCATCACGCGCCGCGACGAGCTCGGCCGTGCCCTGCGGGGCTTGATGAAAGCTCGCGAGACGGGCTTCGCGCCGATCAAGATCAACGCCGTGGCGGTGAAAGGATTGACCGAACCGGACGTGGCGCCGCTGGCGCATTTTGGACGCGAGCATGGTTTTGAGGTGCGCTTCATCGAAGTCATGCCGCTGGACGGGCAAGCGCTGTGGGATCGATCGCAGGTGTTCACGATGGACGAGATTCTAGCCGTCCTGCGGCGCGATGTGGGACCGCTGGAGGCGATGCCCGAGGCCGATCCACGCGCGCCCGGACTGCGGTTCCGCTACCTGGACGGCCGCGGGACGGCGGGCTTTATCGCCTCGGTGAGCCGCCCGTTCTGCCTGAACTGCAACCGCGTCCGGCTCACCGCCGACGGCAAGCTGCGCTACTGCCTGTTCGCGATCGAAGAGACCGACGTGCAGGCCCTCCTGCGGAGCGGCGCAAGCGACGGCCAGATCGCGGAGGCGATCCGCGAGACCGTGCGCAAAAAGTGGCTGGGCCACGAAATCAACACGGCGCGGTTCGTTGCGCCGCCGCGCGCGATGTACGCCATCGGCGGGTAATTCGCATGGACCCCGAAGAGCCGCTGCGCATTCCAATCACCGGCGTTTTCGATCTGCACACGATTCAGCCGCGCGACGTGCGCCCGGCGGTCGAGGCGTACCTCGAAGAGGCATCCGCGATAGGATTGAAAGCGTTGCGCATCATCCACGGCAAAGGAATCGGCGTGCAGCGGGAGATCGTCAGGAGCGTCTTGGCAAGCTCTCCGCTGGTGGCCGGTTTCCGCACTGCCGCGGAGGATGCCGGCGGCTGGGGCGCCACTCTCGTCGACTTGAAGTAACGCTCCCGCCGCGCCGCGCGCCAGAGTAATCGATGGACCACGATCGGCCCCATCCAGCCGGACTTGTATTGGAGAGACATGCGAAGCGATTTATCACGCAGATACTTTTTTCTAGGAACGGCGGCCGCGCTGGCGGCCACGAAACTGGAGGGCAAGAGCACGCCGTCGCTGAAGCGACTGGGCTACAAGTCCCCCAATGAGAAGCTGAACGTCGCCGCGATCGGCGCCGGTGGCAAGGGCCATAGCGACATCGTGGGCTGTTCCGTGGGGAACAACGTCGTCGCCCTGGCGGACCCCGATTGGAACAACGCCGCCAAGACGTTCAAGCAGTTTCCGAACGCCAAGCCTTACAAAGACTACCGGGTGATGTTGGACAAGGAGCGCGGCAACATCGACGCGGTGACCGTTTCCACTCCCGACCACACCCACGCCATCGCGGCGATGTGGGCCATGCAGCGCGGCAAACACGTCTACTGCCAGAAGCCCATGACCCGGACGGTCTTCGAGGCCCGCATGCTGCGTGATGCGGCGCGCAAATATGGCGTCGCCACGCAGATGGGCAACCAGGGCCACTCGGGCGAAGGCGTCCGGCAGTTGTGCGAAATGATCTGGGCCGGCGAGATCGGCTCGGTCAAGGAAGTGCACGCCTGGACCAACCGTCCCATCTGGCCGCAGGGCATCGATCATCCGCTGCCGGAAGAAAAAGTTCCGGAGACGCTGGACTGGGACCTGTGGATCGGCGCGGCCCCGTCGCGTCCTTATAACTCGAAATACGAGCCGTTCAACTGGCGCGGCTGGTATGACTTCGGCTGCGGCGCGCTGGGCGATATGGCGTGCCACATTCTGGACGGAGTGAATTGGTCGCTGCTGCTCAACGCGCCAACCAGCGTCGAGTGCATCAAGATCGAAGGCAAAAACGCCCAGACGTTTCCCACGAAATCGATCGTGCGGTTCGACTTCCCGGCCCGCGGCAACATGGCTCCGGTGTCGGTCTACTGGTACGAAGGCGGGCTGCGGCCGAAATTGCCGGAGGGCCTGAGCGCCGACACGAAACTGGGCGACCTGGACGACGACACCAACGGCAGCCTGTACATCGGCGAGAAGGGCTTCCTCACGACCGGCACCTATAGCGATGACACGCGGCTCGTGCCCGCCGAACGCATGAAGGACTACAAATTCCCGGCGAAACTGCTGACGCGGTCGCCGGGCCACTACGAAGACTGGATCCGCGCCTGCAAGGGCGGCGAGCGCGCGTGCTCGAACTTCGATTACGCCGGGCCGTTCACGGAGTGGGTGACTCTGGGCGTGATCGCTCAGCGCAGCGAGGGCAAGCTCGAGTGGGACAGCGCCAAAATGAAGGTTACCAACAACAGCGCAGCGAACAAATTCGTGAAGCCGTACGTTCGCAAGGGCTGGAAATACTAGCGGCTTGCCGCGGAGTCGATCGTACTGAGTTTCGTTACCGCGACTCGTTACCGAGCCGCGGTTAGTTGCCGAGCTGCGGTCCGTTTCTGAGCCGCGACTGGTTTCTGAGCCGGCGTCGGTTACTGAGCCGCGACTGTGAAGGAGCGGTCACCGTACCCGTTCATCCGTCGAACCCGGCTGCGCGCCACGTGAAAACACCGCAAGCGTACCGTGTGTTTGCCACGCGCGCACGGTGAACCCATGGTCCGCGCATGGTGAAAACATGGTCCGCGCATGGTGAAAACATGGTAAGCCCGTGGTCCGCGCACGGTGAATCCGCGGTGAAACCGCGCCGCGCCGCACGCTGTGCCCGGCCGGCAGATCCGCATGAATGGGTTGAGCGGCTGACATTCCGGCGTCTCCGTCAGCACGCCGGTTTACGGCGCGTTGCATTCGTCGGTAAGATTGCGTTTGGTCCCCACACTCATGCATTCCCTCAATCGCGTCCTGCTGTTGGCGGCTTTCGCCTGCCCTGTTTATTGCCAGGCGGAGCTGCCGCTGATGCCGATGCCCGCGAAGGTCACGCCCAGCGCCGGGGCGTCCGGCGTGACGATCCAGAGCGATTTCACGGCCGCGATCCAAGGCGCGGGCGCGGCAGACCCGCGAGTGCGCGCCGGCGTTCTCAGAACATTGGCGCGGCTTTCAGTGCAAACCGGCATTCCGATTGCGCAAAAACTGGCGCCCGAGAACGCCTCGGCCGGATTGCTGGTGGTCGTCGAGCGCGCCGATCACGCGGCTCCGCAGTTGTTGGGCGACGACGAGAGCTATCATCTCGCGGTCACGTCGGGCCAGGCGCGCATCGAGGCGCCGGCGCCATTGGGGGCGCTACGCGGCCTGGAGACATTCCTTCAATTGGTGCAGTTGGGCAAATCCGGATTCACGCTGCCGGCGGTCGACATTCAGGACGCTCCGCGCTTCCCATGGCGCGGGCTATCGCTGGACGTCGCGCGCCACTTCATCCCGGTGCCGGTGATGCAGCGGACCATCGACGGCCTGGCTGCGGTGAAACTGAACGTACTGCACTGGCACCTCTCCGATGACGAGGGGTTCCGCGTCGAGAGCCTGAAATATCCGAAGCTGCACGAGCTGGGCTCGGAGGGGCTGTATTACACGCAGGCGGAGATTCGCGACATGATCGCTTACGCGCGCGAGCGCGGCGTGCGCGTGGTGCCGGAGTTCGACGTCCCCGGCCACTCGACGAGCTGGTTCGCGGCCTATCCGGAGTACGCCAGCGGCGCGGGCCCGTATCAGGTGTCGCACGCTCAGCAGAGACCGACCGCGACGATGGATCCGACGCGCGAAGCCACGTATGAGTTCCTCGACGGCTTGCTCGGCGAGATGGCGGATCTGTTCCCCGACGAGTACTTCCATATCGGCGGCGATGAAGTGAATCCGCAGGAGTGGAAGGCCAACCCGGCCATCCAGTCGTTCATGAAGCTGCATCAGCTCGCCGACGAGGATGCCCTACAGGGCTACTTCACCGGGCGCGTGCAGCAGATCATCGAGAAGCATGGCAAACACATGGTGGGCTGGGACGAGATTCTGCGTCCGGACATTCCGAAAGACATCGTGATTCATTCCTGGCGCGGGCAGAAGTCGCTGGCCGAGGCGGCGCGATCGGGTTACCACGGCATACTGTCGGCGGGCTGGTATCTGGACCTGATGCAGCCCGCGTCGGAGCACTACGCCGTCGATCCGCTGAAGGGCGAAACGGCGGGGCTCGACGACGCGCAGCGGAAACTCATTCTGGGCGGCGAGGCGGCCATGTGGGAAGAAATCGCCACGGCCGAAAATCTCGACGCGAAGCTGTGGCCGCGGATGGCGGCGATCGCGGAACGGCTGTGGTCGCCGGAGAGCGTGACCGATGTCACATCGATGTACCGGCGTCTGGGCGTGGTCAATACGTGGCTGGAGTGGCTGGATCTGCGGCAGTGCTCGGGCCTGCGCCTGATGCGCCAGCGTCTGGCGGGCGCGGCCGATCCGCATCCGCTGGAAGTGTTCGCGTCGATCCTGGAGCCGGTGAAGGAGTATGAGCGGTTCGAGAATAAGGAAAAATACCACGGGAGCCTGACGGCATTCAACCGGCTGGTCGATTCGATCGCTCCGGAAAGCGACGCGGCGCGCGAGTTTCGCAACGCGGTGGGCCGGTATCTCGCCGGACGGCCGCACGGCCGGAGCGAGACGGATGCGTTGCGGTCGCAACTCGAGCGCTGGTCATACAATGTGCCCGTCGTGATGCCGCTGCTCGAGAGCAACGCGGTGCTCGAGGAGACCGTACCGGTGGCGCGCAGCGTCGAAGACCTCTGCCGGATCGGACGCGAGGCGCTGGTGCTGCTGGCGCAGGGCAAACGCGCGGACGCGGCCTGGACGAAGAAGCGGCTCACCGCGGTGGATGAGGCCGCCAAGGTCAAGGCGGAAATACTGATCCAGATCGCGCCGGGCATTCGGGATCTGGTCACCGCGGCGGGAGCGCAAAAACGCGCGAATTGAGGCCGCGGATCTTGGGCCTGCGCGAGTCGAAACAGTAAGGGCTTACTCTCGGCCTCTTAGAATGGCAGCCATGACGCGGGGGCTACGGCGTCCGTGGATCACCGCCACAACCCACAGCGGTTCTTCATCCGGCGCGTAGGCCACGAGGTACTCCCGCGTGTTGGTGAAGCGCAAGGGTCCCGAGGTCAGGTCGGGGCGGCGGTGGCCTTGCTGGGGGAACGGTACCAGAACGTCGATCGCGGCCAGAATCTCCTCAATCACCCTATCGGCAGCATCGAGATTGTCGGCCGCGATGAATTCCCAAATCTCGTCGAGATCAGCCGAAGCTTCGGGGTGAAAAGCGTATCCGGTCATGAACGCCCGGCACGACGGGCGGCGCTTTTGGCGCGCAGACGCGCCGCCACCTCGTCGCCGCCGATAGGCTTCACCCGTCCGCTCTTGAGATCGTCATAACGACGGTCGAGTGTGGCGCGCAGTTCGGCCAGCTCCTCAACGTAACCGGCCACTGCATCTTGCACGAACTCGTGCGCCGCGCGTCCGGTTTCACTCGCCAGCCGGTCCAGCTTGGCTTGCACGTCGGGGGTGAAATGCACTTCCATTGCCTCGGCTCCTGCTCTGAGAATACCCTGTTACGCTGACGCGCCGGAGCATGGGCCGGCTTCAGAATTCCGTGGCCGCGCGCCGAAGCCGATGAAGGCCCGCGACGTTCCGAATCAGAATTCCCAGGTTCTGAAGACGTGCTGATGGATTTCGAGATCGACGTGCTTTCCGGCGAAGCGCACGCCTTCCATCTCCAGCCGCAGGCGTTGTTCCACACCCAGATCCTGGCGCGTCTTGATATAACCGCCGGAGCCCAGCACGCGGTGCCAGGGCAGGCCGTCGCCGCAGTTCCGCAGCAGGCGCGCGACCTGGCGGTGATACAGCGGATAGCCCGCCGCCGCCGCCACCTGGCCATAGCTGGCCACGCGACCGCGCGGAATCGAGAGGATCACCTCGCGAAAGCGTTGTTCGCGCGCCGCGCGTTCAGCCGGCGGATCGAACATGCCCAGTCGCACGATGTCGCGGGGCTTCATCGGCTTGGGCGCGCGGCGGTGTAGGAGACTTCTCGGCCTCGGCATGACGATACGATCCGGCAGCGGAAGCGGCCTTCTCAGAGAGAGTCTCGCACGAGTCGGCGGCACCGCGGGTATCCACAAGTTGGTGCAGCGCTTCGCGTGTCGTCATGGTCTGGCGCGCTTTCCTTTTCATCATAGCCCCGTCCCTTTTGCTCGATAACGATTCGTGCGGCGGGGCTGTCCGCCTTCTTGGGTGGGAGTCCAAAGCGGCAAGGGCCGATGACTACGAATAGTCACCTGGATTTCGTACGTTACTGATAAGCAGTGACTTACAAAGCCAAGTGACTACTCAGTAGTCATCTGGACGAAATTTCGGGGCAGCGCGGGGACACACCGACGACGTCCGCGGCGGACGTCTTGGTGTCGCCCTCGGCAGAGGCGCAAGTGGTTGTGGTCGGGGTTGAGTGGGCCTCGGTGTCCCCCGCGCGAGAGGTTCTCGCTGAGCAGCGTGACAACCGCTCCTTCACAGTCGCGGCTCAGTAACAACAGTCGCGGCTCACCAACAGTCGCGGCTCGGTAACAGGAGCGGGGCGGCATGGACTGTGGCTGACAAATTCAACCACCTGCTGGCTCAGGACGCCGGCGGGGCTAGCGTTGATTGGCCTTGAGGATGCGGGCGCGCAGGCGGATGGATTTGGGAGTCACCTCGACGAACTCGTCTTCCTTGATGAACTCAATGGCCTGGTCGAGGTTGAGCAGGCGCGGCGGCACCAGGCGGATGGCCTCGTCGGCGGTGGAGGAGCGCATATTGGTGAGCTTCTTCTCTTTGACGATGTTGACGTTCATGTCTTCGGTGCGCGAGTTTTCGCCGATGATCATGCCCTCGTAGACCTCGGTGCCGGGCGCGATGAAGATCTCGCCGCGCTCCTGCAGATTCCAGATGGCGTAGGCGGTGGCGTTGCCGGCGCGGTCGGCGATCAGCGCGCCGGTGGCGCGCATCGGGATCTCGCCCTGCCACTCGACATAGCCGTGGAACAGCGAATTCATGATGGCCGTGCCCTTGGTGTCGGTGAGCATCTCGTTGCGCAGACCGATCAAGCCGCGCGAAGGCACCAGGAACTCGATGCGCGCGCGGCCGGAGCCGTGGTTGATCATCTTGAGCATCTTGCCTTTGCGCATGCCCAGTTTCTCGATCACCACGCCGACGTAGGCGTCGGGCACGTCGACCACCAGATGCTCCTGCGGCTCGTGCACTTTGCCGTCGACGATGCGAGTCAGAATCTCGGGCTTGCCGACCATGAGCTCGTAGCCTTCGCGGCGCATCATCTCGATCAGGATGGCGAGCTGGAGTTCGCCACGGCCCATCACCTTGAAGGCATCGGGGCCGCCGGCCTCCTCGACGCGCAGGCTGACGTTGGTGAGCAGCTCCTTGTCCAGGCGGTCGCGCAGGTTGCGCGACGTCACGTAGGAGCCTTCGCGGCCCGCGAAGGGGGACGTGTTGATGGTGAAGACCATCGAGATGGTCGGCTCGTCGATCTGGATCATGGGCAGCGGCTGGGGATTCTCGGCATCGCTGACCGTTTCGCCGATGGTGATGCCCTCGACGCCGGTGATGGCCAGGACATCGCCGGGATGGGCTTCGGTTTCCTCGACGCGTTTCAGGCCCTCGAAGGAGTACATCTTGGTGATGCGCGTGCGCTGGATCTGCCCGCCGAGCTTGCAGATGGAGACCTCCTCGCCGAGGCGGAAGGTGCCCTGGAAGACGCGGCCGATGGCGATGCGGCCGAGGTAATCGGAGTAGTCGAGATTGGCCACCTGGAACTGCAGCGGGGCGTAGGGATCGCCCACAGGCGGTGGGATGTGCTCGACGATGGCGTCGAACAGAGGACGCAGATCCTGGCTGTCGTCGGCAAGGTTGCGCTTGGCGACGCCGTCGCGCGAAATGGCGTAGATCACGGGGAAATCGAGCAGTTCTTCGGGTGCGTCGAGATCGATGAAGAGGTCGAAGATCTCGTTCAGGACCTCTTGCGGACGGGCGTCGGAGCGGTCGATCTTGTTGATGACGACAATCGGCGGCAGGCCGGCATCGAGGGCTTTGGAGAGCACGTAGCGGGTCTGCGGGAGCGGGCCTTCGCTGGCGTCCACGAGCAGCATGACGCCGTCGACGAGCTTCAAGGCGCGCTCGACCTCGCCGCCGAAGTCGGAGTGGCCGGGCGTATCGACGATGTTGATTTTCACGCCGTGATAGTGGATGCCGGTGGTTTTGGAAAGGATGGTGATGCCGCGCTCGCGCTCGAGCTCGCCCGAGTCCATGATGCGTTCGGCGACCTGCTCATTGGCCCGGAAGATGCCGCTCTGGCGAAACATGGCGTCGACGAGGGTGGTCTTGCCGTGGTCGACGTGGGCAATGATGGCGATGTTGCGAAGACGGTCGTGGATTTTGCTCATGGATAATTGCGAATCAAAGTAAGGAGGGACACCTCCATTGTTACACTGGGAGCCGAGATGTCCAAGAAGACGGCTGAAATTGGCGCCGGTCTGCCGACGGTGGTCATCGTCGGACGGCCTAATGTCGGCAAGTCGACACTGTTCAATGCGATCCTGGGCCAGCGCAAGGCGATTACGGGCGATCAGCCCGGATTGACTCGCGATCGGATCTATGGCGAAGCAGTGTACCGGCACAAGCGGTTCGTGCTGATCGACACGGGCGGCATCGTGCCCGCGGACCTGGCGATGATTCCCGCGGAGGTCCTGAAACAGGCGCGGGTGGCACTGGAAGAAGCGAGCCAGGTGATCTTTCTGGTCGATGGGCGGTCGGAGTTTACTTCCGCCGATCGCGACCTGGCTCAGATTCTGCGGAAGCTCGATAAACCGGTGGTTGTGGCGGTGAACAAGATCGACGATCCGAAGCGGGAAGCGCTGACGTCCGATTCCTACTCGTTCGGTTTTAAGCGTGTCATGCCAATTTCAGCGGAACACCGGCGCGGCATTCACGAACTGCTGGATGAGCTGACGAGCGAGTTCCCGGTGACCGAATCGGAAGAGGATGAGGAGGCGGAGAAAGGTCCGCGGCCGGTGCGAGTGGCCATCATCGGGCGGCCGAATGTCGGCAAATCGACGTTGCTGAACGCGATGGTCGGCGGCGAGCGAGCAATCGTGACGCCGATCGCGGGCACGACGCGCGACTCGGTGGACGAGGCCGTGGTGGTGGATGGTCGGTCGTATGTGTTCATCGATACGGCGGGCATCCGCCGCAAAGGCAAGACGCACGAAATGGCGGAGAAGCTGAGCGTCGTCATGGCCAGGAAGAATATCGCCAAGGCGCACGTGACGCTGCTGGTGCTGGACGGCACGGAGGGTCCGGTGTCGAGCGATGCCACGATCGGCGGCTACGCGCACGAGGAAGGGCGCGCGCTGGTGGTGTGCGTGAACAAGTGGGACCTGGTGGAGGAGAGCAAGCGGAAGGAATACGAGGAGAGCATCCGCGATCAGTTCAAATTCCTGGAATACGCGCCGATTGTGTTTCTGTCGGCGAAGCGGAAACAGGGCGTGCGGGGCCTTTTCAAGAAGATCGCGCAGGGGTACGACAACTTCAACAAGCGGATTCCGACCGGCGAGTTGAATCGATTCGCGGAGACGCTCGACCTGGGCTACCAGCGCAAGATTTACTACATCACGCAACCCAGCGTGCGGCCGCCGACGTTCGTGCTGTTCATGGATACGTACGCGCCGCTGCATTTTTCGGCGGAGCGGATGATTGCGAACCGCATTCGCGATCACTTCGATTTCGCGGGGACGCCGATTGTGATCAAGACGCGCGGACGGCGGAAGTCCCAAAGAGACGTCTAGCGCGGGACGAGGAGAATCAGGCTGTCGAAGGGCGCGACCATGAGCTGGCGGGCAAGGGCCCGATTCTTCATGAGCGGCAGCGCGGCGCGGACGAGGGCGCGGCGTTCCATCGAGAGTGAAGCACGGTACAGGTCGGCGCGTTCGCGGTAGCGGTAGGTCACGTAGACGGCTTCGGCAGAAGCCTGCATCAGGGCGTCCCAGAATGTCGCGCGGCGCAGAAAACGGCGGGCCAAGCCCATGCCGCGCTCCACCGCGATGAGAACGCCGGGGCCGGCGAAGACGGCCTGGGTGCAACGCGCGGCGGCGAAGGGCCGGGCTGGCTCCGGGTCCGGAAGGAACGCCAACGCGGTGCAGAGTTCGGCGGTCGTCAGCTCAACCGGCGGCCAACGGAAACGCGTCGCCCCACTGACCAGATTGCCGCGCCGCAGGATCTCCGCGCTGCGCACCACATCCTTGCCGCAGACCGCAGCGATCTCCTCGAGCAGTTCGGGAAATGGCAGGTCGCGAACCACGACCGGCGTGATGGAGATCGCGCCGGCGGCCTCGGAGCTGAGTTTCACGCGCACGATGGAGGGCGCGGGCATGAGATCAGTGTAGCGGTCAGGCCGACGGATCGGCGGCATGGCATTCTGGATGACGGGCCGGGTTTCGACCATGATGATCATTCCTCCTGAACTGGAGTTCGAGCAGTGACGAAGGCAGGCGAGTTGTTGTGCGCGGAGATCGGTGTACGCGGGCCGCTGCAGTTCTCGCACTTCATGGAGATCGCGCTGTATGATCCGCACTGCGGCTACTACCGGCGCGGTGAAAAGATCTTCGGGCGCGAAGGGGATTTCTATACCGCGGCCCAGATGCAGCCGGTCTTCGGACGCCTGCTGAGGCGCGCCTGCGAGCAGTTGGGCGCGCCGGCGCAGGCCGATGGGCGCGTGCTGGTGGCCGATTGGGGCGCCGGACAATCCGACCTGCGCGAGTCGTTCGACGGTTTCGATTATCGGGCAGTCGACATCGGCCGCGATGAAGCGCCGGAACGATTCGAAGGGATCGTGGTCGCCAACGAACTATTCGACGCGCTGCCGGTGGACGTGGCCGTGCGCGAAGCCGGAGTGTGGCGCGAGCGACTGGTCTCCTTTGCCGACGGGCGATTTGTGTGGGTGAACGGAAACGAACTCGCAACGCGGTGGCGCAACTACGCTTCGAATGCGACCGCTGAGGCGCAACTGAGCGGCGATGCGGTGGTGATCGAACTTCCGGTCGCGCTGCAAGCGTGCGTCGAGCGGATCGATCGGAGAATCGCGCGCGGCTGGATTGTCGCATTCGACTACGGGTACACGCGCCGCGAGCTGATCCGATTCCCGCAAGGATCGCTGATGGCGTACCGCCGGCATTGCGCTTTCGAGGACGTTCTCGAAGCGCCGGCGGAGCGCGATGTGACGGCGCACGTGCCGTTCGACGAGCTGCGGGCGGCGGCGCAATGCGCCGGCTGGGAAGAGGTGCGCTTCGAAACGATGGGGCAGTTTCTCTTGCGGGCGGGCGAGGGCGATGAGTTCGCAAGTGCTCTGAAAGCCCCGCAGGCAGGGGTTTCGCTGCGGTTGCGACTGCAGCTGGCCGCGCTGCTGTTCGACCTCGGAGAGACGTTCCGAGCGATGACGTGGAGAAAAGTGTGACGCAAAAAGTGAAGGGCCCCGGTTGCCCGGGGCCCTTGGTTGATCCAAACCTAACGCTCTCGCGAGCGTCGGATCTTACTTCTTCTTTGCAACCTTCTTGGCTGCCTTCTTGGCCGGCTTTTTGGCTGCTTTCTTGGTCGCGTACTTCATTGATCTTTTCTCCCTAACATCAAAATGTGCGGTCGCCATCGACCACATTGTGATCCCTTTATAAGCTTGATGCTCGAACAAAGTCAAGGGAAAAGTGTAAGTTGCGGTGCGTCGAACGTCCGATAGGACGGGCGTTCGGAGCAATCCAACGGAAGAAGTCGAAAATGTTGTGGCGGTTTTTGCTCCGAAGACGCGATTGGGACTAGCATCGAAGAAGATGACGCGCCGCGAAGCGATGAAATGGGGCGCAATCGCGCTGCTGGCGGCAGCGGCCTGCCGGAAAAAGAGCAAGCCGCCGACTGTTCCACAACGTCCGCCAAGCGCGCGGGCGAAGCCTAGCCCCGCATGGAACGAGACCGGCATCGCGAGCTGGTACGGCATCCCGTATCATGGCCGCCGCGCGGCGAACGGCGAGATCTACGATATGAATCAACTCACGGCGGCGCACCGCACGCTGCCGTTCGGCACGATGGTGCGGGTGACAAGCGAGACCAACGGCAAGAGCGTGACGGTGCGCATCACCGATCGCGGGCCATTCATCGACGGACGGATCATCGACCTCTCGCGCGAAGCCGCCAAGCGAATCGACATGATCGGTCCCGGCATTATGCAAGTCCGATTGGAGGTGGCCGGACCCGCGGAGACGCGCGCGGGGACGCCGCTGCTCAATTCTCCGGCCATCGACCAGGGCGCATTCGGCGTTCAAGTCGGTCTGTTCAACGATAAGAGCAGAGCCGAGAAGCTGAAGGCCAGTCTTGAAAAACGTTACCGGAACGTAGACCTGGTAGCACGCGAGGGGGAACGCACGCAATGGCGCGTGCTGGTTGGGAACGTGCCCACGCAACCGGAGGCCGAGGCGTTGGCCAGTATACTCCGGCAGAAAACCGGCGAAGCGGAGGTTGTGCGGCGCGATCTTCCCTAAGGGGTCTTCGCGGACCAGGACTTTCCGATGGTCCGTTGAATCGCTTTTTTGCGTTCCATGATGAGATTTTCGGACGCTGGAGCGACTCATTCGATGGACCTCCATGTTCTCAGCCGCATCCGCCGCAACGGCGACAAGCCCGGAAGCCCCAGGCGTTTCCACAGATAGAACCTACGAACTGGTCGGCCAATCAAGCCGCCTGCGCCAACTCCTGCGCCTGACCGCGAAAGTGGGGCGCGGCCGCTGGTCGGTTCTGTTACTCGGAGAAACCGGAACGGGCAAAGAAATAGTTGCGCGGACCATTCACCGCAACGGCGCGCCCGGCCCATTCGTCCCGATCGATTGCGCGGCGCTGGTCGGGCCGCTGATGGAGAGCGAACTGTTTGGGCATGTGAAAGGCTCATTCACCGGCGCCAGCATGAACAAGGTCGGGCTGATTGAACTGGCCGACGGAGGGACGGCGTTCTTCGACGAAATCGGCGAGCTGCCGTTGGACCTGCAGTCCAAGCTGCTGCGGGTATTGCAGGAGAAGGAGTTCCGCCCGGTGGGCGGCCTGCAGGTGAGGAAGTCGTCATTCCGGGTGATCGCGGCGACCAACCGGGACCTGTTGAAAGATGTCGAAAGAGGGCGTTTCCGGAGAGATTTGTACTACCGGCTGAACGTGGTGTCGATCCGGCTCGCGCCGCTGCGCGACAGGCGGGACGATCTGCCGGTGCTGATCGATCATTGTCTGCGGCTGTACGGGCCGCATCACGTGCTCAGCGACGATTTGCGGCAGTTGCTGATGAATTACGACTGGCCGGGTAACGTGCGCGAACTGGAGAACTGCATCCAGCACATGGTGGCGGTGAACAGCGGTCCGGTGCTGCACCCGGCCGATGTCCCCTCCAGCCTGGTCAACGCGCGGCTGCAGGCCGGCGCCGGCCAACGCGGCCTGCTGGCGGCGCGTGCCAGCGCGACGATGGCGGGCGACGGTTCAGGGTACGGCGAATCCCCGTCGTCGCGGGACCCCGAATTTTTCGCGGGAACTGTCCCGCGGACGATCGTGCCGCTGTGCGAGCTGGAACGCGCCGCGATTCTCAACGCGCTCGAGTACACCAAAGGCGACCGCATGATGGCGGCGCATCTGCTGGGCATCGGCAGAACGACGTTGTACAGGAAATTGAAAGAGTACAACATAGTGGTTTGATTGCCGCACTGGATGCCACATACAGCGTCGGTCCCGCGCCCAGCGGGGTCGGCGTCTACTCCCGCGAGATCCTGAACGGCATCGCTGCGCTGCGCCCGCAGGACAGGTTTTTGCACTGCTACCGCGCCCACCGTCTGTGGCGCGGCATGCGCGCGACCAGGCCGATCAACGCGCGGCCGATGATTCTGCTTGAGTCGTGGGCGCCATTCCATTGCGACCTGTTCCACGGTCTGAACCAACGCCTGCCGCGAACTCGCTTCCCCCGGACGGTGTGCACGTTCCATGATCTGTTCGTGATGACGTCCGAATACTCGACGCCCGAATTTCGCGCACGATTTTCCAAACAAGCGCAGGAGGCGGCCGAACGCGCGGACCTGATCGTGTGCGTTTCGGAGTTCACGGCTTCGCAGGTTGAAGCCTTGCTTGGCGTGGAGCGGAGCCGGCTGAGGGTGATTCACCATGGGACCCGATTCATCGATCCGCCCGCCGCGGTGCAGCGCGAGCCCTGGGTCCTGCATGTGGGGGCCGTGCAGACGCGCAAGAACCTGATCAGGCTGATCGAAGCATTTGAAAAAGCGGCGCCCGCACCGTGGCGGCTCAAGCTGGCCGGCGCGGACGGATACGGAGCTAGTCTCGTCAAGGAGCGGGCCGCCGCGAGTGCGGCGAGAGAGCGGATCGATTTTACGGGTTGGATCGACGACGCGAGGCTCACGGAGTTGTACGGGCGATCGTCGCTCTTCGTTTTTCCATCGCTGGATGAGGGGTTTGGCATTCCAGTTTTGGAGGCGATGTCGTGGGGAGTGCCGGTGGTCGCTTCCAACCGGTCCTCGCTGCCGGAAGTTTGCGGCGATGCCGCGCTGCTGGTGGATCCCGGGGATATGGAGGCACTCGCGGCGGCGATGCGCCGGCTCATCGAAGATCCGGCGCTGGCGGCGGAACTGGCAGCGCGGGGACAGGAACGCGCGCGCCGCCGGCCGTGGCGAGTGGCCGCGGAAGAGACCTTGCGCGTCTACGACGAACTTCTTTCGCAGGCGGCGGAACGCACGCCAGCTTGGGGAGCTTGACTTACGCACGCCGCTCGTCTAGCGTGGTGATTTCGCCGGACGACCCTGCCGGCGGGAACCGGAGCGATGAGCGCACAGGAAAGTCGTCCCATGATTCTGCTCGACCAGAGACTCGAATCGTCTCTGGAGAGCGTCGATCACTCCGAGGAAAGGGCCGTCGCTCTGGCCCAGGAGTCGGGCTTCTCAGAAGAGGAGACCTACCGGCTGGGCTACGCGGTCCGCGAAGCGCTGGTCAATGCCGTGGTCCACGGGAACCGCTATAGCGCCAACAAGGTGGTGCACTTCAAGGTGATCCGAACGTCGCGTGCGATTGAGGTTGTGATTGAGGATCAAGGGTCGGGGTTCAGTACGGACATGCAAGGGGATCCGTTGGCGCAAGAAAACCTGATGAACCAGTCCGGGCGAGGGCTGGCGCTGATTCGGGCCTTCACTGACGAGATGCAGGTGGAACGCACCACGCCGGGTGGTACTCGCGTTATACTACGGAAGTTTCTGCCGCCCCAGGCGGGCTGATCGCCGCGACGCCGGCCTGGCTTCGGAGAGTTGCAGGTTAGAGTTCCCTCAGGTTTTGCAAGGAGGTTATTTATCCGTGAGCGTTAAACTGATTACCCGCCAGGTCGGGGATGTGACTGTGATTGACGCCGTCGGCCGAATCACGCTCGGCGAAGGCTCTTCGACATTCCGTGAGATCGTCAAGGATCTCGTCAACAAAGGCAATAAGAAGATCTTGCTCAACCTCGCCGAGGTCAGCTACATCGATTCGTCCGGCATAGGAGAGTTGGTTAGCGGTTTCACCAGCGTCAGCAACGCGGGCGGCAGCTTGAAGCTCCTGAAGCTGACTAAGCGGATCCAGGATCTGTTGCAGATTACGAAACTGTACACCGTCTTCGAAGTGTTCGACGACGAGGCGAAAGCTCTAGCCAGCTTCTAGTTGGCGAGAAGTCACTCGAGAACCTTCATCACCCCGACCCGGCGGCATGCGAGGCCACTGGGCCGGGGTGAGGGTGTTCGCCTGCTTGGCCCCCCTGTGTTAAACTTACCTTTCGTCCCCTGGAGCTTCTTTTCGTGGATCGCATTACCCGGCATGAGTTGAAGTCCGACCAGTTCGTCGAGCAGGTCGGCCAGATCGTTGAAAACGTCGAAGCGCATCGGGCGCAGGTTATCCGCTACAGCGTCGCCGCCGTCGCGGTGGTCCTCATTGGCGCCGGCATTTACTGGTTCTGGCATAACCGGAAGGAAGTACGGCAAGCCGATCTCACGCGAGTGATGCGCATTTGGACCTCGCCGGTCGGCGGTGTTCCGGGAGAGTATTCCTTCGCTAATGCCGATAGCAAAGACAAAGCTCTCGCGAAGAGCCTGGTCGAGCTCGAGGCCAAGCACTCCGGATCCAAAGAAGCGGGCGTCGGTGATTACCTGCTGGGTATCAGGGCGGCCGATCAAGGCAAGTTAGACGATGCCGAACGCTACTTCAAGCTGGCAGTGGACGATGCCGGCAAGGAGTATGGAGCGCTGGCGAAACTGGCTCTGGCCGACGTTTACTCCGCTAAAGGCAAGTCCGCCGATGCCGAGAGACTGCTCAAGGAGCTGATTGACCATCCGACGGCGATGGTTTCGAAGGATCAGGCCACGATCTCGCTGGCCCGTCTGTACTCTAAGACGAAGCCGGCCGAAGTCCGCAAATTGATCGATCCGCTGCTGCATGCGCCGGACACAACCGCGGGCCGCATTGCCACTGGATTGATGGCCGAGGTCAGTTCAACCAGCAAGTGACCGCACCCGAGCTTCGATTTCCGATTCAGGAATTGCGGGGCCGGCGCTATCCGGAGCCCCCCCATCCATACCGAACCGAGTTTCAGCGAGACCGCGATCGCATCGTACACGCCCGCGCTTTCCGCCGTCTGGAAGGCAAGACACAGGTTTTCGGCGAGCCAGTCTCGGACCACTTCCGCAATCGTCTGACACATACGATCGAAGTCGCCCAAATTGCGCGCACGGTGGCGGTCTGTCTGTCGCTGGACGAGGATTTCACGGAAGCGCTGGCGCTGGCCCACGACATCGGGCATCCGCCCTTCGCCCACTCCGGCGAGGAGGAGCTGAACCGGCAGATGGAGCGCTTCGGCGATCGCTTCAACCACAATCTCCACGCGCTCCACATTGTAGAGAGATTCGAACAACGATACGCCCGCTTCCCGGGCCTGAACCTCACCTTCGAAGTGCGGGAGGGCATCGTGAAACACTCGCGGGATTTCGAGGCCGGCGAGATGCCCGAGTTCGACGAGTACCTGGCCGGGCTGCGTCCGCCGCTGGAAGCCCAACTGATCGACCTGGCGGACGAAATCGCGTACAACGCCGCCGATCTCGACGATGCCTATTCCGCGGAGTTTTTCCAACTGGACGACATCGCCGGAGCCGTTCCGCATTACGGTGCGCTGCTCGAAGAAATCCGGAATCAGTTTCCCGCTGCGGAGCAGGGGCTGCAATTCCAGGAGGTTCTGCGCCGCTTGATCAATCTCCTGGTCTCCGGCCTGATCGAAGGGACGCGGCAGGCGGTGCTGGAGAGCGGGGTCCGGACGCTGGACGAAGTACGGCGCCACCCGGTCCGGCTGGCCGGCCTGGCGGCGGCGGCGCGGGACACCGGCAGCGGGTTGAAACGATTTTTGACGGAGCGGGTTTACACCGCACCGCTGCTGGTGCAGGAGCGGGCGCAGGCGACGGCGACCATTGGCCGGCTGTTCGAATTCCTGTACTCGCACCCCGGAGAATTGCCCGCGCAACACCGGACGCGGTTGGAGCAACTGCCGTTGCAGAACGTGGTGTGCGATTACATTGCCGGCATGACCGACGAATTTTGCCGGCGAGCCGCGAGCAGGTTGCTGGACTGACCAGCGCTGCCGCCCGCGGATTCAGTTCTCGGCGTTGTGCTCGACCAGGTGAGACAATTCGGCCTTGCGGACCGAGTACAGCTTGCGCAACATCCGGCAGAGTTCCTCGGCGACTTTCTGGGGACTCTCGTCGCCAGTCAGATCCACTTCCACCTTAAGATAGAAATCAATACACTTCATCAATCGGATGGTACGATAGCAGCGTCAAAAGGGGAACATGGGCGAGAAGAATCTGTGTGCTGTTTGCGATTCGCGGCCAGCGCGGCGACGGTGTCCCGCGCTGAACGAAGAGATCTGCGCGGTGTGCTGCGGGACCGGCCGCGAGCAGACCATAGACTGTCCGCTGGAGTGCGAATACCTGCGCGATGCGCGGCGTCACGAGAAACTGCCGCCGCTCGATCCAAAGACCCTGCCCAATCCGGAAATCGAGCTGTCCGACCGGTTCATGAACGAGCACCAGCAATTGACGATCGTTCTCGGTCGGTTGCTGCTGGTGGCGGCGGTGGAAACGCCGGGGACCGTCGATCTCGATCTGCGAGACGCGCTGGAAGCTCTGGTCACGACATACAAGACAGCCGACTCCGGCCTGATCTACGAATCCCGTCCGGCCAACGCCATCGCCGCGCAGGCTGCCGACCGGTTCACGCACGGCCTGCAACAGTTCCGGGAGGACGTGGCCAAGCGCTCCGCCTCCCACAGCATTCGCGACAAGGACATTCTCGGGGTGCTGGTGTTCTGGCAGAGAATGGAATACCAGCGCAGTAACGGCCGCCGCAAAGGCCGGGCCTTCACCGAGTCGCTGTACGCGCTCCTGCCGCCGCCGCCGCCCGATCCGGCCGAGAGCCCGAGCGGCATCGTCACCACGGGTTGATTCCGCGAAGAGATGACATGCGCGCCCGGCTCATCAAATCCCGCGAAATCGGCCCCGAGGTGCGTCATTTCGTCTTCGACGTCCCCACCTCGGAGCGCTTGGATTTCACGCCCGGCCAATTCGTTTCTTTCTCCCAGGACATTCTCGGGAGGAGCGTGACGCGGGCCTATTCGATCGCTTCCGCCCCGGCCGGCAGCCACTTCGAGCTGTGCCTGAATCGCGTAAAGGATGGCATTTTCTCTCCGTGGTTATTTGAAATGCAACCGGGAGACACGATTGAGCTGCAGGGACCGTTAGGCTACTTCGTGCCCCGAACGCCGTTCCGCGATTCGATCTTCGTTGCCACCGGAACGGGCATCGCACCGTTTCGGTCCTATCTGCAATGGCCGCCGATCGTGCGCAGCGCGAGCGCGATCACGCTGCTCTACGGCGCGCGCTATCGGGAGGGATTGGTTTACAGCGTCGAATTCGACCAACTCGAGCGGACGCGGCCGGGCTTCCGTCTCATACCGAGCATCACGCGCCCGGACGCCGGTTGGCATGGGCGCACGGGTTGGGTCCAGCAGCACCTCGCAGAGGCTCTGGAGGGCCGCCTCGATGTGGACGTCTACATCTGCGGCCTGAGAGCGATGGTGGATGATGTGCGCGAAATCCTCAAACGCACAGGCTTGACGCGACAGCAACTGATCTACGAGAAATACGACTGATCGGAACCGCCGCGTGGCGGCGATCGGGCGTTGACGGCCGAAGGCCCGTCCGTGCCCGCTCAGGGGATGTGGCGGATCTCGACGCGGGCGTAAATCTCACGCGTCTGTTCAAGAGAAGCGAAGCTGACTCCAGGCAGACGGGCCGACGCCGTTCCCGCCGCCACGCCCCAGCGCACCGCTTCGGCGAAATCGCGACCCTGGCTCAAGGACCACACGAAGGCGGCGGCGAGCGCATCGCCGGCGCCAATCGGACACAGCGCATCCACGCGCGGCGGAACGACCTCGAGGGCGTGGCCGTCGCTATCGGACGCCAGCGCGCCGCGCGCGCCCAACGAAAGCACCACGCTCTGCGCGCCCATGGCGCGAATCCGCTCGGCCGCTTCGAAGAAGTGGCTGCGCGTGATGAGCGCGCGGCTCAGCAGCCGCTCGGCTTCCTGCAGGTTCGGCTTGACGGCGAAAGGCTTCTCGTCCAGCGCCGCTTCCAGCGCCTCGCCGTCGGTATCCACTAATACCTGGACCTTGCGCTTGTGGGCGAAGTGGATCAGCCGCGCATAGAAGTCGGCCGGGACGCCCGGCGGCAAGCTTCCGCAGAGCATCAGCCACGCCGCCCCCTGCAAGCTGCCGCGGACCGTCTTCTCGAGCCGGGCGATTTCAGTGGCCGCGAGCGATGGCCCCTTTTCATTCAGCTTGATCGCCAGGCCCTGCCGGTCGGCGACCGTGATATTGGTGCGGATCTCGTGCCTCACCCGGACCAGCGAGAACGGGAAGTGGCCGCGCGTCAGAAACTCCTCCAGCAGACGCCCGGACCGGCCGCCGCAGGTGGCGATGGCGAGTGTTTCGGCGCCAAAGCTGCGCAGCACCGCCGAGGCGTTGATCCCGCGGCCGCCGGCCGACTCGTGCGAGGCCAGAATGTAGGCCCGGTCTTCAAACACCAGCCGGTCGACCGTGACATTGCGGTCGATGGCGGGGTTAACGGTGAGTGTAACGATCAAACCGCCATTGTATCGGATGCTACGCTGGACGCTTGAGGCGTCATCCGCATTTTTGGGCCTACGCGGCCCTGCTCGCCGTGTGTTTCTTTTGGGGCACGACCTACGCGGCGATTCGCATGTCGCTGGAGTCGTTCCCGCCCATGCTGCTGGTGTCGTTGCGCTACATCCTCTCGGGAGGATTGATGCTCGGCGGCGTCATTGCCGCGCGCATCCCGCTGCCATCGGGCGCTGAATTGCGCCGCACCGCGTTCAACGGCCTGCTGGTCCTCGGCATTGGCAATGGCGCTCTGGTCTACGCCGAAACGTGGATTCCCAGTGGGCTGGCCGCGCTCGTGCTGAGCTTGTCGCCCTTCTGGCTGCTGGGCCTCAATGCGACCCTGCCGCCGCGGGAGCATGTGCGGCCGGCGACCTGGCTCGGTCTCCTCGCCGGGCTGGCCGGCGCGGCGCTGCTGGTCGGTCCCGGCGCATTTGAAGGCGGCCTCCATGGGAGCATGCTGAAAGGTTTTCTGATCCTTCAGCTAGGCATGTTGGGTTGGAATCTTGGCTCGTTGTTTCAGCGGCGCATGCCGGCCCGCGCGCACCCGATCGTCGCCGGCGCGGTGCAGCAGTTGGCGGCGGGACTGGCCTGCGCCCCTTTGGCACTGCTCGCCGGCGGCCGGATCCACTGGTCGGCGCGCGGGGTTGGCGCGCTCGCGTATCTGGTGATTTTCGGCTCGATTGTCGGCTACAGCGCCTACGTGCTGGCCATGGACCGGCTGCCGGTGGCCCTGGTCTCGCTTTACAACTACATCAATCCCGTCGTCGCCGTCTTCCTCGGCTGGCTGCTCTTCCGTGAGCCATTTGGTATGCGGGAGACCGTCGCGATGCTGATCATTTTCCTGGGCGTGGCGATCGTGAGAAAACTGGAACCGCGTTAAATGCCCCGCCGGCCATCGCCAGCGCGCGAGATATGATTGTTCACACCGATCTCCGCGCGAAGCCAACACACCGCATATGAACCCGGACGGCAACCTCGCCAACATCGCCCAACAAGCGCGCCTGCTCTACGCGGCTCGAGTTGCAGAGACGAACTCCGCGCCAAATTGGTGGACCGCCGTAATCCTGACCGCCAGTTCGCGGCGGCAAGCCGACCACTACGAGTGGGAACTGCGGCGCCGCCAGGAGACCGGCAAATTGCCGGCGGGCGTGCGTTACCTGGTCGTGCCGGATATGGCCGATCGCCGCATCGGGAGCGGCGCGGCGACTCTGAACGCCTTGCGGGAGCTGGCCAGGCAATCGCTGTTCCACACGAGCTCCACACTCGCTGGGGTCAAGCTCATCGACTGGTGGTCGGAGCAGCGCGTGTTGTTGATTCACTGCGGCGGCGATTCGCGCAGGCTGCCGCAATACTCGCTGTCCGGAAAACTTTTCAGCGCGGTGCCGGTGGTCACTCCGTGGGGCGAACCGAGCACCGTGTTTGACGAGACCCTGGCGCTTTCGACCGCCTGGGCCGAACACTTCCCGTCGGGGCTGTTGATCGGCTCCGGCGATGTCATGCTGACATTCGATGCGGCCGCGGTCGATTGGACGCGGCCGGGCGTGACCGGCGTGGCCATGCTCCAGCCGGCCGAAACCGGCGCGCGGCACGGTGTCTATGTCACCGACGAGCAAGGGCGCATCTACGCCTTTCTGCAGAAACCGTCCTGGTCCGAGTTACGGGCCGCCGGCGGATTGCTGGGCGACGACCAGGTCGCGCTGGATACCGGTTTGCTCCGTTTCGCTCCGGAAGCAGCGGCCCGGCTCACCCGTCTGGCCGGCGTAAGCGAAGTGGATGGGCGACTGGTGCTGGGAAACGGCATCCTCGATGCGGCGAGCGGCGCGCCGCCCGTGATCGACCTCTACCAGCACTTCACCATGGCGCTCACCGGCCAATGGAAACCCCGTCTCCAGGATGCTCCGGCGCTGCATGCGCTGGCCGACGAACTGACCGGCTTGCCGTTCTCCTGTTCCGTGGTGTCGGGCGATTTTACGCATGTGGGCACGACCATCCTGTTCCGCGAACTGATGACCGGCGGCACTGGCTTCTCGCAGTTGTGCGCGGTGCAGCAGCGACTGGGCCTCACCCGCCAACCCGGGGTGCGGTCAGCCGGTGTGGTGATCGATAGCGTCCTCTCCGGCGGAGCCGATTTAGGTCCTGGAAGCGTAGTGATCGAGTGCCACCTCGAAAGCCCGGTACATGCGGAATCCGGCGCGGTGCTGCACGGACTGGAAGGCATCCGTGGTCCGCTGGAAGTGCCGGCGAACACCGTTATTCATCAGCTCCCGGTGGTCCTGCCCGACGGACGGCGGGGCGTGGTGTGGCGAGTCTACGGAGTGGAGGATGATCCGAAGGCAACGGTGACCGAAGGGAAGGCGACCTGGCTCGGCCGCCCGATCCTCGAGGCGCTGCGCACCCACGGCCTGGATCCTGACGCCGCCTGGCCCGGCGTGCCGGTGAGCGAGCGGAGCTTGTGGAATGCGCGTTTGTTCCCGCTGGGTACTGTGGACGAGGCTTGGGCGTGCGCGCAGTGGCTGCTGCAGTTCCCGATTGAATACTCGGCTCAGCGCTGGAGACAATCCGAGCGCCTCTCGTTCGCCACCAGCGCCCAGTGGGCGGATGCGACCGCGCTCGAAACCGCGCGCTCCCGCCGCTTGCAGGCCAACTGGCGCATGCTGGCGCTGTCACTGGTGGAGTCCGGCGCCGACATCCGGCCGCTGCTGGCCAATGCGCCGGGAATTGGTCCCCTGGCGAAAACGGGGACCGCGCTGCGCCTGCGGGCCACGGACCTGGAAGCGAACGCTCCGACCGAGGCGGCCAGCCGCTATTTTGCTTCAAGCCTTTTCTTCGCGCAGGCCGGTCTGGCCCAGGAAGCCGCTGAGTCGCACCGGGCTGCCTTTCGACTCGTGGAACAGGCTGTGGTCGCCGGCAACACCGGACCTGCGCCCCGCTGCACCACCCCCTGGCAGTATGCAACGGTCACGGTTGAAGGCCCCGCGCGAATTGACCTGGGGGGCGGCTGGTCCGATACGCCGCCGTTCTGCATCGACTGGGGCGGGACTGTTCTGAACATTGCCGTGTTACTGAATGGCAGCTATCCCATTCAGACCACCGTGCGAAAACTGCGCGAGCCACTGGTACGGTGCGTGTCGGACGGAGACGGATTGACCGCCGAGTACCGCACCTGCGAGGAGATTCTTCGCCCACCTAGCCCAGGCGATCCATTCTCGATTCCCAGAACGGCATTGCAAATGGCCGGTCTGTTCGAACCGGCGGCCACGCTCGCGGCCATTCTTGAGCGCGCCGGCGGTGGCATTGAAATCCGAACCACCGTCAACCTGCCGATGGGTTCCGGGTTGGGGACCAGCAGCATTCTTGCCGCCACCATCCTGCGTGCGCTGGCGGAGATGATGGACGCCCCTTCGGACAACCAGGGACTGAGTGAACAGGTGCTGCGGTTGGAACAGAGGATGACCACCGGCGGCGGCTGGCAGGACCAGGCTGGGGGCATCTTCCCAGGCGCGAAGCTGCTGCTCACCGGCCCGGGATTGGAGCAGCGGCTGCGCGTCCAGCCAGTCTCCTGGATGCACGGGCGAGAGGCGGAGTTCGAAAGTCTTCTGCTCCTCTATTACACCGGCGTGCGGCGCGTGGCGCGCGATCTGCTGCGGCAGGTCGTCGGCCGCTATCTGGCGCGGGAAACGGCGTGCCTCCAGGTTCTGCACAGCATTAAGACGCTGGCCACCGAGATGGCTTATGCCATGCAAGAGGGGGAATGGGACCATCTGGGCGCCCTGCTCGATCGCCACTGGGAATTGAATCAGATTCTGGATCCGAACACGACCAATGCGCTATTGAATGCTCTGCTCGCGGCGGTCCGCCCCTTCATTCGCGGCGCGAAGTTGGCGGGCGCGGGCGGCGGCGGATTCCTGATCCTGTTGGCGCGAAGCCCGGCCGCCCGACAGGATTTGTACGCGTTCCTCCGCGAATACAACGCCGGAACCGGCGCTGCCGTTTGCGACAGTGAGATTGCCAAGCAAGGCCTGCGCGTGACCCGACGGCGGTGACCGGCTTCGTTGCGCCGGTGTGTCACTGTCGCCTCCGGGCGCGCAGTAGCTTCTGAAGAGTATGGGGACTTTCCCCGAAGCGTGTGACCCAGGGCATTCCGAAAACGCAAAAGGCGCGGACCGCTGTGGCAGCCCGCGCCTAAAAATTATGGTTCCAAGTGACCCGCGTTCACAGCTTGCTCTCCAGCCGGCATGCTCGGCCTGAGCGTGGCTCGAAGCTTTCCACGCCTCCTTGTGCTCTGCTCCCCGCGGCGCGATTTGCACGCTGCGCTTCAAAGCTCGGCACGGGCGGCGTCTCCAGCCCCGCGAAACCGGAAACTCGATCGGAACTTTCGCTTTCCCTCAGAGACCGCATCCGTCACCGGACCGCCTTGGAGGGGTCAGAGCTCCTGCCCTCGATCTTCGCTTCCCCGGCCTCGGCTTGCCCGGCCCGGTCCGCCCTATTCTCCCTCCCCTGAGCGTTTCCGCCTGGGGTAGATCTACGAACAGGACCCGTTGCCTTGCCTGCCTCGACCGTCCCGAAACGCTTTCAATCCAACCGTCACTCCCCTCCGGGATTTTCGCCCCTCGGGATCAAAGTGCCCGGCCAGCTGAGCGCTCCGAAAGCTTACCCAACAGTGACGACCGTTTTCCCTTCTCTCCCCGCTAGCTTCCTGCTTGTGTGCTGTCCGCTAACGGATCATCGATCCAGGATCTGCATCGTTCCGCTTGGCTCGCTGATTCCGTGAACCTCTTGGAACCGAAACCAGCATGCGCTATATCGCCCCGCGAGTCAAAGCTTTTTTGCGATCCGATGACGGTTTTCCATAGATTATATCTAGTCTGTTTTCAATGAGTTACAATGCCATCAATGTGAGTATCATGTGCATAAAACGTGAACGGAACAACGTGTTCTCTTCGTGGCGCCACGCCCGCCGTTTTGTCCGTCTGTTTCCTTGCCCCGCGACGGGCGATAATCGAAAATACATAATGTCATCATTCGGACGGAGCCTGATTCTCGCGGGCGGCCTGCTACTGGCGGTGGGGTTGCTGATTACCTTTGGACCCCGTCTGCCCTTCCGCCCCGGGCGGCTGCCGGGCGATTTCGTATGGCGCGGCAAAAGCACGGTCATCTATTTCCCGCTCGGAACCTGCCTGCTGCTGAGCCTCCTCTTCTCGTTGCTGTCGCTGCTGTTCCGGCGCAGATGACCGTCGCGGACACCGCGAAACCACCGCAAAATCAGCGTGCGCGCACCGTGTTTTCACGGTAAGCCACGGCGACTGCCGCGCGCTGGCCGCCGCGCCTACCTGAGCGTCCCCACCCGCTCCAGCGGCCAGTAGGCGAACACCGCTTTCCCGTAGATCGCGCCACCCGCCACGGGCCCCCACACGCGGCTGTCGTTGGAGGCGCTGCGATGGTCGCCGAGAACGAAGTAATGACCCGCCGGCACGCGCACTGGCCCGAAGTTCGACTGGTCCCGATACTCTTCGGGCACATACGGCTCCTGGATTTCGCGGCCGTTGAGCCACACCAGGCCCCCACGCAGCTCCACCGTGTCGCCCGGCGTGCCGATGATTCGCTTGATGTAATTCTTCGCTGGATCCTGCGGGGATTGGAATACCACCAGGTCGCCGCGCTGCACCTGGCCGAGCCCCGTCCGGTAGAGGAACCGGTTGATGAACACCCGCTCGCTGTCCACCAACACGGGCATCATGCTGGTGCCCTCGACGCGCACCGGCTGGTAGACGAACAGTACGATCACCGCCGCCAGGACCAGCGACATCAGGCCCTGGCCGGCCCACCGTCCTGCTCGCTTCCAGGCTTGGGAACTCATCGCGCCTGTCATGATTGAAGCATGCCTTCGGGCGACACTGGAAGCAGGGCTACCTCGGCGCTCCCGCGCGGCTCGTCGAACGGTGAGAATGCCTCTGAAGAAACGGCCCGGCCGGGCCTGCGAGCCAGGCGCGACGGCTGCCGCTTAGAGCTATGATCCAGGCCGCTCTCATCATCCCTGCGCTCAACGAGGAGCCCGTCCTCGCGCGTATGCTGCGCGCCATTCCGCCGGAGCTGTTTCAAATCGTCGTCGTGGCTGACAACGGCTCGACGGACGGCACCGCGGCCGTCGCCCGCGCGGCCGGAGCGACGGTGGTGAGCGAGCCCGAACGCGGCTACGGCGCGGCCTGCCTGAAGGCGCTCGCGGCGCTGCCAGCCGCGATCGACGTCGTCGCGTTCATGCAGGCCGATCTCAGCGAGGATCCCGCGGAGGCGCGGTCGCTGATCGAGCCGATCGCGCGCGGCGAGGCCGACCTGGTGCTCGGATCGCGTACGCTGGGCGCGGCCGAGCCCGGCGCCCTGTTGCCCCACCAGCGCTTCGGCAACTGGCTCGCAATCATCGTCATCCGCATCCTTTTTGGGCACCGCTATAGCGATCTGGGCGGCTTTCGCGCGATCCGCCGCGAAGCGTTGGAACGGCTGCGGATGCGCGACCGCAGCTATGGTTGGACCCTCGAGATGCAGGTGCGCGCAATCCAGGAAGGCCTGCGCATCGTGGAGGTGCCCGTCTCCTACCGCCGCCGCGCCGCCGGGGTGAACAAAATCTCGGGCAATCTGCGGGCCAGCCTGCAGGCCAGCCGGATCATTTTTCGAACCGTGCTGCGGCTGTGGTGGAGACGCCGGAATGGCTAGTGGCCTGTCGCGGAGACTTGCGTTACTGAGCCGCAACTGTGAAGGAGCGGTCGGCACGCTGCTCCCCAATCGCTGCTGAGCCGCGCGCCAACAATCGGGCGGCGCATGGTGACGATTTCTCAGTGACAAAGGGGCCGCTCGCGGATCTGGCAACACCGATTCTCTTGGTCGAGCAGCCCACTCCCTGCGGTCCTGGCTCGGTTCCGCATCTCCCAGACGGGCCGGCCTGCGATTCTGCGGCGCGCAGCCGGGATTACAGGACCTGGTCGCTCCAGTTTTCGAGCACCTGTTTGACCTTCTGGCAGAACTGGTCGCCGAGCGCGCCGTCGATCAGGCGGTGGTCGAAGGTGAGGGCCAGGTAGGCCAGAGAACGGATCGCGATGGCGTCGCCATCGACGACGACGGGTACCTTTTCCACTGCGCCTAGGCCGAGGATGGCCACCTGCGGTTGATTGATGACGGGCGTGGCGAAAAGGCTGCCGAAGCTGCCGAAGTTGGTGATGGAGAAAGTTCCGCCGGAGACCTCGTCGGGCTTGAGCTGGCGCGAGCGGGCGCGGGCGGCGAGGTCGACGATGGAGCGCTGCAGGCCGGCGACGTTCTTTTCGTCGGCCTGACGAATGACGGGCACGATCAGGCCGTATTCGAGCGCCACGGCGATGCCGATATTGATCTCGTTGTGATAGAGGATATTGGTTCCCTCAATCGAGGCGTTGACGATGGGGAAGGCGCGCAGGGCCTCGGCGGCGGCGCGGGCGACGAAGGGCAGGAAGGTCAGGCCGAAGCCGTAACGCTCGCGGAACTCCTCCTTGGCGCGGGCGCGCAGACGCGCGACCTGGGTCATATCGACGCGGTGGACGGTGGTGACGTGGGCCGACGTGCGTTTGGAGAGCAGCATGTGCTCGGCGATCTTCTGGCGCATGATGCTCATGGGCTCGAGGCGAACTTTGGCCGGCTCGGGACGCGGCAGTGGCGGCAGCGCTTCGGGCGGCGGAGCGGGCGCGCGCACAAAGGCAGGAGCGGGGGCGGGCACGGGCGTCGGGGCCGCTGGCGCAGGCGCGGATGGGCCGTGCGCGGCCTTGGCCGCCGTAGCCGTGGAAGCGGAGGCGGCGAGGTAAGCGTCGACGTCGGCCTTGGTGACACGGCCGCCGGCGCCGGTGCCTTTCACGAGCTTGAGATCGATGTTGTTTTCTCGGGCGATCTTGCGGACCAGCGGGGAAACAGGGCCGGCGGGCTCTTCGGCAACAGGTTCTGGCGCGGCGGCCTGGGCGGCGGGTGCTGGAGCAGCGGCGGGCGCGGCCACCGGCTCGGGAGCGGGAGCGTCCTCGGACTGCGCCTGGGCATCCGCGGGCGCGGTGGCCGCGGCTGGCGCTGGCTTCGCGGCGACGGCGGGCGCAGCGGCCACGGCTTCGCCGGCTGCGCCGATGCGGGCCACGACGGTGTTGATGGCAACCGCCGCGCCCTCCTGGACCAGGATCTCCGTCAGGACGCCCTCGGCAGGGGCGGGGATTTCCGTATCGACCTTGTCGGTGGAGATCTCGAAGAGCGGCTCATCGCGCTGGACTTGGTCGCCGACCTTTTTGAGCCAGCGGGTCAGCGTGCCTTCGACAATGCTCTCGCCCATCTGGGGCATCACAACATCGGTCATGGGGTGCTCTCCCTTCGTTCAAACTGCGGTCAGACGAGCGGCCGGCGCGGCGGCCACGACCGGATCGTAATCGAAAACACGCGCAAATTCCTCAACCAGCGCCTGCTCGACTATCGCGCGCGGCAGCGCGATTCCAAGCGCTTCCAAGCTTGTCACGGGCCGCGTGAGCCCGCAAGGAACAATGTAGCGAAAATAGCTCAGGTCGGTGGTCCAGTTGAAGGCCCAGCCGTGAGTGGTGACCCAGCGCGAGATATGCACGCCGATGGCGCAGATTTTGGCCAGCTGGCCATCCTTGTCCCGCACCCAGACTCCGGTGGCGCCTGGTTCCCGGCAGCCCTCAATTCCGAAGCGCGCCAGGGTCCGGATCACCGTTTCCTCCAGGCCCCGGACGTAGGCCACGACATCGCGTTTCCATTCTCTCAAATCGACAATCGGGTAGCCGACAATCTGGCCGGGGCCGTGGTAAGTGATGTCGCCGCCGCGGTTGATCTCGAAGAATTCGATGCCCAGCTCGGCCAGGCGGTCGCGGCCGAGCAGCACGTTTTCCAGGTGGCCGTTGCGGCCGAGGGTCAAAACGTGCGGATGTTCGAGCAGGAGCAACTGGTCGCAAATTTCGCCAGCCTTGCGGCGGGCTTCCAGGGACTGCTGCAAAGCCCAGGCATCGGCGTAGGAGATGCGGCCGAGTGCGCGCAGTTCGAGTTTCCTCATGGCATGGGGCGACGCAGGCGCGTCTGGCGAAGCGCGATCAGGCATTGATCGCCAGGCCATAGACATTGTTGAACGCTTCGCCCACGGCCTCATAGAGCGTGGGGTGGGCATGAATGGTGGCCATCATGGTCTCGACGGTGGCTTCGGCTTCCATGGCGGCGACGGCCTCGGCGATCGACTCGTAGGCGTGGGGACCGATGATGTGCACGCCCAGAATCTCGCCGTATTTGGCGTCGGCGACGACCTTCACGAAGCCCTCGTGCGAGCCGAGGATGGAGGCCTTGGAGTTGGCGGCGAAGGGAAACTTGCCGATCTTGACGTCGTAGCCGGCCTCACGGGCCTGCTTCTCGGTGAGGCCGACGCTGCCGATGCCGGGGTCGGTGTAGGTGCAGCCGGGGATGCGGCGCTTGTTGACCGGCGTGACGGGCTTGGCGGCGATTTTGCCGACGGCGACCAGGCCCTCCATGGTGGCGACGTGGGCCAGTTGCGGCGTGCCGGCGACGATGTCGCCGATGGCGTAAATGCCCGGCTCGGCGGTCTGCTGATACGGATCCACCTTGACGAAACCGCGGTCGAGTTCGACCTTCGTGTTTTCCAAACCGATGTTGTCGGTGTTGGGCTTGCGGCCGATGGCGACCAGCAGGCAATCGCCCTCGAAGGTTTCCGTTTTGCCGTTGCCGAGCTTCACGTTGAGGCGCACGCCGCTGCCTGTGCGCTGGACTGAAGCCAGGTCCACCTGGGCATTGGTCTCGCAACGGATGCCGCGCTTCTTGAAGCTGCGCTCGAGTTGCTTGGAGACGTCCTCATCCTCGACGGGCACGACGCGCGGCAGCATTTCAAAGATGACGACCTCGCTGCCGAAGCTGCGGAAGATGCAGCCGAACTCGGAGCCGACTGCGCCGGAACCGATGATCAACAGGCGTTTGGGGGCCTGCTGGAGCCGCAGAATTTCGATGTTGGTGAGGATGAATTGCGGATCGGGGGCGAGGCCGGGCAGCAGGCGCGCCTCACTGCCGGTGGCGAGGATAATGCTCTTAGCCTCGAGGACGCGCACGGCGCCGCCGTTCGAGACCTCGACCTGGCCGCGGCCCAACAGGCGGGCGAAGCCCTGAATGACTTCGACCTTCTGGCGCTTCATCAGCAGGGCTATGCCGGCGGCGTGCTGGTCGACGATAGCGTCCTTGCGTTTGAGAACCAGGGGCAGGTCGAGCACGGGATTCTGGCAATGCAGGCCCTGCTCTTCGGGATGCTTGAAGTGCTCCCAGATCTCGGCGGTGTTGAGCAGCGCCTTGGTGGGCACGCAGCCGACATGGAGGCAGGTGCCGCCGAGCTTGGGATCCTTTTCGATGAGCGCGGTCTTGAGGCCGTACTGGCCGGCGCGGATGGCAGCGGAGTAGCCCCCGGGACCGCTGCCAATCACGATCACGTCATAGGACATCGACTCAGTTTAACATCCACTAATCCAGCCATAATTGAGTTGGAAGGCAACGCAGGCAGGGGGCGGGCGCGTCGAAAGGATTGGCGTGGCGCCCGGACGAAGAGTGGAGGGTATCCTTCATCGGTTGGCAACGCAGGCAGGGGGCGTGCGCGTTCGCGCTGGGGGCAGAGAGGCTGTTGGCCGGGCAGGGACTGAACCGAATATGAAGATTCGAACGAGCGCACTACTGACAAGGGCACTATTCATGGTGTTGACGGGCGGGGTGGCATGGGTGGGCGCGCTGGCCCAGGCGCCGGCCGCGCCGAAATCGGGGACGGCGCGGAAGCCGGCAGGTCCGACAGCGCAGGAGGCCGACCGCTGGCCGCTGCGCAGCGTGATGCTGAAGGGCTCAAAACTATTCTCAGTCGAGCAGTTGATGGCGCTGACAGGGTTGAAGCTGGAGGCGCTCGTGGGCAAGACGGACTTCGACAAGGCGCGGGACCGGCTTTACGAGACGGGGTGCTTCGACGCGGTGGCATACGCCTATGAACCGGCGGCCGGCCGCGGGATCCAGGTGACCTTCGAGATTGGCGACGTGGAAGAACGCGGCGAGTGGCGCATCGAGGGGCTGAAGCTGGACAGGAAGGAATTCGCGGCGCGGGCGGTCAAGACGCTGACGATGTTCGGTCCGGTGATCCCGCTGACGGAGGTGTACGGGAAGCGGATGGTCGATCTGGCGGAGACGATGTTAAAGGAGAAGGGCGACAACGAAACGGTGATCGTGAAGTTCGAGGCAGGCCTGAAGGAAGGAGTGGTGGCCGTACTGCGGTCGAAGACGCCCCCGCCCAACATTGCCGAGGTCGTCTTCAAGGGCGCGCGAACCGTGCCGGGCCCGGAGGTGCAGAAGGCCATGGCGGGGGTCGCGGTGGGCACGCCGTGGGACGAGTTGATGTTCCGGACGTTCCTCGAGACGACGGCCCGCGCGCTCTACGACGCCTACGGCAGGCTGGGAGCGAAGTTCGTCGCGATCACGACCGAGCCGTCCAAGATCAGGCCAGGCGTGGCGGTGACGGTGACGGTGGACGAGGGACCGGTGTACAAGCTCAAGCGGCTGGACATCGTGGGCGCGCCGATCCGGGAAGAGGAAGTCAACGCGCTGGGCGGCGATTCGTTCAAGAGCGGCGGGACGGCTAACTTGACCGAGATCGGGCACGGCGTGACGAAGGTGATCGACCGTCTGAAGGAGATGGGCTATCTCAAGGCGACCTATCACGCCGGCAAGCAGATTGACGATGAGGACAAGACGGCGGACATCCGGATCGAGATCGAGCCCGGCGCGCTCTACAAGATGGGCCGGCTGGACATCGATGGGCTGGATTTCGAGAGCGAGCCGGTGATTCGCAAAATGTGGGCCATGAAGCCCGGCGATGCGTACCGCGCGGGCTACCCGGAAATGTTTCTGACGCAGGTGAAGCAGCGCGGCGTGCTGGACTACCTCGGCGCCACGCATGCGGAGACCAAGGTGGACGACCAGCAGGCCGTGGTGGATGTCCGGCTCAGCTTCAAAGGCGGCCCGCAGAACCTGGACAGCCGTCCGCGGGACCGCAAAGGGAATCTCGAGCAGCAGTTGCCGGGCCCGCGCGCGTCCGAATAAGGCGCGGGCTCAACGTCCGGCGACGAAATCGAGTACCTGCTGCAGCTCCGGAGTGGGCCGATGGGTGGCCGGAGCGCTCAGCAGCGCCTGCCACGAGGCCGCGACGCAGTTCTTTTCGACGGGCGTCAAATGCCAGCTCAGCGGCGGCGATTTCTCGCACTCCCCGGTGGGGTTATAGCGCAGCGTGATGTTGGTGAACTGCTCGGGACGCAGGCCGTAGATCTCCTCAAACCGATTGCGAAAGAGAGACACCTCCAGGTCGTCGCGGTTGCGCTGGCTGTAAGTGCGCGCGTTGTAGAGCAGATCGACGGGGGCGAGCAGTTGCCAGAGATGGCCGTGGGAGACGGGTGGGACGGAGGCAGCGACGGGGAAAGACTCGATGGCGACGAGCAGGACGCTCATTTTATCGGAACGATCGGGGGGCAGACTGCCCAGGGCGTCCTCGAGCCAGGCCATGGCCGAGAAGAGGCCGTAGTTGTCGAAATAGCCGCCGTCGCCGAAATGACGGAAAGAGGGAGTGCCTGTCAGGGGCCGGGCCGAGGGCGAGACGTAGGGGAAGGTGGCGGAAAGCCGCGCGGCGGTGGGCAGTTGGACGTCCTCACCCTTGTTATTGTCGGTCTCGAACCAATCGCGCAGGCCGGTATTATTGGCGAAAACGGAGGTAGTGGAAAAGGCGACGGGGGAACCATCCTCGACGGAAGTGGCGTTCAGGATCACGCCGGGCAACGATCCGGGCGAGGCCAGCATCAGCGAGGCATAGTGGCCGAGGGTGACGTGGTTGGCGCCGGCGGCGCCGAGCGAGTCTTCCAGGGCCTGGCCGCGGTCCGACCAGGGGTAGGCCAGACCGTGCGCGACGGCCTCGATCACGGAGGTGCCACCGAGTTCCGCGAGGTCGTCGAGCGAAATGCCGGAGCCCTCCATTTTGGGATACAGGCGCAGGGAGTAGTAGAGGCCGACGGAGCCGCCGGAAACGCCGCTCATGAGGCGGACGGAGTCGCGAAAGCGGGGATCCTGGCGTTGCAGGCCGGCCATGACAGTGGTGGTCCAGGCGGCGGCCTGAATGCCGCCTCCGGCCGAGGCGACAATCATCAGGCGCGGAGCGGATTTCGAACTCAGGATCACTTCGGTGGGACTGGGACGGGCGGGGGGCCGCGGAGAAGAGGTCACCGGAAAGTAGTGATCCTGAGAAGACCAGAAGGCGAGCAGCGCGGCGAGCAGAACGAACGGCGTGAGCACCGGGACGCGCCAGCGGTCGAGAAAGAAAGCGAGCGCGCCGAGCACCCATCCGAGCAGCGTCAGGATGATGACGATGAAGGCCAGGGCTGAGGCGAAATGGCCGATGACGGGCGTGACGACGCCGTGCTGCACAGTGCCATGGAAGGTCACGCTGGTCCCGCCTATGGCGTAGATCACGAGATAATTGAAAACCAAAAACCCAGACAGGGCGTGGCCGTAGAGCAGGCCTCCGCCGCGGGGATCCGAGTAGCCCGGCCCCAGCCAGCGGGCTATACGGCGACTGAGGCGGTGTCCGGCGGCGTGCAAACGGGGCGTGAGGGACTGGGCCTGGTAGGCCTGCTCAGCGCCTGGAACCCAACTCAGGGGCAGAATCACTTCGGCGGGCGCGCGGAGGCCTTCCACCGGGGCCGCAAAGCGCAGCGCGAGCCATAGAAGAGCGATGGTTGCCAGCAGGACGATCGCCAGCGAGGCCAACGCGAGCAACGCGTAAAGCCAGACCGAGCGATGGCCGGGATCGAGTTGCGGGGCGGTCCAGGCCAGGAAGCAGACCGTGGCGGCGGAAGGAAGCGAAGCCGCGAGAATCACCCTTCCGCTGGAAGGCGCAGGCTGATCGGGGCGGCCGATGCGGCGCGGCCCGTAAAGCAGGACCAGGTTGATGGTGGCGGCAAGCGAGGTGGAGGAGCACCACAGCGCCGCGGCGACGAAAAGGAACTGCCCGCGGGTCAGATCGGCGAAGCCGCGCGACAACGACATGCCGGGCTGCATCAGCAGGATCAGGCCGGGGCCGTAGATCAGCCAGAAAAAGATCGGGACGCGCAGCAGCGACAGCCAATACAGGAAATTCATGTTGCTTCCAGAGCAGGAGGGATCTGATGAATTGTAAGGGCCTTTTGTGCGAATGGAAATAGAAAAAAATAGACGGGAGTGGACGGTGATAGACTCGGGCGGAAAGCCGCAGGCCCGGCGGGCCTGTTTCAGGAGAATCGCAATGAACCGCAGGCAATTCCTAGGTACCGCGGCGGCGCTGCCGCTGCTCGATCCGCAACGCGTGCTGGGAGCGAACGACCGGATCCGTTTGGGATTCATCGGCACTGGCGGCCGGGGCACCTGGCTGCTGGGCTACGAACTGCCCGGAGCGGAGGTGGTGGCCGTGGCCGACTGCGCCCGAGACCGCGTGGAGGCCGTGGCGAAGGCGCATCCGGAAGGCGCCCGGTGGACGAAATACACCGACTACCGGCGGCTGCTGGAGCATGAAAAGCTCGATGCCGTGTTCGTCGAGACGACCACGCACGCGCGCGTGCTGATCGCGATGAGCGCGTTGCAGGCGGGTCTGGACGTATATGCCGAGAAGCCGCTCACGCTGACGGTGGGGGAAGGCGTCGCACTGCGCCAGGCGGTGCGGAAATACAAGCGCGTGCTGCAGACCGGCACGCAGCAGCGCTCGATCCCGGCCAACGTTTACGCCAGCAAGCTGGTGCGGGAGGGCGCGATCGGCTCTGTGCACACCGTGATCGCCTGCAACTTCGAACCGCCGGAGACGTGGATCCCGCGCGCGCCGATGGCCATGCCGGAGGGTCTGGACTGGGAGCAGTGGTGCAACCAGACCGAGCTGCGGGCGTATCACTCCGACCTGCAACATCGCTGGGGGTGGTATCGCGACTACGACGGCGCGGGACAGAGCTGGGGCGTGACGGGCTGGGGGACGCACGCGCTGGACCAGGTGCAGTGCGCGCTGGGCACGGACGCGACCGGGCCGACGGAGATCTGGCAGGAGGAGGCGGGCGCGACGAAGCCGGTTTTCCTGCGATATATGAGCGGGACGGTGCTGAAGCTGATCGGGCCGCACCGCGACCACGCCGACCTGGGCGCGATCTTCTACGGAACGAACGGCCAGATCGAAATCAAGCGCGGAATCTTCACGACGGACCGGCCGGAACTGCTCAAAGGCGCTCCGGAGCCGACGCCGGAGGGCCGCGGCGAGGATCTGTTCCACATGGTGAACTTCCTCGACTGCCTGCGCTCGCGCCAACTGCCGAACGCAAACTTCGAAGTCGGCCACCGGTCCACGACGGTGTGCCACCTGATCAACATCTGCCGCGAGCTGGCGCGGCCGCTGCGCTGGGATCCGGGCCACGAGCGTTTCTTCAACGATAGCGACGCCAACGCTCTGCTCACGCGCACGCGGCGCCAGGGCTACGAGCTGCCTAAAATCGAGGCCTGAGCAATTCGGGCTTCGCACCGGGAGAATCTGGTGCTACAATCCGCGGCATGAGAAAGCCTTTCGCGATTTTCTTGTGCGCGACGGGACTGCTCGCCGCACAAGCTGCGTGGCCCGTGAAAGAGGGCGACGCCGTTCTGAAGGAATTCCATTTCACCAGCGGCGAAACGCTCCCGGAGCTGAGAATCCATTACCGGACGCTGGGCGAGCCGAAGCGCGATGCCGCGGGTCTGGTGACGAACGCGGTGTTGATCCTGCATGGGACGACGGGCGCGGGAACGCAGTTCCTGAACCCGATTTTCGCCGGCGAGCTGTTCGGCGCGGGGCAGCCGCTGGACGTGGCGAAGTACTACGTGATTCTGCCGGACGACATCGGCCACGGCAAGTCGAGCAAGCCCAGTGACGGGGCGCACGCGAAGTTTCCGCACTACGGCTACCAGGACATGGTGCTGGCTGAGCAGCGCCTGCTGACCGAGGAGCTGAAGGTGGACCATCTGCGGCTGCTCATGGGCACGTCGATGGGCTGCATGCACAGCTACGTGTGGCTGGAGCGTTATCCGGAATTCGCGCAAGCCGCCATGCCGCTGGCGTGCCTGCCAACAGAAATCTCGGGGCGCAACCTGGCATGGCGGCGAGTGATCATTGAAGCCATCCAGAACGATCCGGCGTGGCAGGGCGGCGACTACACGGCCCAGCCGCCGAGCCTGCGCACGGCGATCGGCGTGCTGGCGCTGGTGGGCGGCAATCCGCTCACGTGGCAGCAGTCGGGACCGACACGCGAGAAGGCGCTTGCGTATTACAACCAGGCCATCGCGTCACGCCTGCGGGGCACGGACGCCAACGACGTGATGTACGCCGTCGACGCCTCGCGCGACTACAACCCGGCGCCCGATCTCGGCAAGATCAAAACGCCGGCGCTGCATCTCAACTTCGCCGACGACACCATCAACCCGCCCGAATTGAAGATCGCCGAGGAACTTCTCAAGAAAGCCCCGACGGTGAAATTCGAGTTGTACCCTTACACCGGCATGACGCGCGGCCACGGCTCGCACACGATGGCGGCGCTGTGGAAGGATCGGCTGGTAAGGCTGCTCCAGGAGACGGATAAGAAGTGAAGCGCAGGCCGGAGGTGGCGCGCGCCGCGGCGCAGCCGGCGCGGCCGGCCGCGAAGCGCCGCGAGGACGTTCTGCGCGAGCAGGCCTGGATCGGCGACGCCGTGCTGGCGCTGTACGTGCGGCTTAAAATCCTGCGCGAAGACGGGCGTCTGGACGGGGCCAAGGCGATCCGTATGACGTCGAACGGGTTTCTGGCGGGCGTGGGCGAGCCCACGGCGATCGAAGCGGAGATCGGCCGCGCCTACTCGGCCGGAGGCTTGGACGAGGCTTTCCGGCACATCGAACAACGGCTGCTGCCGCTTTTCGAAAAACAGGAAGAGAAGCGCCTGCGCCGGGCGGGCCAGCCGCATTTACTCACGCCGGGCGTTGGAGTATCTTGAAGCCGGGGTGGCCCATGCGCACGTTGCCGCTGGCGGCCGGTCTGCTTGCACTACTGGCGTGGAACGGACGGTCGCAGCCCGCGGCGGTGGCGGTCGGTTTCGACTCGGTGATCCACCCGATCACGGTGGAGATTCTGACGCACGCCATCGACCAGGCGCAGCGCCAGGGCGCGCCGCTGGTTCTGGTCCGGCTGAACACACCCGGGGGCATGCTGGACGCAACCCAGACGCTGGTGGAGCGGATGAACGCGTCGCCGGTGCCGGTGGTCACGTTCGTGACGCCGTCGGGCGGGCGCGCCGCGTCGGCGGGATTCATACTTCTGCTGGCGGGCGATGTGGCCGCGATGCAGACGGGCACGCACGCCGGTGCCGCGTCGCCGGTTCTGCTGGGGCAGGAAATGGATGCGACGATGCGGCACAAAATCGAAAACGATACCGCCGCCGCCGTGCGCAGCCTGGCCGCGCGCCACAACCGCAACTCGGCGGCCGCCGAATCGACGGTCTACCAGGCCAAGTCGTTCACCAGTGAAGAGGCGCTGGATCAGCACCTGATCGACTTCGTGGTGCGCGACGAATCCGATCTGCTCAGCCGCCTGGACGGCCGCGAGGTGACGCGTCCCAATGGCAGCCGGTTTGTCCTGCACACGGCGTGCGTGCGGGTGGTGGATTACGAGCTGAGCTTGCGGGAACGGGCCGTGGCCGCGATCGCCGACCCCAACCTGGCCTTCATCCTGCTGATCCTCGGCGGATTGCTGTTGTACGTGGAGTTCAACATCCCGGGTGCGGTGGCGCCGGGAGCGGCGGGCGCGATTCTGGTGGTCGTGGCGCTGATGGCGCTTTCGGTGCTGCCGATTCGCGGGGCCGCGGTGGCGCTGTTGCTGCTGGCCTTCGCGCTGTTCATCCTGGAAGCGAAATTCGCCGCGCACGGCGTGCTGGCACTCGGCGGTGTAATCGCCATGCTGTTCGGCTCCGTGCTGCTGGTCGATGGCCCGCCCGAGATGCGCATCCGGTTCACGACGGCACTCGCGGTCACGCTGCCGTTCGCCGCGATCACGCTGTTTCTGGTCTACTTAGTCGTGCGATCGCGGCTGCAGCCTGCCGTTACGGGCGCGGCCGGATTGCTCAACGAAGAAGGCATCGCTCACACCGACCTGGCGCCGGCGGGCACGGTCCGGATTCACGGCGAATTTTGGAGCGCCGTGGCCTCGGCCCCGATTGCCCGCGGCACGCCGGTGCGCGTGTTGGCCGTGGACGGTCTCAGATTGAAAGTCGAACCCGAGTCAACTCTGTCCGGAAAGGAATAAGCCGATGGATCCCGTAGTGCTGGTAACTGTAATCATCGTGGTGCTCTACATTTTCTCGTGCATCAACATCCTGGCCGAATACGAACGCGGCGTGGTGTTCCGCCTGGGCCGCGTTCAAAAACAGCCGAAAGGCCCCGGCCTGGTGATCATCTTCCGGCCTATTGACCGGATGGTGCGCGTGTCGCTGCGGCTGGAAACGCTGGAGGTGCCGGCCCAGGACATTGTGACGCGCGACAACGTCACGGTGAAGGTGAACGCCGTGGTCTTTTTCCGCGTGATCGATCCGCAGAAGGCCGTCCTGGAGGTGTCCAACTTCCTCTACACGACCTCGCAACTGGCTCAAACTACGCTCCGCTCGATCCTGGGCGAAGCGGAACTGGACGAGCTGCTGAGCCAGCGCGAGACGATCAACCTGCGGCTGCAAGGCGTGCTCGACACCGACACCGCCCCGTGGGGCGTCAAGGTGGCCAAGGTCGAGGTGAAGCAAGTCGATCTGCCGGATAATATGATCCGCGCCATCGCCCGCCAGGCCGAGGCCGAGCGCGAGCGCCGCGCCAAGATCATCCACGCCGCCGGCGAATTGTCGGCTTCGGAGAAACTGGCGCAGGCCGCCGAAATCCTGCAGAAGCAGCCCGCCGCCATCCAACTGCGCTATCTGCAGACGCTGGTGGAAATCGGCGCCGAGAAGAACACGACGGTCGTGTTCCCGCTGCCCGTGGACATCTTCACGGGCCTCAGCCGGGTGTTGAACAAACTCGCCCCGTTGGAAGAGGCGCCACCGCCGGAGAAGTGATCAGTAGCGGGTCTCCGTCCGCCGGCCCGAGTCTTCGCCTTGCAGCCAGATGTACAACGGCGCCTGGGGCGAAGGCGAGGGCCAGGCGACCACGACCCGCAGTGTCTGGCGCAGCGCATCGCCCGCCACCGGAGCGGGCAAAGTGTCCACCGCCAGGCCATGCGCGGCGTCCCAGCCCACTTTGCCGATGGTCTCCAGATGCTCGCCTTCGAGGATGCCCGCATATTGGCCGTCGCCGACCTTCTCGTCGGTCACGCTGAACTTGTCGATGCGCGGGAACCGGACCACGCGACCGAGCTTCCAGCGGTCGGAAACGCCGCCGGCGGGGGTCTGCACCGTCGCCGCCAGCTCGCATCCCGGCTGCCCGATCGCGCCCGGGAGTAACGACAGAAACAGGACGCCCGCGCCGGCCTGGTCGAGCCGCGCGCCGGAGCCTTTTTCACCGGGGCGAAGATCCTGCGGGGCCAGCGTCTGGGCCGGGTCTTCACAGGCCAGACGTACCTCGGCCTGGCCGTCGGCGTGGGCCACGCGCAGGGAATAGGTCAAGAACGTGTCGGCCGGCAGTTCGTTGGGCCGCTGTTCCAGGCCCAGGTTCTGCAGGCGCGACATGGAGGCGGTGAGGATGCGCGGGCGCGGTGGCGCCACCACCAGCGCCGCTTTCAGCGCCACCGGCTGCGTCATCCCCTCGACTTTCATCTGCAGCTCCAGCGTCTGGCCGGCCTGCAATCCGGAGGCCAGGTGCACACTGGCCGTGCGCTCGCTGGAGCCGGGCGCGCCTGGAGCGAGTTCGAATTGGGCGGAAGCGGAAGTCAATGCCTCCACGCGCTCGAGCCCGCTCCCCTCCAAACGCAGCAACTGTCGGTTTTCCTCGAGATTGGCGCGCAAGGGAAGCCCGGCGATCACGGGCGTCGGAGGCAGAATCCGGAGCGGCAGCTCGGCGCTGCTGCCCCCGGCTTCGGACAGGATCAATTTGTAATTCCCGGCCGGGAGCGTGGTCGTATTCAGGCTCAGAGACAGCGTTTCCTGGGGCCCGGCGCCGCGGCCCTTAGGGAGCTTCGGCGCCAGTTCCAGGGGCTTCTGTTCCGGCGCGGCGGCTTGCAGCTTGACGGCATCGACAAACTCAAAATCCACGCCGGTCAGGCGCAGTTCCACCTCGCCGCTGCCGTGCACCAGCCGGTCGCGCGAGGCTGGCTCGACGCTGGCCTTGCCAAGGTCGGGCAAGGCCGCGACGTGCAGCGTGCCCTCCGCGGCGAACGGCGTCCAATCCCACAGCCCGCTAAGCTTGTATTCGCCCGGCGCGAGCTGCGCCTTGGCCAAGTCCAGCTTAATGGTCTGCGACTTCGCGTCGCCCACCACCTGCACGGGTGCGCTGGCAGGCCCGGAAACGGCGGTCAGGGTCCATGGCTTGGCGGCGTCGATGGACGCCCAGGCCGTCTCTTTGTGTAGCTCTAACGGCAACTCGCCCGCGCCCCCCTGGGGCAGGTACAACGCAGCCTTGAGACGCACCGCGGGCGCGGGCGTGTTGGAGACGCGCACGGCCCAGAGATAGGCGAGCTTCGTCCGTGACTGATGCGCTTCGCGTTTGGCGCACAGCGCCAGGGTGCCGCCGCTGGAGGGTTCCGTGAACGACGACCGGAAATCCGTGTTGGGGAAGATGAGCGAACCCAGGTTTACGGCCAGAGCCGCGCTGCCCGTCGCGAGCCCAACAGTGTTGCCGAAGAACAGCCCGGCGATCGCCGCCGCGATGCCCGCCGACTGGGCAACGCGCGCGGTCGGGCTCGGCGCCAATGGATCGTACGTGGCGAGGGCCGGGTTGAGCCCCCGCATCAGCGCCGCGGCCTGCTGATCGGCCGGCGCGGTGCGGTCCAAAGCGGACGAGGCGGGTCCGGTGGACAGCCCAGCCACGGCGGCCCCGAGCGTCGTGGACGGGCCGGCCGCGCTCGCGCTCGACGTTTTCAACTGCTGGATGAGCGACTCGGCGAGAGCCGTTTTCTCGGCATATTCGGCCAGTTGGGAGATCAGCTCCGCGTCGTTGCGGACCAGCTTCTTCACCCGGCTCTTGTCGAGCCCCTGCGGGCCGTAAACCAGCGCGGCCACGGCCACCGCGACCGGCGTATGCCATTCGGCCGGCTTCAGCGCGGACTGCGGATCGAGAACCACCACCTGGGGCTTCTTCGCCCCGCCGTTGTTGACCGGGGCCAGGACGATGGCCACTTCGGCGTGTTTATCGATGTTCGCCGGCAGTTGTCCGGGCGTGTAGAGCAGCTTCGATCCCGGCCCGACCGCGTGCACCTCCTTCAGGCTGAGAAGCGATTTCGCATCGGGCGCCTGCACGGAGAGCTTGAATTCGGATACCGTCATCCCTCCGGCACAGACCGGCGCAGCCGCGCGCGCCGCCAGCGCAGCGCACAGCAGCGCAGCGGGCACGAAAAGCAGAGCAGAAGATCGTATTGCCACTAATTGCAGTATGGCAAACGGGCCTGGCCCTGCATTGAGAGCCAGGATTGAGAGCCAGCCCGCGGCGGACTGCGCGCCGGCTTCGAACCCGGAGACTGGTTCCGGAACGCCTGGCATAGGGTGGTGTCGCCGTGGCTTCAGTTGGCCCCGGGCGGACACTCGCGGCGCGCCACTATCCGGACGCTGGAGGGGTGCCCCACGTCGGGGCAACTACCCATCGAGTGCCGGCAAGCCACGGGTATGATGGGAGCGGGCGGCGGATTGGCCGCCGCCCCGGCGTCCGGCCGCACGCCGGGTTTGCTTCCAACCGGCTGAGAAAAATGCGGCGTAGCGCAGACTGTCTTGGTGGCGCAATTCCAGGAGAAGGGGTCTCAGAACGAAGACGTGTTCCAGTCCACTGAACGGCAGCGGGAGGGACGCCGGCATGGGCAGCCGGCCATGTGCGGCGCGGTCTGCCTGCTGCTGCTCGCCGCGTGTAGCCGGGTAGAGGAACCTGGCCCGGCCAAGCCCATCGACAACGTGGCTGAGGTTTGGAAGCTGACGCCGGCCCAGGCGCGCCGGGGCTACCCGGTGGAGTTTCATGGCATCGTCACGTACTTCGACCCGCAAGGCGATTTGTTGACGATCCAGGATTCGACCGCCGGCATCTACGTCGAACTCACAGACGCTGCCGCCGATCTGAGGGCCGGACAGGCCGTGGAGGTGCGCGGGTTTACGGGCTATGAAGCCAGCGCGCCCGTGATTGTGAAGCCGGCGCTGCGGGTGGGCGCCCTGGGCGACCTTCCGACTCCGAAGCGGCCGGATCCGCGGTCGATCAGAGAGGGGCAAGCGGACTATCAGCGCATTGAAATCCATGGGAAACTGCTGGCGCGCCGGACTGCCGATAGCACGCACACCCGCTTCGACCTGCTGCTCGGCAACCAGGCAGTGGAGTGCATCCTGCTCGCCGAGTCCAGGTCCGTCCTCGACCCTTTGGTCGGAGCGGATGTGGCCGTCCGGGGCGTGCCGGTAACGGTTAGAACGGTATCGGGTGAAATCCAACGCGTTCAGATCTACGTCGCTGCTCCGGGCGACGTCGAGTCCCGAGGGACCGCGACGGTGTCCGGCGCCTCTGGGCAGAGTCCGCCGGAGCCGACCCAGGCCACGCCCGGATTGCCCGTGTTAAACACGGCCGCCCAGGTCAAAAGCCTGGTACACAGAGACGACAACCGCATCTACCCGGTCCGGTTGCGGGCCGTTGTCACGCTCACTGAGCCCGACTGGTCGGGCCTCACCGTGCAGGACGCCACGGCCGGCATCTACGTTGAGGTGGCAAGAGGACGTGTAGCGCATTTCAAGCTCGGCGATGTAGTGGAGATCGAAGGCTTCGGCGTGAGCGGCCAGTTCGCGCCCTCGATCGTCGGCCATTCGATCCGGGTGGTGGGCCATGGAGCGTTGCCCGCCACACGGCCGTTCTGGACATCGCGCGTGACCGGCCCGGACGAAAACGCAAGGGCGCGCATCAGCGGCGTAGTCCAATCGATTTCGAAGTGGAATCTCACGGGACTTACGCTGAGTGTCGCCGGAGACGCCGGATTGATCCCCGTGCGGATCGTGCAGGCAGATGCGAAGCGCCCGGTCAACGAATTAATCGACGCCGAAATCACGGCCGACGGCATCGGCAGTCCGCTTTTCGATCGGGAACATCGGATCTATGGATTCCAGGTGGTCGCCCAGACGCTGGACGACGTCAAGGTGACGCGAGCTTCTCCGGGTGACCGGTTCACCGGCCCCGCCATCCCCATCGAGGCGATCCTGCGCTTCAACCCCGATCGGCCCATGAACCACAGAGCCAAGGTCGTCGGAACCGTAGTGCTGGCACGCAACGAGATGGTCTATGTGGCCGACGAAACGGGCGGCGTGCGGCTGCGTACTCGTGTGGCTCCGGATGTGCACGTGGGTGACCGGGTGGAGGCCGTCGGCTTCCCGCCGGTCCCACTTTACAGGCTCGCTTTGGATGAGGTATTTCTGCGGCGGGTGGGACCTGGCCGGATCCCGGCGGCGTTGGATATTTCGGCCGATGAGGCCACCGGCGGGCCGTATGACGCGCGGCTGGTGCGTCTGACGGCGTTTCTAGTCAGCCAGCGCGTCCCCTTCGGAGATCATCGGCTTTACCTTCAGGCCGGCAGGAAGCAGTTTGTAGCGACCCTGGAACATCCGCAATCGTCGGAGTTTCTCAACTCGTTGCAGGACGGAAGCCTGTTACAGGTCACCGGTGTCTGCGTCGTCGATTGGGATGACACTCAAGCGCTCCCCAGGCCGCAGACATTTCATCTCCTGATCCCATCCCCGGCCGGCATCCGGGTGATCCAGCGCGCCACCTGGTGGACTCGCGGCCGCGCGCTGATCTTTCTGGCCTTCATGTCGGCGCTCGTGCTAGTCGTGCTGGCCTGGGTGGTCGTGCTGCGGCGGCGCGTCGCCAGCCAGACCGCGCAGATCCGGGAGCGGATGGAGCGCGAGGTGCGATTGCAGACGCGGCTGGAGGAGGCCGAGCGATTGGAGAGCCTGGGCCGGCTCGCCGGCGGCATCGCGCACGATTTCAATAACCTGCTGACCGTGATCAATGGCTACGCCGATCTGCTGCTGATCCGCGCCGGCCTGAGCGAATCGAACAGGAAGAATGTCGTCGAGATCCGCAACGCGGGCAAGCGCGCCGCCTCCCTGACCCTGCAACTGCTCGCTTTCAGCCGCAAACAGGTCCTTCAGCCCAGGGTCCTGGATCTGAATGCCGTGGCACTCGAGACCGAGATCATGCTGCGGCGCCTGATTGGAGAGAACATCCATCTCGAGGTCAATCTCGATCCTTCAGCCTGCATGGCCCTGGCCGATCCGAGCCAGATGACGCAAGTCCTGATGAACCTGTCGGTGAACGCGCGCGACGCCATGCCGGGCGGCGGCACTCTGACCATCTCCACGACGCAGGCGCAGCTGAACGGCCACTCCAGCGGCAGAGACTGGCATCCGGCCGGCCAGGGCGAGGGCCCCGCGCCCGGACGATATGTGCTGCTGTCGGTTATCGACACGGGTTCGGGCATGGATGAGGCCACCCGGGCGCACATTTTCGAACCCTTCTTCACGACGAAAGACGTGGGCAAGGGAACCGGGCTCGGGCTATCGACTGTCTTCGGCATCGTCCGCCAGAGCAAAGGCTACATCCGCGTGCAAAGCGCACCCGGCAAGGGATCTGCATTCACCATCTGTCTGCCGCAGGTGGCAGCCGGCGGGGAATGCGCGGCCGTGGAGGCCCAGAAGGCCGATTCGCCTGGTGCCAACGGGCATGAGACGATCCTGATCGTCGAGGATCAGTCGCAGGTCCGTTCCCTGGTCCGCCGCGTGTTGCAGCAGTGGGGCTACCTGACGCTGGAAGCTTCCAGCGCCTACGAAGGCCTGACGCTGTTGAAAGACCATACCGACCCCATCGAGTTGATGATTACCGATGTGGTGATGCCGGGCATGACGGGCGTCCGGCTGGCCGAAGAAGTGAAACGGACCCGGCCCGAAATCAAAGTGCTGTTCATGTCCGGCTACACGCATTCCGAAATCGACCACGACGGGCGGCTGCACGATGGGGTGGAGTTCATTCAGAAGCCGTTCACGCCGGACGCGCTGGCAGCCAAGGTCAGAGCCGTCCTGACGTGAGCGGCGCGCTGGATTTACTCGGTCTCGCCTTTGAGAAACCGCGCCATGCGGCGGTCCGAGATCAGGATGTGGTCCCGCAGCCAGTCGCGCAGGTAGTCCATCATCGACTCGGAGAAACCGACCTTGTCAGCCGCGAATTCCTCGCGGAAGTTCAGCACCTGGGCCAGCAGGAAATCGTGCTCGGCCTTGTGCAGATCGAAGTCCGGATAGCCCTTCTCCTGCATCAGCGCTTCTTCGTCCGTGAAGTGAGCGTGGACCGACTCGATCAACTGGTCCAGGCGGAACAGCAACACGTCCCGGGGCTTGCCTGCCCGGTGGGCTTCATTCAGCGCGTTGAGCAGATCGGTGAGCGTCTCGTGTTGATAGTCGATTTTCGCGATGCCCGTGGCGTACAGGTCCATCCAGCGCATGAATCTCAGGCCGACGCTCATCTCTTTATCGTCCAATTCGATAGCCCATCCTAACAGGGGCTGAAATCGATTCTCAAGCCCTCCCGCACGATTTGTCCTCCGCGCGGCTTCCCTTTCCTCCGATTGGCAGGGCGATCCAGTTTGGCCTCACGCCGCCGGCCACGCCTGAATCGGATTCGACACGACGCGGATGGATGCCTACTTCGCACTGTCTCACCACGAATGAGCCGGCCCGGCTGGTGCGGCGGCCAGCGCACGCCGCCGCGGGCTCGAACTCTATAGCGTGTCGTGCTCGTGTTGCTGCGGGCAGTCGCAGCAGTCGGTGCAACGGTGGCACTTCTCACACAGATGGTTCGGGCAGGCGTCCAGCGTGCACCACACGCAGATGTCGCGCGAAGGCTCGCCGCAGACCGAGCATACGAACGTCGGCTCGGGCGGCGGCGTAGCTAGTTTCTGGGCCGGGGCTGGAGAATCTGAGTTCTGCACCGTTGTGCCTCCTTCTGGGCGACGTCAAGTTCCTTCTCGCGCTGTTGGGCCATCTCGAGCGACTGCGAACGGAGCCACTCCAGGCCGCCGGAAAGCGAACCGAGGATCGAGTCCAGCAGGTCGGCGATCGCCGGATTCTGGTAGCGCCGGACGCCCTGGCTCAGCGAAATGGCCTGCTGGTCCAGGCTCTCGATGCGCACCAGCGTCTCCAGCATCAGGCTCAGGCGATCGGGTTGGGCCGACCAGCGCGCCAAGGCGTTGTGGACGTTGGAAAGACCGTCCACGCAAGCCTTGTGCTGTTTCCGATACGCCTCCGAGCCGCCGTCCACGGACCACGATCCGGGCTGGATCTGGTCGAAAATCGGCTTGAGCAGGGCGACATCCCGCCCCAATTTCTCGATGCGCGGGCGCTGGTCCCAATCGGGCGCCGCGTCGGGCGGAGTCTGGGCCGCCGCAGCCGGCGCCTGGAAGAAGAACAAGAGCGAAATCAATGCCTGGTACACGTTCATTTCCAGTGTACAGCCGGGCGCGGTTCAGGCTGCGATCGGTTCGGCGGCTGAGATTATTTATGCGGAGGCGGGGGCGGAGGTGGCGGTGTCGCGCCGTGGTCGCCGGGCAGTCCGCCGCCGGTGCCCGTACCGCCGCCGCCAAGGATGGGGCCGCCGCCTGGGAAGTGCGGCATGCGGACCATAGTCTGAACGAAGATGTCACAGGCCATCTGCACCACGCGCATGGTGTCGAGATGCCGCGCTTCGTCGATCGGCAGATTGCGGTGAATGGTCAATTCCTGCCCGGCATTCAGGATCTTCGGAGTGCCGGAGCGCGGCATCAGCCGATGCTCCACTGCGACCGAACCCTGTTCCACCAGGACCACGGTCGCCTCTTCCTCGTCGTCCACCGTGATGTCGAAAACTGTCCCGCGCACGGAGATAATCGCGGTGGGCGTGAAGACGCGGTTCGGGTTGGCCTGCCCTCCCGGCCGCTGGACATGCACGCGGACGCGGCCCAGCCAGACGTCGAGCAGGTCGCGCAAACTGCCTGGGTTGGCGCGGAAGGTGACCTGCGAATTCGGGAAGATCTCAAACGTGCTGCCGTCGGAGACGCGGAAGGTCGCGTGGCCGTCCAGTCCCGTGACCACCACCTGCCGGGCGCGCACCACGTCGCCCGTGTCAATCGCCCAGTACGTGCTGTCACGATAAATCGAGACCTGGCCCTCGCGCGTAAGCACACGCGCCGCCACGTCTTCGCCGAACAAACTATCGAGGCCCGGGAAGCCCTGCGCAGAACACAATAATGGGGTAGTGAGCGTTGCGAGCAACGCCAACTCGGAGCCCCATTTCATACGGCCGTTCTCCTCGCGCGATAGCTCAGCTCCCCGGCCGCGCAGTGCGCGCCTGGATCTGAGCCTCGATGTCAGTCTACCACCGCTGTCGGCAACTGCAAGTGATAATAGTCTTACAATCAGAACACTATATGAGGGAACTAACCGTTTTAATTGATCATCTGAAGGGATCGGAAAGTCCGTCAAACGGAGTAGAATCAACCTAGGCGATGGAGCAACGCGCCCCAATCCGAAGCGTTTGGTGTGTCTGGCGGCTGGCTATCGTGGCCGGGCTGCTGGCGCACGCCCTGCCGGGCCAGGCGCCGGCTGCGGCGGGCAAGCCCGACTGGCGGCGCGTGGGAACGCTCACGCTGGCGGAGGGTCTGCCTTCTCCGTCCGCCGGCGCCCCGGTGGAGCGGGTGGCGTTCCTGGCCGACGGAGCACTGGTGGCGGGTTTGCCCGGAGGACGGTTCTGGCGGACGGCCGATGGAGCGGCGTGGACCGCGGTGGAGACCGCACCGCCAACCGAGCCTGCGACCGGCGCGGCCCAACTGCCGGAGCCCGGCGCGCTGGTGCGGGAATCACGGCGCGGCCCGGCGCTGGTGTACGCGGGCGGCGAACAGGTGTGGCGATCCGAGGACGGCGGCCGCACGTGGCGCAACCTGACTCAGCTCCGTCAGGGCTCGCTGCTCGGCGCCCGGGTCAACGACCTGGCCGTGGACCCGGAGAACCCGGACCGGGTGGCGGTCGCGGCGGCAACCGGCGTCTGGATCTCCCTGGACGGCGGACTTTCGTGGCAGGGTTGGAACGAGAACCTGCCGGCCTTTCGGGCGGTGCGGATTGTGGCCGCGCCGGCTCGTGGGCGCGGCTTGCATGTGGCGCTGGCCGGCGCCGCGGGCACCAAAGTCGTGGAATGGGCCCCTGGCTTCCGGCTGGGCTGGTTGCCTACAGCGGGAGTCGACAAGGAAGAGCTGCTGCGTGGCGCCTACGGCCGCATTCTGAACGCGAAGCTCAGCGCCGCCGCCGAGGGCGGAGGAGCCCAGTATGCCGGTTCGGACGATGGGCGGCTGTGGGCCAGCCTGGATAGCGGGCAAAGCTGGCGGCCGGCCTCCAACTCCAACGCTCTCAGCGAGGTTCGGAGAATCGTAACCGATCCCCAGGACGGGCGGTTCGCGCTCGCCGCGCTGGCCGGCAGCGAAGGCAAGGGGACGCGGGTTCTGCGCACGCTGGACGGTGGAGCGACATGGGACGATCTGACGGCCGATCTGCCCGAAGCCCGGGTGAACGGCCTGGCCTTTGACCGCGCGACGGGCGCGCTCTACGCCGCCACGGAACGCGGCGTGTTCCTCTCCTACCAGGGGCTGCGAGCGCCGGAGCCGGCGGCCCGCTGGCAGGCGCTGGCCGGGTTGCCGGAGGCCGCGGCGACCGACGTTCAGCTCGACGAGCCCGGTGTCCGGGTGCTGGCGGCGGTGGACGGTTTCGGGGTCTTCGAGAGCCCGGCGCCGCACCGCGCGCGGCAGCCGTTGCTGCTGCATGCCGCCGACTACGGCCAGCGGCCGGCCGCACCAGGCGCGTTGCTGACCATTGCCGGCGGCCAGGCGGAGATGGTGACGGCCAACAGCCTGCCAGGCGTGGTGCTGTCGGCTACGCCGGTCGAGTCGCAGATTCAACTGCCGTTCGACGTCGCCGGCGACTCGGTCCGCATTACGGCGCAGCGCGCGGGCGCGACGGCGTTGAGCTTCGGCTTGCCGTTGCGCCAGGTGGCTCCCGCGATTCTGGTGGATGGCGACGGCTTTCCAGTGGTTATCGACGCCGATACCGGTTTGCAGGTAGATGCGCTGAACCCCGTCCGGCCGGGCGCGCGGCTGCAGATTATGGCGACGGGATTGGGGCGCGTACGGCCGGATTGGCCGGCCGGCATGCCGGCGCCCGCCGATCGGCCACCGGCGGTAGTGGCCGCGGTGCGAGTGCTGGTGGGCGGCCTGCCGGCTACGGTCGCCCGCTCGGTGCTGGCCCCCGGCTATGTCGGGTTCTACCTGGTGGAGTTCGACGCGCCCCAGTTTCTCAACGCCGGTATCGCCGAGCTCACCGTGGAGGCCGCCGGGCAGCTCAGCAACCCGGTGCGCGTCTACACGGTTCCGGAGTAGCGGCGACGGACGATGCGGGCCGGGAAACGGGGGTTAACCCATTGAATCGGCGGATGTTCGTGTGCGCCCTGGCGCTCGCTGGAACCGCGCCAGCGCAGCAGCGGAAGCAGCCGGTAGAGCAGCTTGCGCCGTACCTTCCCACGCCCCCATTGGTAGTCGAACGGATGCTCCAGTTCGCCGCCGTGAAGCCGGGCGAGAAGCTCTACGACCTGGGCAGCGGCGACGGGCGCATCGTCATCCTGGCGGCGCAGAAGTTCCAGGCCGATGCCACCGGCGTAGAGATCGACGAACTACTGGTGAAGGAGAGCTCCGCCCGGATCCATAGCCTGGGACTGGACGGCAAAGCGCGCATTGTCCAGGGCGACCTGCTGCAGCAGGACTACTCGCCGGCCGACGTGCTGATGGTCTACCTGTTGCCCAGCGCCAACGACAAACTGCGGCCAATCCTGGAGCGGCAACTGCGCAAGGGCACACGCATTGTGGCCCACGACTTCCCGTTTCGCGGCTGGACTCCGGAGCGAGACCAGTTCATCGAGGACGACGGGGCAGGCCGCAGCCACACGCTGTTCCTGTACGTGATCCACAAGTAACGCTATCCAAGAGTTGAATCGAGAATCGCTCCAGCGTTTCTTGAGGCCCACTTCCCCCAATAAACCAAGAAATTGCGGACATGAGCCGCCGTAACTGGGGTTTGGCACTTCCGTCATGGAAATTTAATGCCCGGAAGTACTATTGCCTATCCCCCGCACTGCCGATGTAAAGGGCAGAGGACTTGAACGCAATTCACCCGGTTCGCCCGGGTGACCCGGTCCGGGCGGTAATCATGGTGGCGCAGGAATTCGACGCAGCCTTGGCGGAGGAACGGGAGCGGATTGCCGCGGACCTGCACGATGGGCCGCTACAGACCATCGCGGCGCTGGTATGGCGGCTGGAGGCCCTAACGCGCCTGATCCAGAATGACACGACGGCCGCAATCGAGGAACTGGCCAGGATACTGCCTCTGGCCGCGGACCAGGCCGACATCCTGCGGAGCTTTCTGGCAAGCCTTCGACCAACCCAGCGGGGCGGCCGGCCGTTAGGCGAAAGTGTGGCGAAAATATGTGAAAACTTTGAACGCGAGGGCGGACCGCGGGTGGAATTGGACGTGGCCAGCGAAGCTTGGCGCGGGAGCGTGGAGCGCAATCCGGAAATCGTAAATCTCGTGCGCGAGGCGCTGGCCAACGTACGCAAGCACGCCCTGGCGACCTCGGTGCAGGTGAGCGTGAGCCGGCAGGGAGGGATGCTGTTGGTCGTGGTCCACGACAACGGACGGGGATTCCCCATTGCCGGGGCGTTCAATCTGGAGGCACTGGAGGCCCTGGACGCGGGGCCGAAAACGATCCGCTGGCGGGTCAGGAAGAACGGAGGCGCGCTGGAAGTTGAAACATATCCGGGACAAGGAACGATTCTGAGCATCAAAATGCCTGTATAGGGCCGAAACGAACGGCATGGGCACCGCGCTGCCGCGATGGCAGGCGGATCCCACAGACCCGCGACCCTTGCCGGAGGCATGCAATGCGCATTGGAATCACCTGCTACCCCACGTACGGAGGTAGCGGAATTGTGGCCACGGAACTGGGCAGCGAACTGGCCCAGCGCGGTCACGAGGTTCATTTCATTACCTATTCGAATCCGATCCGGTTGGACCCAGCCCAGCCGCGGGTCTACTTCCATGAAGTGGAAGTCAGCTCCTATCCGCTGTTCCAGCACCCGCCGTACATGCTGGCGCTGGCTTCGCGGATGGCGGAAATCGCCGAATGGCAGAACCTGGATCTGCTGCACGTGCACTACGCGATCCCGCACTCGGCTTCGGCCATGCTGGCGCGGCAGATGGTCGCGGCGCGGCGGCGGCTGCCGTATGTAACGACTCTGCACGGCACCGACATCACGATCGTGGGAACCGACCGGGCCTATTTCCCGATCACGCAATACACCATCGAGCAGAGCGACGCGGTGACCTCGATCAGCGAGGACTTGCGGCGCGAGACGATCGAGGTGTTTCATATCCAGCGCGAGATCCGGGTGATCCCCAACTTCGTGAATTGCGACCTCTACAAACCCGCCCGGGAGCGGCACGAGGGCCGGCCCCGGCTGCTGCATATTTCCAACTTCCGCGCGGTCAAGCGCGTGACGGACTGTGTGCGCATCCTGGCCGAAGTGCGCCGGCACGTGGATGCGGAGTTGTGGATGGCGGGCGACGGCCCGGAGCAGGGCGCGGCCGAGGCGCTGGCGCACGAGTTGGGGGTGCACGAGGCGGTGCGCTTCCTGGGCAAGCAGGACCACATTGAGCGGCTGATTCCGCAGTGCGATGTGCTGCTGCTGCCGAGCCGCCAGGAGTCCTTCGGGCTGGCGGCGCTGGAGGCGATGGCCTGCGGCGTGGTGCCTGTGGCGACGCGGGTGGGCGGCCTGCCGGAAGTGGTGATCCATGGCGAGAGCGGGTATCTCGAAGCGGTGGGCGACGTCGCCGGCCAGGCCGGGCGAGTGCTGGAACTGCTGGGCAATCCCGGGCTGCGCGCAGAGATGGAGCGCCAGGCCAGACAGCGCGCCGAAAAGGTGTTCTGCAGCACCCTGATCATTCCGCGCTATGAGGCGCTGTATCACGAACTGGCGGGGTGAGCGGCGCTTGGGCCGGGATATGTGCACGGCCCTGGGGCAGCGGTACGAAAAACACTGCTGAATGCCGCATTCGACGATGCGAACGCATCAAATAGAAGTGGAGGAATCATGCAAGAGCAACTGATACTGGCGATCGATGGGATGCACTGCGACGGATGCGTGCGCAGAGTCACGGCGGCGCTCGCGAAAGTGCCAGGCGCCGAGGTGGAGCAGGTGGAAGTCGGCTCGGCGAAGGTCCATTTCGACACGGAAAAGGCGAGCCAAAAGGAACTGATCGATGCCGTTAACGGGATCGGCTTCAACGCCCGGCAGGCCTGAGAGCGCGGTCGTCGGGCCGGCCACGGCGCGGGCGACGCTGACCGTCAAAGGGATGACGTGCGCGGCCTGCCAGTCCTTTGTCCAGCGGACGCTGGAGACGCACGCCGGCGTGCGCGGCGCGGTCGTCAATCTGATGATGGAGAACGCGACGGTGGAGTACGACCCACTGCTGGTGTCGCCCCAGCAGTTGGCCGCGGCGATCAACTCGACCGGCTACGAAGCCTCGCTGCCACCGCCGGGACGCAGCGCAACCGCCGACGAGGAGCAGCAGGACCGTGACCAGCAGGCGGCCTACGAGCGGCTGCGGCGCGAGACGGCGTGGACGCTGGTGGCGGCCGCCGTGGCCATGGCCTTGTCGATGCCGCTGATGCAGCACGGCAGTCTCGATCCGTTGCTGCACCGCGTGGCGATGGCGCTCGACGCCCCGTTCCGGGCGCTCGCCCCGTGGCTCTACGAAGTGCCCGCGGAAGGCTTGCGGTGGACGCTGCTGGTCCTAAGCGCGGGCGTCATGGCGCTCACCGGGCGCCGGTTCTACGTCAAAGCCTGGGCCGCCGCGCGGCACCGCACCACGGACATGAACACGCTGATCGCCGCCGGCACGGGCGCGGCGTTCCTGTACTCGGCGGCGGTGACGGTCGCGCCCCGGTTGTTTGAAACGCGCGGCGTGCCGGCGGAAGTGTATTTCGAGGCCGTGGTGTTCATCCTGGCGCTGGTGCTGGCCGGCAACACGATGGAGGCGCGCTCGCGGCGGCGCGCGGCGGCGGCCATGCGGGCGCTGGCCAAGCTGCAGCCGGCGACGGCGCGGGTGGAGCGCGACGGCGTGGAGGCGGAGGTCGCGCTGGAGGATCTGCGGCTGGGCGACGTGGTCGTAATCCGGCCGGGCGAACGGGTGCCCGCCGACGCGGTGGTTGTGGAGGGAATGAGCAGCGTGGACGAGTCGATGCTGACCGGCGAGCCGGTGCCGGTCGACAAAGAGACCGGCGCGCGGCTGATCGGCGGCACCACCAACCGCCAGGGGCTGCTCAAAGCCCGCATCACGGCGCTGGGCGCAGAAACGATGCTCGAGCAGGTTCTGCGGCTGCTGCGTGCGGCCCAAGGCGAAAAGGCGCCGATGCAGCGGTTAGCGGACCGCGTCAGCGCGGTGTTCGTGCCGGCGGTGTTCGGCATCGCGGCGCTGACCTTCGCGGTGTGGATGTTGAGCGGACAGGAACTGGCCAGGGCCGCCGCGGTGAGCGTGGCGGTGCTGATCATCGCCTGCCCGTGCGCGATGGGACTGGCCGTGCCAACGGCGGTGATGGTGGCGACCGGGCGCGCGGCGCGGCTGGGGATTCTGGTGCGCGGCGGCGAGGCGCTGGAGCGCATGGCATCCATCGACATGGTGGTTTTCGACAAGACCGGGACGCTGACCGAAGGGAAGTTTGAAGTGGTGGCCGTAGAACCGGCGGAGGGCTGGAGCGCGGAGCAACTGCTGCGCCTGCTGGCGGCGCTGGAGAAGGCTTCGGAGCATCCGCTGGGCGCGGCCGTGGTGCGCGCCGCGGAAAGCCGGGCCGTGGGAGAGTTGTTGCCGGTGCAGCGATTCCAGGCCTTGACCGGCATGGGCGCCGAGGGTTGGGTCGGGCGCGCGCCGGAGACGCCGGTCCACGTTGTCGCCGGGAAACGGGCGCTGCTCGAGGCGCGGGGACTCGCGCTGCCCGCCGAAGGGGTGCATGCGGCGTCCGGCCAAAGCGTGATCTGGGTTGCGGCGGCGGAGCGCTATGCCGGGCTGGTGGCGCTGGCCGACCGGCCGCGGGCGGGGGCGCGGGCGGTGGTGCAGCGGCTGCGGGACGCGGGCTTGCGCGTCATGATGCTGAGCGGCGACCAGGAATCCACCGCCCGGGCCGTGGCCCGCGAGGTGGGGATTGAGGACGTCGTGGCGGGCATGCTGCCGCAGGGCAAACTCGAGACATTGCGGCGGCTGCAGGCCGAAGGGCGGCGCGTGGCGATGGTCGGGGACGGCATCAACGACGCGCCGGCGCTGGCCGCGGCGCACGTCGGCGTCGCGCTGGCCACGGGCACCGATGTGGCGCGCGAAGCGGCCGACCTCACGCTGATGCGGCCGGACCTGGAACTGCTGCCGCAGTCCCGGGAACTGGCGCTGGCGGCGGTGCGGCTGATGAAGCAGAACCTGTTCTGGGCCTTGGTCTACAACGCCGTCTGCATTCCCATCGCCGCCGGCGTCCTGTACCCGTCGCTCGGCCTGCTGCTGAGCCCGGTGATCGCCAGCGCGGCCATGGCGTTCAGCTCGGTGAGCGTGGTCTCGAACAGCCTGCGGCTGGCCGGCTGGAAGCCGCGCTGAAGCGGTAAACACCGCCTGGGTGGAAGGGTCTGGATGCGGCTTCCACGGCCTTCGGCGGCAGCCCGCGGCGGCCGTGTCATTTTCGCGCCCGGGAACAAACCAGCCCGAGTGGGCGTCCATATAAGCAGACCGCCAGTTGGATTGATCGGCGGTATGATGAGTCCTGTGGAGGCTTCCTTGACGCCGGGTCGGAATGGAAACGACCGTAATCGGCTGGACGACCTCCCGGCGACCCCGGGAACGCTCGACGAGCAAGCTCTGCTCGATGGGTTGAAAACCGGGGACGAGGCCGCGTACGAGTATTTGCTCGAGCATTTTCAACAGCCTGTCTACAGCCTGGTGCAGCGCCTGATCGACGATCCGAATGAGGCCAGCGACGTCACCCAGGAGGTCTTCCTGAAGATCTTCCGCAGTGTCAGCCAGTTCCGTGGAGACAGCAGCCTGAAGACCTGGGTTTACCGGATTGCCGTGAACGAAGCCTACAACCGCAGGCGCTGGTTCGGACGGCACCGCAAACCGGAAATCGGGCTGGAAACGCAAGAGCCTGGACGCAGCCAACTGGACCATCTCCACGATCGATCCCGAACGCCTTACGACCTCGCGCTGAACGAGGAGCGTAAGAGCGCGATCGAGAAAGCACTGGCAGGCCTGAATCCGGCCTTCCGCTCCGCGGTGATTCTGCGGGACCTGGAAGAGCTGAGTTATGAGGAGATTGCCGACGTTCTCGATATTTCACTCGGCACGGTAAAGTCCCGCATCCTGCGTGGCCGCGAGGCGCTGCGCAGGGCGCTACTGGACCAGTTCGAACCGGCTCGGGGCTTCGATTTCACGCCCCAGCCGGCGGACTGAGAGAATTCGGGGGCGATATGGATTGCCTGCAGGTTCAATGGATGCTCTCGGCATTCCTCGACGATCGCGTCGTGGAATCCGAGCGGCGCGTCCTGAAAGAGCACATCCAACACTGCGCCAAATGCGGCGCGCGGCATGCCGGCCTGGTGGCGGCACGCAATGCGCTGCGGGCGGCGCCGGTCCGGCCGGTCAATCGGCAACTGGCTTTGGCTTTGCGCATTCTGGCCTCGCGCGAGGCCGCGCGGCGCCGGCGGCAGGTGGATTTCCGGACGCGTTTCCGCGACCTGGCCGGCCGTCTGACGTTCCATGCCAATGAGTTGATGAAGCCTTTTGCGCTGCCGGCGGCGGGTGGATTGGCGACCGCGCTGCTGCTGTTCTTCGTTGTCATGACCAGCTTCCAGGGCATCGTCTCAGGGCCGCGGCCGAACGACGTGCCCACCATGCTGACCACGGGACCGCTCCTCAAATCCACGCTGCTGGACACGGTGCCGGATGAAATCTCGGTCTATGTCCTGGTCGACGGCCAGGGCCGCGTGATCGATTACGTCCCGCAGGAAGACCTGTCCGTCGAGGCCAAGAAGCAATTGCGCCTGGCCATCGGGAGTTCGCTGCTGTTTACTCAATTCGACCCGGCCACGAACTTCGGCCGGCCGACCGCGGGCTGGGTGCGCGTCAAATATCGCAGCACGCAACTCGACGTTCGCGGTTGAGCGGAACGAACACGGCAGCGCGGAGGGAACCTCGCAGCGTGGGCCAGCGCCTGGGACAGCATTATCTTTTCGATCGTTCCATTCTCGAGCGCATCGCCGGCGCCGCGTGTGGCGCGCATGCTTCGACGGTCATCGAGATCGGCCCCGGTCCCGGCGGTTTGACCGAACGGCTGCTGCTGCGCTGTGACCGGCTGGTGGCCGTGGAACTCGACCACGCGCTGGCTGAGGCGTTGCGTTCGCGCTATGCCGCGGACCGCCGCTTTGAACTCGTCGAAGCCGACGTGCTCCACATCGATCTGTCGCACTGGGGCCGCGCCGTGGTCGTGGGCAACATCCCGTACTACATCACGTCGCCGATTGTGGAGCGCGCGCTGGGCCTCGGCCCGCTGCTCGAACGCGCTGTGTTCCTGGTGCAAAAAGAAGTGGCCGCCCGGCTCGCGGCGGCGCCCGGCAGCCGCGACTACGGCTACTTGAGCGTCGCGGTCCAACTGCGCAGCCACGTGCAAACGCTGTTCAGCGTGAAGCGCGGCGCATTTCGCCCGCCGCCCAAAGTCGAAAGCGCGGTCGTGCTGCTCGAGCCCCGCAGCGAGCCGCTGTGCGCCGACGTGCCAGGCTTCCTGCGATTCGCTTCGGCCTGCTTCCGGCAGAAGCGCAAGACGCTCAGAAACAACCTGGCTGGAGTCTATGAGAAGGAACGGATCGAGGCCTTGGAGGAGGCCCCACTGCGCGCCGAGCAACTCGCGGTGAGTGAGTTGGTGCGGCTGTTCGCTAAACTGAAAGATTCATGATCCGAGTCCGATTCGCGCCCTCCCCCACCGGCTATCTGCATATCGGCAGCGCCCGCACGTTCATTTTCAATTGGCTTTTCGCGCGCCATGGCCAGGGCACGATGATCCTGCGCATCGACGACACCGACGTGGAACGGAACACGCAGGCCTCGCTCGACAGCATCATGGACGGCCTCACGTGGCTCGGCCTGAGTTGGGACGAGTTCTACCGGCAAAGCGACCGCACCGCGCTCTATACGCAGGCCGCGTGGTCGATTTTCGATAAAGGTCTGGCGTATCGCGACTTCACGCCCGCCGTGGAGAATCCCGAAGACAAGCCGTTTGCAGGCCAGACGTGGCTGTTCAACACGGGCGCGCGTGAGCTGAGCCGCGAGGAAAGCGACCGGCGCGCCGCCGCCGGCGAACCGTTCGTGCTGCGCTTTAGGGTGCCGCGCGAGAGCGGCCGCATCGTCAAATTCCGCGACCTGGTGTACGGCGAGCAGTCGAAGTCGTGCGACGATATCGAGGACTTCGCGCTGCTGCGCTCGAACGGGATGGCGACCTACCATCTGGCGTCGTGCGCGGACGACGCCGATCTGCGCATCTCGCACATCATCCGCGGCCAGGACCACCTGACGAATACCTTCAAGCACGTGCTGATCTTCGAGGGACTGGGTGTCGCCGCGCCGGAGTTCGCCCACCTGCCGTTGCTGATCGCGCCGGACGGAGCCAAGCTCTCAAAGCGCAAGCACGGCCCCGTGGTCTCGGTCACGACATACCGCGATGCCGGTTTCCTGCCCGAGGCCTACATCAATTTCCTGTGCCTGCTCGGCTGGAATCCCAAAGACGACCGCGAGAAGATGTCGCTCCAGGATCTCATCGACGCGTTCACTCTCGAAGGCGTCAACCGCTCCAACGCCGTGGTCAATTTCACTGAAGCGGATCCCATCGATTCGAAAGCGTTGTGGCTGAACTCGCAGCACATCTATGCGCTGAGCGTCGAGGAATTGACTGATCGTCTGCTGCCCGTCGTGCAGGGCGCCGGCATTGAAATTACGCGCGAGAAAATGCTGCGCATTACCCCGCTGATCCAGGAACGCATTAAGACCCTGCGCGACGTGCTGCAGGTCGCCGACTTTTTCTTCGTGAAACAACTGCCGCCCTACGACGCGGCCGAACTCACGCCGCAGAAGGGCAGCGCGGAGATGGCGCGCAAGGCGCTCGAACGCGCGCGCACAGTGCTAGAAACGGCGGAGTTCTCGCATGCCGGACTGGACGCGGTCCTGCGCGCGGAGGCAGTATCGCTGGGCATCAAGGCCGGCCAGATGTTCCAGCCGATTCGCGTCGCGGTGTGCGGACGAAAGGTCGCGCCTCCGCTGTTTGAAACGCTCGAGGTACTGGGGCGCGAAACCTCGTTGGAACGAATTGACCAGGCGATTGAGATGCTGCGGCGGGCGGCTGCGCCGGCATGAACAAACCGGCGCGCGGATGCCGACTCTGCGATTGAAATGAGTTTAAGATCCAATTATTGCGGCCTGCAAACTGGCGGAACCCGCCGGTTTTGCACTTGCTCCACGCAGAGCCGGATGCACGTTCGAATGGCCCGCGAGAAGGAATTGCCAACTTATGTCTAATGACCCGAAAGGCGATCCAACCGGAAAGCCGATTTCGACCCCATCCGCAACCGGGGAGGCGCAGGCGCGCCCCTCCCATTTCATTCGTGACATCATCCTCCAGGACATTGCCAGCGGCAAGCACGGCGGGCGCGTGCACACGCGCTTTCCTCCCGAGCCCAACGGCTATCTGCACATCGGCCACGCGAAATCCATCTGCCTGAACTACGGGCTGGCCCAGGAGTTCGGCGGAAAGATGAATCTGCGTTTCGACGACACCAACCCGTGTAAGGAAGAGACCGAGTACGTCGACTCGATCATTGAGGACGTGCGCTGGCTGGGCGCGGATTGGGAAGACCGCCTGTTCTACGCCTCCGACTACTTCCAGCAGCTTTACGAATGGGCCGTCGTGCTGATCAAGAAAGGCAACGCCTATGTCTGCGACCTCACCGCCGACGAGGTGCGCGAGTACCGCGGCACGCTCAGCGAACCCGGCAAGGAGAGCCCCTTTCGCAACCGCTCCGTCGAGGAAAACCTCGATCTGTTTGAGCGCATGAAGAGCGGCGAGTTTCCCGACGGCTCCCGCACTTTGCGATCCAAAGTCGACATGGCGTCGCCCAATCTGAACATGCGCGACCCGGTGATGTACCGCATCCTGCACGCCGAACATCACCGCACCGGCGACAAGTGGTGCATCTATCCGATGTACGATTACACGCACGGCCAGTGCGACTCCATCGAGGGCATTACGCACTCGATCTGCACGCTCGAGTTCGAGGATCACCGGCCGCTGTACGACTGGTACATTCAGGCGCTCGGCATTTTCGCGCCGCAGCAAATCGAATTCGACCGCCTCAACCTCACCTACACTCTCCTCAGCAAGCGCAAGCTGCTGGCGCTGGTGCAGAACAAGGTGGTCAACGGCTGGGACGATCCGCGCATGCCGACCCTCAGCGGCATCCGCCGCCGCGGTTACACGCCCGACGCGATGCGCACCTTCTGCTCGCGCATCGGCGTTTCGAAAACCAACGGCATGATCGAATTCGGCCTGCTGGAGCACGCCGTGCGCGAAGATCTCAACAAGCGCGCCCGTCGCGTGATGGCCGTGCTCCGCCCGTTGCGCGTGGTCATCGAGAACTACCCCGAGGGCCAGGTCGAGATGATGGAGGCCATCAACAATCCCGAGGACGCCGCGATGGGCACGCGCCAGGTGCCGTTCTCCAAAGTGGTCTACATCGAACAGGACGACTTCCGCGAGCAGCCGCCCAAGCATTTCTACCGCCTCTCGCCGGGCCGCGAAGTGCGCCTGCGCTATGGCTACCTGGTCACCTGCACCGGCGTCGTAAAGAACGAGCAGGGCGAAGTCGTCGAAGTGCGTTGCACCTACGACCCCGCCACCCGCGGCGGCAACACGCCCGACGGCCGCAAGGTGAAATCCACCATCCACTGGGTCTCCGCCGCGCACGCCATCGAAGCTGAGGTCCGGCTCTACGAGAGCCTGTTTCTGACCGAGGACCCTAACGACACCAGCCGCGGCCAGGAGTGGACCGACAACCTCAACCCCAACTCGCTCGAGGTCATCAGCAATCCCAAACTGGAGCCCAGCCTCGCCGACGCCGTGCCCGGCGAGTCCTATCAATTCGAACGTCTGGGCTACTTCTGCGCGGACAAAGATTCAGCGCCAAGCCGGCTCGTTTTCAACCGTACCGCCGGCCTGCGCGACTCATACGCCAAAATGGAAAAAGCGAAGGGATGATCATAGAAACGATATGGTGATCGTCGGACTCGGCGGGCTCTCGAACAATCCTGCCTGCGCCGTTCTGCGCGATGGCGCGATCGTCGCGGCGGCGGAGCAGCACAAGATCGCACGGCGTTTCGAGCTGCAGGAGATTCCATCCGAGGCCCTCGACGCCTGTCTGGAACTCGCCAAAGCGTTGCCTTCGGAAGTCGCGGCCGTGGCCATCGCGCGGCCCTTCTCCGACCGTCGCGATAGCCGCATGCAGTTGCTGCTGCGCGAGCGCTTCCCCAACGCGCGCATCGCCACGGTCGAGCACCATCGGGCGCACGCGGCGTCGGCGTATTTTGCCTCGCCATTCGAGGAAGCGACGGTGTTGACGCTCGACCGCTCGGGCGACTTTCGTTGCGGCGCGCGATGGCACGCGCACGCGAGCGCCATCGACCTCGATACGGAAATCTCTTACCCCGACTCGATCGGCGATCTCTACACGCGCGTCACGGAGTTGCTCGGCTTCCGGCCGCGCAGCGAAGAGCACAAAGTGCAATGGCTGTCGGCCTTCGCGCCGGACGACCTCGCCTCCGTCTTCCGCCGGATGATGCTGCGCGAGACGACGGGCTTCCGGCTGGACCGCACTTTTTTCGACTCGGACCGCCTCGGCAAGGGCGGCTTCAGCGACCGCTTTTACGAGGAGATCGGGCTCGACGAAGATTCGAGCATCGACGACGGCTGGCGCGCGCGCATCGCCTCCGGCCTGCAGTCGGCCGTCGAGCAACTGACGCTCGAGATGGCCGGCGAGGGCGAGAACCTGTGCCTCGCCGGCGGGTTGTTCTACAACGCCATGCTGGTCTCCGCCTTCGAGCGCAGCGGGCGCTGGAAAAACGTCTTCGTCCAGCCCGCCGCCGGCAACAGCGGAACGTCCATGGGCGCGGCCTGGTGGGCCTGGCATGGCGTGTTCGGGCGCACGGAGCGCGCGCCGTTGCGCACGCTCGCGCTCGGCCCCGGCTTCGGCGTCGCCGGCGTCAAGGAAGTCCTCGAAAACTGCAAGCTGCGCTTCGAATTGCTGTTGACCAACGACGCCATCATCCGCGCCGCGGTCGAGCAGATGGCCGGCGACAAAATCCTCGCCTGGATGCAAGGCCGCATGGAGTTCGGTCCGCGCGCCCTCGGCAATCGCTCCATTCTCGCGTCGCCGCTCAACCCCTATTCCAGCGAGAACCTGAACATCTACATCAAGCGCCGCGAGCGCTTCCGTAAATTCGCGGCGTCGGTGCCGGCTGAGGCCGCGTCGCGCTACTTCGAAGCCGGCGCCAACGCGCGCTTTCTCGCCACCGTCAGCAAGGTGCGCCCGGAGCATCGCAAAACATTCGAAGCCGCGCTGCTCGGCCCCGATACGCTGCGCGTGCACGTGGTGGAGAAAGAGGAGAACCCGCTGTTCCACGCCCTGCTCACCGAGTGGGGCGTGAAAACCGGTCTGCCGGTGCTCTACAATACTTCGTTCAACCTGTTCGGCGATCCGCTGGTCTGCACGCCGCGCGATGCGGTGCGCAGCTTCTACTCTTCCGGAATCGACGCCATGATCGCGGGCAGCTTTCTGCTGGAGAAGTAGCGCGGCGCGCGCTGCCGTGGGAGATTGCGCTTGCCCTACGGCGTAGCTTCCTTCATCCTGTGCCGCTTCCAGCCTTCGCCGAGTTGCTCGAGTTGCTCGCCACTGAGCCGCTTCGCGGCCAGCGAAAACAGCACTCGCTCTTCGACTTCGAAATGCTCGCGGGTCACATCGATCAGCCGCGCCAGGCAGCCGCGCGCCGCCGCCTCGCTCTCGCACTCGCGCAGCAGCCCGAGCTCCTGGGCCATCTGGATGTGCTCGCCGCGCATCGCGTCGAGGACCTCATGGAACCCGCCCTGGGCCGGCGCCAGCGCGTCAAACAGGTAACGGTCCTCAGTCACGGCGTGAGTCATCAGAACTCGCTCCAGCAATGCGCCCGCCTCCTGTAACTGCGCCAGGCCCATCCGCGCCGCGCCCTGCTCCAAGTGCTCAAACAGCGTCAATATCGCGGCGTGCTCGCCCAGCAGTCCGTCCAGAATGTTCATGCGTTTTCGCCGTTCCGGCTCCGATAGTCCATTATGGACGAAGAATGTGGTCGATTTACCTGGTATTTACAAGGCTTTGCAGACCCACATTGCGGAAAAACTCAACAAAATCGACGACATTAGCGCAAAATGCTGAGATGTTCCGGTCCCACTACAGGGCCGCGAGTCGAAACCCAACACGGCAGCGGCCTCGCCGGCGGTCAGCGGAACCATGCGGCCAGAGCGCCTATTGCCAAACTTCGAGATGAGGCATACGGGTGAAAAGTGAAAGAATAGCAGCGTCATGAAACCGACGTTGTTCTCTGCGCTGCTCTCCCTTGGCCTGCTGGCATCGCTTGCCGCGGCCGACAAACCCGTGATCGATACGTCCAACTCGCC
>Ga0302320_10000782_pt1 | contig 74929 bp, 76 predicted proteins | sample Bog_T0_3_FD_202130 | JGI IMG/M metagenome (GOLD analysis project Ga0302320, IMG submission 202130) | Peat permafrost microbial communities from Stordalen Mire near Abisko, Sweden - Bog_T0_3 | ecosystem: Environmental > Terrestrial > Soil > Wetlands > Peat | place: Sweden: Abisko, Stordalen Mire... | reverse complement strand
TGCAAACCCGGACACGCCCTTCCGTCCACGTCGAGCCGGAAAAAGATTGCGTCCAGCGGGACGCATGGCCAAAGTTTTGTTTTCGGTGGAGAGATGGCAGAGTGGTTTAATGCACACGCCTGGAAAGCGTGCATACCCAAAAGGTATCGGGGGTTCGAATCCCCCTCTCTCCGCCATATTTCACAAGGGGATTCTCATGCAGACTCCCGAATAGACTCCCGAAGTCCAATCCCGTCTTGTCCTGACTTGGCGCGAATCGTCACCGTTTGGGAAAAACTCCCGGCCCCGCTCAAGGCCGCAATCCTCGCCATTGTCAAATCGGCGGAATGATTTTTTCAACGAACATCTCACCATGAATTTTAACCTCACATGGCACATGAGCGCGTCACAATCGAATTTAACGCGCTTGCAGGCCGGGGATTTTGCTGGCGGCATCGGAAGATCACCGCTTTGGAAAAACGTGCTGGCGAGGCTGGCAACCGCCACGGCTGCGATTTGGGCGTGAGACTGACAAACTGAAAACGGAGGACGAACCATGAACTTGAATCCCGATGAATTGCTCAATCCAATTTTCAACACGCTAGACAGCCTGATTGAAAACGACGGCGTTTATCTCTACCTGGTGCTTGTCTGGCTGGCGCTGCTGGCCATCGCTTGGATTTTCAGCGGCGGCTTGAGGAAACGGCTGAAAGAAAATTCTGTCACGGTCATTCCCGCCATCATCTTCACGATGCAACCGCCGATGCAATCCCCGCCGCCAATCATCGGCATCGAGGTTGAACAGACATGGAACGACGACAACGAAACAATGGATTAACCATGACAACTTTTCATTCCCGACAATTAGGCGATGCTAGGCGCACTCGCAAAAACGAGAACGCAGACACGTTCAATTTCGCGTCACAAATTGCACCACCAATTTGCGCAGTCATGCACATGGAGCATGACAAATCCGATGCAACAATTTTCAAATCACTGTGCAAGCGCAAGGTTGTCAGCAAATGCTTTTATACGAGGGAAGCCTTACCCCTTGTCTCGACAAGGTTTTTACGGCTCGCCAATGGCTCGTCGAAAAATCAGCGGAGTCCCGCAAGACGGTCACGCAATGGCCGCGAAGCGACGGACAAGACATCCGGCGAGATGTCTCGCGTTATGTCCGCGCAACTTCCCAGCAATAGCCTCACAATGGCAGTAGCAATACCGCTGGACGACCGGCGAGACGACTCGCAGGACAACTTGCGTTATACTCGGCTTGGATGCGCAATGGCCGTTCAGGAAACTTGCGAGACAACTCGTAACTTGTCCACGCGACGGTCACGCGGCAGCCGTGCCGCAGTCCGCGCAACGGCCAATGCAACATCTTGCAAGCTGCTCCCCGGAATCTCATCGTCAACTTTTAGCCATGACACTCAAAAATTATGAATACATCCACCGCAACACCCACAACACCCAATCTCGAATTGCTCCGTCAGGCGGTTCAGGAATTTCAACCCGCCCCGAACCGCATCCCGTTTCATACGCTCAAACCATACCATGAATTCATCGTCATGTTGCGCGCCAAAAGGGCGTCCTACAGGTCAGTTGCTGAATTGCTGGAAAAACAAGGTGTGAACACCAGCCGGGCGCGTGTAGCTGAATACGGGCGCATCATGCTGGACGGCGGCAAGCGGCGCAAACGACGGAAACGCGCCCGAACCACAACTGGCGTCAATATTCCTGCTGCGCCTCAAAGTACGCCGGGCGTGGCCACAAAAGTAGTGCCGACTGCTGCGCCGTCTGTTCCGAGCAATTTTCCACCTTCACCAAGCGAGAATTCTCCATACAAATCACGCGGACCACACATCGCCAACGTGAGAATGATGAGTCCAGAGGAAGCCAAAGAATTCAATGCCAGCCTGAAGCCAGGAAACGCCCCAAAGCCGTGACCAACGCTTGGCGCAGCCGCGTCTGCGCGTTCGTCACAGCGGCCCGCTGGCTTCTTCCGTCTGGCATTGGCAGCGTCGCTCCGGCGCGCGGCTTCACTCATGCCGTTTCGCGCATCGACTACCGCTTCCCGCCGCCAATGCCAGACCGAAGCGCATTCATCACATACGTTGTCCACCGGATAGCAGGTTATGGTTATCGGCGCGTTCCATTGCGGCCAGCCGGCTCGCGTTCTCGCGAGCGAGGGATTCAGCGCACGCCCGAAAAAGCGAGATGAAAAGGTATTCGCGAATGAGCGCACGGAGATGGATGGTTGAACAACGACTCCACGTTACGAATGAACGTTTCGTAATCTCGTCCTGATAAAAACTAAGCCGCAGACTGGCCGTTTGCTATGGGGTGTTCACCCCATGCAAATCTTACTGTAGGTGGTTTAATTCTTTTGCGTCCTTAGATTTCAATTTTGATATTGATACACTCTGGGAAATGTCTCCTTTGTCACCTAGTTTTTCTTCGATTAAACGGCGCAATTGAATGATTTCATCTTTAACCTCTTGAACCAACTTTTGACGGGCAATTTCTGGTTTTGGATCTTTGGCATCGCGATCAATAAGAAAGGTAGCGAAGAGGGCGGTGAGATAACCAAACATCGCTGCTGCATAGACAGATATGCCCAAGCAAATAATGCGTCCACCGGTTGTCTTTATTGAATAGGCGGTGCCAATGTTCGTCATCTGCATAGCCGTCCACCAAAGAGCTTTCGGATAAGTCTGGATCCTTTGCGGATCATCGGAGATCCCCTCAAAATGGAGCATGCCAGCCGCGCCAGCGAACAAAACCACGAAGGTCAAGGCGAGCGCGTAACCGGCCCCACGACGTCCCAGGGCGACTCGAAGAAAGCGCATGCCCTGGTCGGCGGAAGCAAAAATCCAAATCACCTGCATGCCGAAAGTTGCGGTCAAGGCACGCACCAGCGGGAAAGGCTGCAAAAAGGGAAAAAATCGCAGCGCCGAGACAACGATTGCCAAAATAAAAAGCCAGTTCTTTTTGAGAAAGGCCATCCGATTGGCAACAATCGCCAGGCGCAAGGCAAAATAAAAAATAAATAAAATCCAAATGCCTGAACCAACACCTGACAACACCGGGCTCGTGTCATAGACGATCTCGATGATAAGAATGCAGAACCAGACGAAACTGAGAAATAGCATCGGCCATTCGAGTTTTTTCTTGAAGGCCAAAAGCCTCGGATATTTCGATACACTGCTATTCATCTGGACTCGTCTTGGTGAAAAGAGGGTTTTTCTCCTGCCAAATCAGACGCTCTTTGACCAGTGTTGTCATGCTTATGCCTTTTCCATCACGGCAGTGTATTCGCCACGGCGCGCAGCCCGGTTGCAGCGGGCGCGATGCAGCAGCGCTTCCTGTGCCGCTTTTACGTTGGCCTCCTGGCCGCACCAAATCTCCAAGGCCGGCTGTTGAATGGCGCGGGCAAACGAAAATGACAGCGCCCACGGCAGTTGCGTCTTGAAACGCAGATTCATCACATTCAGACGGGCCGAGGCCAGTTCGGCCTCTTGGCCGCCGGATAGAAAAGCAATTCCCGGAACCGCAGCGGGGACGGTTCGCCATAGACTCTTCACAGTGATGTTGGCCACCTCGTCAATATCTTGTTCTTCGTCCGGTTGACGGTCGGTTAACCTTACTTGATACTGCTGTTCACCAATGTCCACTTCTTTGACTTCTTGGTGCGGGGGACAGGTCAATCCCGGCAACACCATGTTTGGCTTTAGAATCATGCCTTCCAGCAATACGCGCTGGCAATTGAGCTGGATGAAAACGTTTCTCAGGACTTCCTCCGTCACCGCGCGGCAGCGCTCCAAGGTGTGTCCACCGTCCATGAGCACTTCGGGTTCGACAATGGGAACCAGTCCGGCTTCCTGGCACAACGCGGCATAGCGGGCCAGCGCGCGCGCGTTGGCCTCGATACAACTCCGGGTCGGAATGCCCTCACCGATGGCAATCACGGCGCGCCATTTGGCAAAACGCGCACCCATTTGAAAATACTCGTTGAGCCGATCGCGCAAGCCATCCAGACCTTCAGTAATTTTTTCGCCGGGATGAGCGGCTAGGTCCTTGGCCCCAGTATCTACTTTAATGCCGGGAATAATTCCCGCATCAGCGAGGATTTTGAGAAAGGGCGTGCCGTCAGTCTTCTTCTGACGGATGGTCTCGTCATAAAGAATCACGCCGCTGATGGACTCGCCGAGACCGGATGTGGTCACAATCAATTCCCGATACGCGCGCCGGGCCTCCACCGTTTGCGGGATGTTGAGCTTTGCGAATCGTTTGTTGCAGGTGGGATTGCTTTCATCCATTGCGAGCAGCCCTTTATGATCGGCGACCAGCTTGCATGCGGTATCTGCTAACATTTGCATGTTCATAAGAAATTTGTCTGCTTCAAGAACTATATCCTTCGGACGCGGAAAATTGAATGGGGTGAACACCCCATGAGGTTCAAGTTCGTCAGCGCGGGACAGCCTCGCTCACACTCTGACGCAGCTGGGTGACGGCAGATTTCAGATTGCGGGTGCCGAACAAACTCGTGCCAGCGACAAATGTGTCTGCGCCGGCACGCGCACAATCGGCACCGGTTTCGTTGGTGATGCCGCCATCCACACTGATGCGATAGGATAATGCCTTTTCATTCCGCCACGCCGCCGCCTGCTGGATTTTGGGCAGGCACTCGCGGATGAATTCCTGTCCGCCGAATCCGGGATTGACGGTCATCACGAGCAGCAGATCAATCTGGTCGAGGTAGGGCAGCACTGCGGCAATCGCCGTAGGTGGATTGATGGCCAGGCCAACCTCTTTGCCCAGCACTTTTATTTCCTTGATGAGCGATGGGATCTGTTCACCGAGTTCGACGTGGATGATCATTTCATCCGCGCCAGCTTTGGCAAATGGTTCAAATAGGATTTCCGGCTTGGAACACATGAGGTGAACGTCAAAAAATAGTTTAGTGAGCGGACGCACAGCTTTGACAACTTGCGGGCCGAAGGAAATATTCGGCACGAAGTGGCCATCCATGATGTCGAGATGCAGCCAGTCGGCACCGGAACGGCCGGCGCGTTCGGTTCCCACGCCGAAGCAGGCGTGGTCGGAGGCGAGCAACGAGGGCGCAATAATTATTGCCACAATTTTCGATTCAACTTTTCAGCCAGCGATTGGCACCATCGGCTGCGGTTGGGCATGAATCGGCCAGCGCAGGTCACCGGTCATCAAATAGACCGCCATGGCCGCCAGCATCAAAATCACGCAGAACCAGATGCGTCAGTCCCGATGGGCGCGTCGCCAATAAGGCGGATGATCTTGGTTAACCGGGCCGCCATTAGGATCGCCGTGCGACTTGTGATCGTGCTTTAATTCATTCATAAGATGCTATGCTTCCGCCAACCACTTCTGCGCCCCGGCGTCGTCGGTGTGGTCGAAATACCGGGTCTTCGCTTTTGTGAACGGCTTGCAGAATGTCGTCATGCCTTGCTGCCGCTTCTTTTCCCCGACCATCGCAAGGCGCTCGAACTCGGGTACAAAGTGCTCGTAATCTGCTTTTACCAGATTCCTGCTGACGTGAACGGCAAGAATCTTCCCGCCGTTTTCTTCATTGAGTTGAATGGGCATTTTAGACTCCTTTGGTTCGTGTCAGGCTGTCATGTTTTCCATTTTTACTCCCTATGATCCGCCGCAACTTTAGTTCCGGCACGCGTGTCTTTTCCGCCAGCGGTTTCCCGTTTTGCGTTTCGCCCTGGCCCCACTTCCAATTCCGAATCTCCGGCAAATCCTGGCCGTGTTTATCAATGTAATGCTTGTGCTCGATGAGTTTGTCCCGCATCTGCTGCTTCAGGTAGGCACCCTTGGAACCTAAATTTGGCACGCGGTCCACCACGTCTTGCACCAGATGAAAGCGATCCAGGTCATTCTGCACCCGCATATCAAAAGCTGTAGTAATCGTTCCTTCTTCCTTGTAGCCACGGACGTGGAGATTGCGATTGGTGCGGCGATAGGTCAGCCGGTGGACCAGCCAGGGGTATCCATGAAAGCCAAAAATGATGTGCTTGTCTTTCGTGAATAGCGAATCGTAATCCGTTTCGCTCAACCCGTGCGGGTGTTCGGTTTTGGGCTGGAGCTTCATCAGGTCAACGACATTGATCACCCGGATTTTCAGATCGGGCAGATGCTGGCGAAGAATGGAAACGGCGGCCAGAATCTCCAGCGTGGGCGTGTCGCCGCAGCAGGCCATCACCACATCCGGCTCGGTGCCCTGGTCATTGCTCGCCCATTGCCAGATGCCAATGCCCTCGGTGCAATGCACCACGGCGGCGTCCATGGTCAACCATTGCGGGAGGGGGTGTTTGCCGGCCACCACCACGTTGACGTAATGACGGCTGCGCAGGCAGTGATCAAACACGGACAACAGACAGTTCGCATCCGGCGGCAAATAAACGCGCACAATGTCGGCCTTCTTGTTGATGACGTGGTCGAGGAAGCCGGGGTCCTGATGGGTGAACCCATTGTGATCCTGCTGCCAGACGTGCGAGGCGAGCAGATAGTTCAGCGACGCGATCTTCCTGCGCCAGGGCAGTTCCAACGTGACCTTCAGCCATTTGGCATGCTGGCTGAACATCGAGTCCACGATGCGAATGAAGGCCTCATAGCTGTTAAACAGCCCGTGCCGCCCGGTGAGCAGATAACCCTCCAACCAACCCTCGCACTGGTGCTCGCTGAGCATCGAGTCGAGCACGCGTCCGGCGGGCGCGAGGAATTCATCATTCTTTACTTCTCGGGCGTCCCACTGACGGTTGGTGACTTCAAAGACCGCGCCTAAAAGATTCGAGAGCGTCTCATCGGGACCGAAGACGCGGAAATTGCGCTGATCCTGATTTAGCTTTTCGACGTCCCGCAGGAACTTGCCCAGCACCAACGTATCCTGTCCATCCACGGCACCGGGTGAAGTCACCTTTACCGCGTGCTCATGAAAGTCCGGCATGCGCAGATCGCGCAGCAGAACGCCGCCGTTGGCGTGCGGATTGGCTCCCATCCGCCGGTCGCCCTTCGGCGCCAGCTCGGCCAGTTCCGGCAGAAGTCGGCCATTGGCATCGAATAGTTCCTCGGCCTTGTAACTTTTCATCCAGCTTTCAAGTTGTTTAACGTGCTGGGGATGTTCGGCATCTACCAAGAGCGGCACTTGGTGCGCCCGGAACGTGCCTTCCACTTTCAGGCCATCAACTTCTTTTGGCCCCGTCCAGCCTTTTGGTGACTTGAGCACAATCATGGGCCAGCGCGGACGAGTGGTGTCCTTTTTGTCCCGCGCATTCTTTTGGATTTGCCGGATGTCCTTGATGGCTTTCTCCAAGGTCGTGGCCATGAGTTCGTGCATCTTTTTCGGCTCATCGCCTTCCACAAAATACGGTGTCCAGCCGCAGCCACGGAAAAATTGCTCCAATTCCTCATGCTCAATGCGGGCCAAAACGGTTGGGTTGCTGATCTTGTAGCCATTGAGATGCAGGATCGGCAGCACGGCTCCGTCGGTAATCGGATCGAGAAACTTGTTGGATTGCCAGGAGGTTGCCAGCGGGCCGGTCTCCGCTTCACCATCACCGACAACGCAGGCGACGATCAAACCGGGATTATCGAATGCCGCACCGAAAGCGTGCGAAAGGGAATAACCCAGCTCGCCGCCTTCGTGAATCGACCCTGGCGTCGTTGGTGCCACATGGCTGGAAATTCCGCCGGGAAACGAGAATTGGGTGAACAATTTTTTCAGTCCGGCTTCGTCCTGCGTGACGTTCGGATAAACTTCGCTCCAAGTGCCTTCGAGATAGACGTTCCCCACAATCGCCGGGCCGCCGTGACCGGGACCGGCGATGTAGAACATGTCCAGGTCATATTTCTTGATGACCCGGTTCAAATGCACATAGATGAAATTCTGGCCCGGCGTCGTGCCCCAATGTCCGACCACCAGAGGCTTCACGTCGGAAAGTTTCAGCGGCCGCTTGAGCAGCGGATTGTCGTAGAGATAAATCTGGCCGACCGACAGATAATTGGCGGCGCGCCAGTAGGCATCCATCTTGTGGAGCAGTTCAGGAGTGAGAGTTTTTGTTTTCATGGGAAAATCATTTGCGTTTGGATATTAAACAATTATCCACTGAAGAGAATCTCCTTTTTAGTCACCTCGAACAATGGGGTGAACACCCCATAACAAACAATGAACGTCTGAAATTTCCGACGCTCGCTCCTCACATTTTATGTGATCTTCAAGCGGCTAAATACCGGCACCTTCACCAAATCCAGGACGAAAGCGAAAACGATGGCACCCATCAGCACGCTGCCTAACATCCAGAATGGCAGCGGCAGCATGAGCCAACCGCAGCCGGTCAGGGTCGCAGCGATCAATATATCTACGACTGACGACGAGACGAGCCAGCAGCAGGGATGTGGCGATGACCAGATTCGCCTGCGGGCGCGGACGGCATAGGTGGTTGCCTGATTTCCGCAGACCAGAGTGAAAAATGCCAGCGTCTGCAACGCGGCGATGCCCAGCTCCAGGCGGAAGTGGCCGAATGCAACCACGCCGACGCAGAAAGCCAGTTCTGAAACGCCCATCAAGATGGCCGCGATCGTCAACTTGCCGATGCGCCAGCTATTGGGTAATGCGGATGGCTGGACATTGTCGGTGGTCAACGACATGCCAAGCAAGTCCCCCACCATCATGACGATGATCATCAGCATCGGCGTCAGAATCGCATGCCCGGTCATGATTAGGCCGATGCCCAGCAACAGCACCTGCACAATTTTCTTGGTCAGGGAATTCAGCGTGTAAGTTAGGATGCGCTGGAACGTGATACGCCCTTCCTTGACGGCAGCAACAATGCCGGCGAGTCCGGGATTGGTAAGCACCATGCCGGCGGCGGACTTGGCGACATCGGTTGCGGTCGAAACCGCGATGCCCATTTGCGCCTGGCGCAACGCGGGCGCATCGTTGGCGCCGTCGCCACACATGCCGACAATGTTGCCGGCTTTTTGAAATGCCTTCACCAGTTTGAATTTATCCTCGGGCAGAACTCCCGCAAATACCGCGAAATTATCCGGGCGAACGTCGTTTGGAATCGGCCCCGGTGGACACACCGCGCCAGCAAGACCGACCGCATGAGCGACAATCGCCGCTGTCGCGGGCGCGTCGCCGGTCACCATCACCATGCGAACGCCAAGGTTTTTTAATTGAGTGACCAATTCTGCCGAGTCTTCGCGGGCAGGATCGCTGAGCGCGATCAATCCCATGAGTTGCATCGCCGCCGGCGGTCCCGCCGCCACCGCCAGCACGCGAAAACCCTTTGCTTCCAGTTCGTTTGCCGCCGCTGCCGCTGTTGGCGAAGGAACGGCGATGGCGACGACGACGGTGAAAGCGCCTTTGACGATGCGCAGTGTTCCGAGATTTAAATCCGTCGCCGTTGCCTCGGACATTTTCGTCGCTGGATCGAATGGTTTGAAGTGCGACAGTTTGGGCGGGTTCGCCGAAACTTTCTGGGCCGCCGCAGAACGAATGGCCACGTCCACTGGATCCTGCCCACCATCAGAGCTGGCGAGCGCCGCCATAGTTAAAACGTGCGATTCATCGAAGCCTGGCATCGGCTGAACCGTCGTCACGGACAGTTGGTTCCGCGTGAGCGTTCCGGTTTTGTCAGCGCACAACACATCAATCGAGGCCGCTTCGTCCACGGCAGAGAGTCGGGTTGGCAAGACGCCCTGACGCGCCAAGGCGCGTGCTCCCAGCGCGCTGGCCAGCGTAAATGTGGCGGGCAGCGCAACTGGAATCGAAGCCAACACTGCCGTTAAAACCAAAGGGATTATCTCACTCGCCGGCATCGCATGAGCCATGGCATACGTGACCAGGAGGACAATGAGAATGCCGTTGAACACTGCCAGATTGCGCACGACATGCAGCACTGCTTTTTGTTGCGAACTGACCACATGAGCCGTGCGCACCAGTTCAGCCGTGCGGCCGAACTTGGTGCGAATCCCCGTCGCCGTGACTTGCGCGACCGCTTCGCCCCGGCGCACGAGCGCCCCGGCGAAAGTTTGGAAACCCGGACCTGCTTCCGTGCCGATGGACTCGCCGGTCAACATGGATTGATCGAGCAGGACATTTCCCTCGGTCAGCTTTACGTCCGCCGCCACCACGCCACCGAGTGATAGCTTCACGATGTCGCCTGACACCAATTCCGCCGCCGGTAGATTTTTCCATGCCCCGTCGCGGCGCACCGAGGCGGTCAGCGCCAGCCGCGACTTCATGGCGGCGAGGGTTGCCTGGGCACGCCCTTCTTGAAAAAAGCCGAGCGCGGCGTTGAACACCAGCAACATCGCGATTATCCCGGCTTCGACATATTTGCCGAGCACCAGTTCCAGCACAATTGCCGCTTCGAGCATCCATGGAATGGGGCTCCAGAATTTGGTCAGCGCCCGGCGCAAGGGATTCACCGCCATGTCCGGCATGGAATTGGGGCCGCACTTTTCAAACCGACGGCGAGCCTCATCGCTGGTGAGACCATTGGGGAATTCGTTGGCCGGAACAGCGACTTCGGCGGGGGCAGCAACAGGTGGAGCAACTGTCATAAGTGCGCCGCTCAAGAGTTAAGCCGCCAAAGGGTGAAGTTCAGCACGGCCGCAAAGGTCACCCAGGCCAGATAAGGCACCAGCAAAACGCCAGCGGCTTGGCGCACTTGCCAGAATGACCCGAGCGTCGTCGCCAGCACCAGCCAGAGTAAAACTATATCCGCGAAGGCCAGACCGGAACGATGCAGCCCAAAAAAGAGCGGCGTCCACAGCGCATTCAACAGCCATTGCAGTAGAAATAATCCCAGCGGCAGACGTTGTTTTTTCCACCCGCCTTCGCGCCAGACCAACCACGCCGCAATGGCCATCAGCACATAGAGCAACGTCCACGCGGGGCCAAAGATCCATCCCGGTGGATTCCATGATGGCTTATGCAATCCGGCATACCAGCCGGTGGTTGAAACAAAGACGCCGGTGATCGAGGCCGCAAAACACAGCGCCAGCCAGCCGATCAAGGCCAGAATCGGACGGCCTGCGGGAATGGAATCTGGCTTGGCAGCATTCATCTAAACTTGTCTCTTGAATGTAATTAAATTAATAAGTGCCGGCAGAGAACTTCATCGGTGCCGGCACTACTGACGCTGCTTGCTTCGAGTGAAAGGCTAACTGTTAACCAATTCATCAATCCAGTATCCTTTGCGATTGTAGTGTCCATGCAGCCCGATCTCGTAATCCCGGGTCAGCAGAGACTCGTCCGTGTATTCCGGCGACTGCTTGATGGTCTCACGGGAAAGGTTGATGAAGACTTTATTCTCGCCCCAACTAACGCGCTCGATCCATTGCGGTGAAACCAGGACCTTTTTCCCTGCCCACCAATTGCTCGTATTGACGATGAGATAACGAATCACCCACGTTTCGTCATCAATGATAAAATCCTCGACGTGGCCAAGCTCTCCGTCTTTGGCCTGGATGTGGTAGCCAGTCACCTCGTGACTGCTGCGCAGATGGTGATCCCATTTTTTCTCATCCCGGTTGAAATCGTTCCATTTTTCACGGTTACGCTCGATATAAGGATAATATCCCCAACTATAGGGTCCGCCCCAATACATCGGGTATCCATAATACCCGTAGTAGGACTCCTCGAATTGACGTGAGACGGGCTTGTCACTGTCCAAGGATGGACTGTGCTCGATCTGCTTTTTGGTTAAATCGGCAACGATGTCTTGATGATCGCGATTCACAGCAACCATCGCATATGGGGAGATCAGCACCTGCCTGCCCGTGAGCCAGTTTCCTGTGTCGGCGACCAGATAGCGAATGGTCCAGTGCCGGTCATCGAAGTAGAATTCATTGACCTTCCCAATCGTCTCCCCGTCGGTGCTTTGTATTGAATAGCCCTTTAGTGTTTTGGCTTTGCTTAACATAATATTCCTTTCGTGGTTTTGTATTTATTGGTTTATTGAAATTGATTTAGTGGCGATTGGCAGGAGTGCCGGTTTTCAGATCACGTGCGTTGAGGGTGGCTTTGCCATGAGGTAAAACGTGCCGCCAATTCAATGCTACACGGCCACCAGTTCATCCACCCAGTAGCCTTTGCGATGGTAATGACGATGCAGGCCAATCTCATAATCACGCGTCAACAACGATTCTTCCGTGTATTCCGGCGACTCCTTGATGGTCTCGCGATTAAGATTAACGAAGACTTTCCGCTCGCCCCAACTGACGCGCTCGATCCATTGCGGTGAAACCAGGACCTTTTTGCCCGGCCACCAGTTATGGGTGTCAACGATGAGATAACGAATCGCCCAGGTCTCGTCATCAATGATGAAATCCTCGACGTGGCCAAGTTCGCCGTCCAAGGTTTGGATGTGATGGCCACTCACACCGTAAGTGCTCCGCAAATGGGGATCCCATCCTTTCTTGTCTTGGGCGGGCGCTTTCCATCGTTCACGGTCACGCATCGGGTAGGGATAATATCCCCACGCGAAGGGGCCGCCCCAATACGTCGGGTAGCCATAATGACCGTAGAATGCCTGTTCATATTGGTGGGAGACGGGCTTGTGACTGTCCAGAGGGGGACTGTCCTCGATCTGCTTTTTGGTCAAATCAACCGCGATGTTTTTTGCCTCTTTGTCCACGGAAGACAGTGCATACGGAGAAATGAGCACCTGCCGGTCCGCGAGCCAGGTTCCGGTTTCTGCGACCAGATAGCGGATGGTCCAGTGCCGGTCATCAAAGTAGAATTCTTTGACCTTCCCGATTTCCCCGTCGAGGCTGTCCAATTTGAAACCCTCCAGTGTTTTAGCTTTGATTAACATAATATTTCTTTCGTTGTTTGCATTTTGTTTTTATGAAATTGATTTCACGGTGACCGGCACCGATGCCTGGACTCAAATGTGTGCCAGTGCGGGCGGCTTCGCTATGGGGTGTAACCCGCATGTGGATTATGGATGGAAACCGCCCACCGGAAACGGATTCAGCCGGGAGTTTTTTATTTCGCTCCCTTCAATGTTCGATAACGGCGGATCAAGTTGTTCGTCGAACTGTCGTGTTTGAGCCTGGGTGCGGTCTCGCTCTCCAATTCTGGAACAATCCGCTGGGCGAGCACTTTGCCCAACTCGACGCCCCATTGATCAAATGAATCAATGTTCCAAATCGCGCCCTGCGTGAAGACGCTGTGTTCGTAAAGCGCGACGAGTTGGCCGAGAACCTCCGGCGTGAGCCGGTCGGCGAGAATAACATTGGACGGCCGGTTGCCTTCGAAGACACGATGCGGCACCAGCCAGTCCGGCGTGCCTTCGGCTTTGACCTCTGCGGCAGTTTTCCCAAAAGCGAGCGCCTCGGCCTGGGCAAAAACATTCGCAAGTAGAATGTCGTGGTGCCGGCCCAACGGCGTGAGCGCGTGACCGAACGCGATGAAGTCGCACGGGATCAGCCGCGTGCCCTGATGAATCAATTGATAAAACGAGTGCTGGCCGTTCGTGCCGGGTTCGCCCCAGAAGACCGGCCCGGTCTGGTAATTCACTTTTTTGCCGGTGAGCGTGACGTGTTTGCCATTACTCTCCATCGTCAACTGCTGAAGATACGCGGGAAAGCGTTTCAGATATTGTTCGTAGGGCAGCACCGCCACGGTTTGCGCGCCGAGAAAATCGTTGTTCCAAACCGACAGGAGTCCCATCAGCACCGGCAGGTTTTTTTCAAACGGCGCGGTGCGGAAATGTTCGTCCATTTTGTGAAAGCCGGCGAGCAATGCGCGGAAATTGTCCGGGCCAGCCGCCAGCATCGTCGAAAGGCCGATGGCCGAATCCATCGAGTAACGTCCGCCAACCCAGTCCCAGAAGCCGAACATGTTCGCCGTATCAATGCCGAACGCGGAAACTTTTTCGGCATTGGTCGAGACCGCCACAAAATGCTTTGCCACCGCCTTGGCCTCGCCGCCGAGTCCGGCCAGCAGCCAGTCGCGCGCGCTTTGCGCGTTCGTCATGGTTTCCAGCGTTGTGAAAGTTTTGGAGGAAACGATGAAGAGTGTTTCCGCCGGTTCGAGATCGCGCGTCACTTCCACAAAATCCGTGCCATCCACATTCGAGATGAAGCGGAAGGTCAGGCTACGCTCGCTGTAATGTTTGAGCGCCTCGTAAGCCATTACCGGACCCAGATCGGAACCGCCGATGCCGATGTTGATGACGTTCTTGATGCGTTTGCCAGTGTGGCCTTTCCATTCGCCGCTGCGGACGCGCTTGGAAAATTCCGCCATCCTGTCCAACACGGCGTGAACTTCCGGTACCACATTTTTTCCGTCCACGAGAATGGTTTCACCTTTCGGCGCGCGCAGCGCCACGTGCAACACGGCGCGGTTTTCCGTGATATTTATTTTTTCGCCGCTGAACATCGCGTCCATTTTCCCACGCAGGCCGGATTCTTCGGCCAGTTGCAAGAGCAGCTTGAGCGTCTGGTCGGTGATGCAGTTTTTGGAGAAGTCCAGAAACAGTCCGGCGGCTTCGGCGGTGAATCTCTGGCCGCGTTTGGCGTCGTCAGCGAACAGTTTTCGCAGGGGTAGTTTTTGGATTTGTTTGTGATGCGCGGCGAGCGCTTTCCAAGCCGGGCGTTGGGTGAGTGGTTTGATGTCGGTAGCCATACTCGTATTTCTGTTCGTTGCTTCCACTACTGGATCAGGCGGCCTTTTTGAGCGCGGCGCTCTTGGACGCGATCACCGCCAGCAATTCGTTCCAGGATTTCACAAACGACTTCGCCCCCTCGTCCTGAAGTTGCGCGGCCAGGGCATCCACGTTGATGGCGGCCTTCGCAAACTCGGCCAGGACTTTTTCGCAATCGCCACCGTCGGCGGCCATGACCGGGCCGATTTCGCCGTGATCCGCGAGGGCTTTCAACGTCGCCTCGGGCATCGTGTTCACCGTGAACGGCGAGGAGAGCGCTTTGATGTAGAGAATGTCGGAGGCCTTGGGGTCCTTGGTGCCGGTGCTGGCCCACAGCAGGCGTTGCGGCCGGGCGCCGGCATTATACGCCCGCTGCGAGCGCGGAGCATTTAACAGTTCGAGATAGGCCTGATAGATGCGACCGGCAATGGCGATGCCAAGCCGGTTGTTCAACGTCTTCGGAACCTTGCCCGCCACGGCCACATCCCACCGGCTGATGAACATCGAGGCCACGGAGCCAACCTGGGGATTAAGTCCGGCGGCGATGCGCCGTTCGATGCCACGCAAATACGCCCCGGCGGCGGCAACGTATTGCTCGCGGGAAAACAGCAGTGTCACGTTGACCGGCACACCGGCAAAAATCGCCTCCTCGATGGCCGGCAAGCCTTCCTTGGTGCCCGGGATCTTGATGAAGAGGTTTGGGTGTCCAGCCCGCGCGGAAAGTTTTTTGGCGGCGGCGATGGTGCTGGCCGTGTCATGGGCCAGCAGTGGCGACACCTCCAGCGACACCCAGCCGTCCACGCCGTTTGTGCGGTCGTGAATCGGCCGGAACAGGTCGGCGGCGCGGGTGAGATCGTCCAGTGCCAGATCGAAAAACAGGCTCTCGCCGGATTTCCCCTTTTCCAGACCCTCGCGAATGGCAACGTCATAGGCGGAACTTTTGATGGCGTGATCAAAGATGGTCGGGTTTGAGGTCAGCCCGGTCACCGACAACTCGCCAATGTAGCGTTTGAGCGTGCCGCTGTTCAGCAAGTCGCGCGTGATGTTGTCGAGCCAGAGGCTCTGGCCCAGGTCGTGCAGCTTTTGTGTGGCTTTCATAAAGTTACGTCATTCTGCAATCCGACTGCGGCCAGTTTTGCGCGCGTGGACCTGTGCCCCGTGTGAAGAATGCTTTGAATCCCCAAACGTTCGGCGACCTGGACGAACATCGGGGTGTCTTCGATATAAACCACCTGCCGGGCGGGCACCTGGGCGATGTCCAGCGCGAGCCGAAAGATGTCCACATCAGGCTTGCGGACGTGGACGAAGCTGGAGGAAACAAAAGCATCCACGAACCCAGCCAGCTTGAATTTCCGAATCCGATACGCATTTAGTTCGCGCGCTTCGTTGCTGACCACGGCGATCTTCAATCCGTACTTTGCCTTGAGCTTGCGGATTAGCCCAATCATCTCGGGATAAGGTTTCGATTGCGCGAACATGAAGCGCCGAAACTGAGCCCGGGTGAACGGTCGCTTTTGGTGGAAGACCACCCGGTCCAGGTATTCTTCCAGCGTGAGCTTGCCTTCCTCGTAGGTGTCGAAGGTCAGGTGATGCCGATCCTCCATCTCAGTCAACTCCAGCTTGAAGTGGGTCGCCGCCCGTTTGCGGGCATGATGATCCCACCCATCGGTGAGCAGGACACCGCCAACATCCAGAAACAATGCCGTGACGGGTGAGCTTCTTTTCATTGGGCCGGGAGTGGGGAAGTCTGGAGAATCGGTTTCGTCATGGCTTGGTACATCATTTCCTCGCTGAGGAATGGTGAGCCATAGAGTTCGTATCCGGCGCTTAATTTTTCGTTCACTTTCCGCGTCAGTTCGTCATGGGTGTCGGCATCGGCGTGAAAAGGCACCGCGAGAATGATGTATTCAATCGGAGGTTTCATTTTATTTATCATCGTGTTGCCTCCAGCTTTATTTCCCGCTCCGCCTGGAGCCAATCTTGGTCCGATTGACCGCTCTGACAGCCTCGTCGCTCATATAATTCATAGGCCCGCTTCGCGATCTGTGGCGTCGGGTCATCTTCCTGACACCGGGCAGCGGAGCTGAGTTTACCAGTCTTCAGTCGCCCACATTCTATGGTCAGACTTCGCAGCCTTTGCGCGAGTTTCTGGGTCAACGCGCCATCCTTCAGTCGCCAATCCCAGTTTCCTTTCGCAATTCCAGGAAAATTCATTCGCGCTTCCGATCCCAGTTCCAGAAGGTCTTGCGCCGGAACGATGGAAGTATTGGCCGGCGATGCCAGCGCTGCACGGATCATGGCCCAGACAATTTCTCGGTTGTTCGCTCCCAGTTTTTTTTGCAAGGCTTTACGTTGCGTGCCGGGCAATTTCTCATACCAGCCTGCCGTGGTGTCGTTATCATGGGTTCCGGTATAGACCACGGTTTTCAGCGGATGCGGCGCTGGCAGATCCGAATTGGTCTGGAGAACTGAACCGAACTCGAATTGTAGCACCCGGGTACCGGGGATCTGAAATTGATCCAACAACGCGACTACATCAGGTGATGTGGCACCGAGATCATCCGCGATAAACGGCAATGGTCCCAAGGCTTCGCGGATGGCTTTGAAAAAAGCTGCGCCTCCACCCGGCTGATACTTTCCATTCAAAGCCGTTTTCGCTTGGGCTGACACTTCATAGGTCCGGACAAAGCCGATGAAATGATCCAGCCGATTGACATCGAACCGGCCAATAGCTGCTCGCATACGTTCAATCCACCAACGGTAATTCTGCGCTTGCAGCACCTCCCAGCGATACACTGGCAGACCCCAGAGCTGCCCAGTTTTGGAGAAATAATCGGGGGGGACGCCGGCAACTACCGCAGGATTTCCCGCAGTGTTCAGTTTGAAAATTTCAGGGTGCGCCCAGACATCGGCGCTTTGATGAGCCACGAACAGGGGAATATCTCCTATCAGCCGGATTCCTTTGGCTGCGCAATAAGCCTTCAACTCTTTCCATTGCACGGAAAACTGCCATTGGACAAATTCATGATATCGGATGTCATCAGCAAAGCGTTTTTGCGCGCGAGTCATGGCATCTGGCTGGCGCGTTCGCAGATCTGGCTGCCACCGGGTCCAATCCGCCGTGCCTTCACTTTCCTGGATAGCCGAAAACAATGAAAAATCTCTAAGCCAGTATGACTCCTCTACTAAAAAGGTGTCGAAATCCGATTGCCTGCCGACGTGCTTTTGCTCTCCAAAATGCTCAAATGCTTTTTTCAACAAGGCCGTTTTCCAGCGGGCGGCTTCGGGAAAATTCACGCTACCAGCCTTTTCAGAAGCTGGCAGGCTGATTTCCTCCCGGTTGAGCAACCCTTGCTCCACCAAGCGATCAGGACTCAACAGTAGCGGATTCCCCGCAAATGCGGAAGGCGATTGGTAAGGTGAATTATCTCCGCCCGTTGGTCCGATGGGCAGCATCTGCCACCGACGCTGTCCGCTGACAAACAAGAAATCCAAAAAAGCGTTCGCTGATGGCCCCAGGTCGCCAATCGGGTAGGCATTGAACAGGGAGCTTGGATGGAAAAGTATTCCGGACGCTCGTAAATTCATTTGGAACCCCCTTCGTTGGCGTATTCAGGCTTGCGTGCCAGCAGAATCGCGCTTGAGCGGGGTTTTAGCAGATAGGTCTGTGGATATTTCAAGAGCGGTTCCTCACCGGGAACAGACAAATCGAACGGCGTTTCCACGAAGGTATCAACCGCCAGACGCCATTTGGATCCGGGCGGTGGTGCAGGCAAATGGAAATCAACTGCATCGGCCCCAGCATTGAACATAAGGAACAATGCTCGCTGCTGATCTTCACGAATTAAACCGGCAAAATGCTTTTCTGTCGGGTCGGTCCATTTGGGCAAGCCGCCTTGCGGATTAAACCATTGGATCTCTGTGTCTGTGTAGAATTGTTCGTCACTTAAAATTGGATGTGCCAACCGGAACGCAATAAAGCCTTGGGCAAAACGGTATATCTCGTGATGCTGTTCAAGTTTGTTCCAGTCAATCCAACTGGTTTCATTGTCCTGACAGTAGGCGTTGTTGTTGCCGCCTTGTGTTCGGCGGAATTCATCTCCGCCCAACAACATCGGCACGCCGCGCGAAATCAGCAGGGTCAGCAGGAAGTTCTTGATCTGACGTTTACGGATGGCCTCGATACCGGCATCTTCCGTCGGCCCTTCGATTCCATAATTCCCGCTTAAGTTTTCGTTGGCTCCGTCGTGGTCTTTTTCCGCGTTTGCTTCATTGTGTTTGAACTGATAACTAACGACGTCGTTCAGCGTGAACCCATCATGACAGGTGACAAAGTTGATGCTGCTCCCGGGGCCTTTTCCGGATTTGCTATAGATGTCAGCACTCCCACAAATGCGGCTCGCAAACAAACCCACCATCCCTTCATCGCCGCGCCAAAAACGCCGGACATCATCCCGGTAACGCCCATTCCACTCCGCCCAACGCCGATCCGAAAAACTTCCCACCTCATAAGCGCCGGCAGCGTCCCACGCCTCAGCGATGATTTTTACATTTCTCAAGATCGGGTCTTCGGCAATCCGCTCAAGCAGCGGGGCTTTGACCAAGAGTTTGCCGGTGCCATCCCGGCCGAGAGCCGACGCCAGGTCAAATCGGAAGCCATCAACGTGCATCTCGATCGCCCAATAACGGAGCGCCGCCAGGATGTGATCCCGCACTACCGGATGATTGGCGTTAACGGTGTTGCCGGTTCCAGTGTAGTCCTTGTAGTATCGCTGGTCTTTTGCCAGCGTGTAAAAGATCGCATTGTCCAGCCCGCGAAAACAGAGTGTCGGTCCCAGTTCGTCGCCCTCGGCCGTGTGATTGAAAACCACGTCCAGAATTACTTCGATACCAGCCTTGTGAAAAGACCGGATCATTTCCTGGAACTCCAGTTTCTGCTGGCCCAAACCTCCCGAACTACAGAAGGAGGCTTTGGGCGCAAAAAAGGCCACGGAATCATATCCCCAATAGTTCTTGAGCAGTTGTTTGGTTAGAGGATTCCGGCGCGTGACCGAATTCTCGTTAAACTCCTGGATTGGCATCAGTTCCACCACGGTCACTCCCAAGGATTGTAGATAGGGAATCTTTTCAATCATGCCCCGGTAGGTTCCCGGATGATCCACGCCCGATTTGGGATGAATGGTAAAGCCGCGCAGATGCAATTCGTAAATGACGGATTTGGACCAGGGGTGCCGGAGTGGTTGGTCGCCGGCCCAGTCAAAGGGCTCGTTGACATGGACGCATTTCGGCATCAACTTGGAATTATCAAGATTCGAGATGGTCAGGTCGTGCTGCGGTGACGACGGGTCGTATCCGCATGCCGATGGAAAATCCCATTGGGGCGGCTCCGAAATCGCTGCGGCGCAGGGATCGAGGAGCAGTTTTTTGAAATTGAACCGGTGACCTTCGCTGGGTTGATAAGGGCCATCCACCCGGTAGGCATACAGTTGACCGGGGGCAATCCCTTTCACCCAAACGTGCCAGACATCGCCCGTGCGATTACGGGCTGAATCAAAGTCGATGAACCGGATGGGCACTGCATCTTCGGCTTGGTTGAATAGCTCCAATCGAACACGGCTCGCATTGCGGCTGAAAATGGCAAAATTTACTCCACCTCCCCTTTCTTGCGTTCCCAATGGCAGCGGAGAACCTGCTCGAACATCAGCGCTTTCCGATGTGTCCGAAAGGTATTCGAGTAAATCGCGTTGCGGCGTATTTATCAATGCTGCCATAGGATTCGTGGGTCTTCGAGGGGGATACCGGAGTAAATGGGCAATGCCTCGCTCAACATATATTCCATGCTGAAATAGGCGACACACTTCAAAGGCGACTGCGGATGGTTTTTTTGGAACCAGGCGGACGCCTCCGCCGCCTGACGCTTGGATTGCAGCAGGTCGTCAATGTTTTTGCGAAAAGCCGGGTTGGCCAGCACGCTATTGAGTTTGTCCTTCGAAACAGTCTGTAAAACCACCCAGGGGTTTTGAGTGAACTCCCAAAGCGCGGGATCAAGCTGCCGCCACACTCCGTCCGTGACATGATTCCACGACCAGTGCAGATCCAAGGCGAGTTCTTTCAACGCATCGAATCCATTGAATATTTTTTCAGCGGCCATAAGTTAAGTTCTCCTCTTTACGCCATCCGACCTCAGCTTCAATCACTGCTGTTTGTTGAAGGCTCGACGGTGTGCCATCTGTTCGTGATGTTTGTGATCCAGGTGCGGCGCACAAAGCCGCGTTGATGATGGTCTGGGCTGCGGCGAGGATGCGGCGTAAATGCTCTGTTCCCTGGAAGCTCTCGGCGTATATTTTGTAAATGTTCTCGGTGCCGGACGGGCGTGCCGCGAACCAGCCATGCTCGGTCACCACCTTCAACCCGCCGATGGGCGCATCGTTGCCCGGGGCTTGCGTGAGCATGGCCTTGATTTTTTCGCCCGCCAGTTTGGTCTGCTTGACCTGCGCGGGTGAGAGATTTGCCAACCGTTTTTTTTGTTCCGGCGTGGCTGGGGAATCTACGCGTTCATAAACCGGCTCACCGAACTCATGTCCGAATTCGCGGTAGATGGCGGCGGGATCGTGACCCGTTCGCGCGGTCATTTCGGCGGCCAATAAACACGGGACAATGCCATCTTTGTCCGTCGTCCAGACGGTCCCATCCAAACGCAGGAAAACCGAACCGGCACTTTCTTCGCCGGCAAATCCCAACGAACCATCGAGCAAGCCAGCGACGAACCATTTGAAACCCACCGGCACTTCGAAGAGCTTCCGGCCCAGCTTGGCGGTGATCTGATCAATCATTTGACTGCTCACAATGGTCTTCCCCACCGCTGCCGATTTGGACCACCTTGGCCGGTTCTGAAATAGATAGTAAATCGCCACGCAGAGATCGTGATTGGGTGGCAGCAAGCCATCGGTCTTGGTGACAATCCCATGCCGGTCGTGGTCGGTGTCGCAGGCGAACGAGAGATCAAATTGATCCTTCATGCCAATCAGTCGTTGCATCGCATAGGGCGAAGACGGATCCATACGAATCTGGCCATCGCCATCCACCGTCATAAAGCGAAAGGTTGGGTCAACCGTCCCGTCCACCACGGTCAGATCCAATTCGTGTACCTCTGCGATTCGCGCCCAGTAATGGACGCCGGCACCGCCGAGGGGATCAACGCCCAGATGAAGTTTCGCGCTGCGAATCATGTCCATGTCAATCACGCTGCCCAAGTCGTTAACGTAGGTGGTAAGATAATTATGACGATGTGTCGTAGCAGCACGCAGCGCTTGTGCGTGGGGAATTCGTTTTGCGCCCGAAAGTCGTGCTTCAAGCAATTCATTTGCCTTTGCCTCGATCCACCCAGTGACGACTGTGTCCGCCGGGCCGCCGTTGGGCGGGTTGTATTTGAAACCGCCATCCTGCGGCGGATTGTGCGAGGGCGTGATGACAATCCCGTCGGCCAGTCCTGTCGTGCGACCACGATTGTAATTCAGGATCGCATGGGAAATCACCGGCGTCGGTGTGTATTCGTCGCCTTCGGCGAGCATTACCTCGATGCCATTGGCCGCTAAAACCTCCAGCGCGGTGGCGCAGGCCGGAACAGAAAGCGCGTGTGTATCCATGCCGAGAAAAAGCGGGCCGACGATGTTCTTGAACTTGCGATAAAGGCAAATCGCCTGGGTGATCGCGAGGATGTGCCATTCGTTGAAAGCCAGATTGAACGACGAGCCGCGATGGCCGGAGGTGCCAAACGCCACGCGTTGCGCTGGCACTTTGGGATCCGGCATCCCGGTGTAATACGCCGTAACGAGCCTCGGCACATTGACGAGTATTCCAAGCGGTGCCGGTTTTCCGGCCAGCGGACTAATCTTCATGGTGTTTTAATTGGGGTTGGGCTTTCGATCTGCGCGACTTTTTCAAGTCGGCGACGAAAGCGTTCCGCCCCTTTGAATCGCGCGGCAAGAAACGTCTGCGTCAATTCCCAAGCGAGAGCATGACTGACCAGCAGGCCGCTAAAACAGATCATGTTCAAATCATCGTCTTCGACGCCTTGGTGCGCCGAAAAGTTTTCGTCAATCAAGCCAGCCCGAACCCCCGAGACTTTATTCGCGGCGATGGACGCGCCAACCCCACTGCCACAGATGCCTATGCCTCGATCCACCGTCCCGGCGGCAACCGCGCGAGCCAAGGGAATGACAAAGTCCGGATAATCATCATCTGACTTCAACTGGCGGTCGCCAAAATCGGTTAGTTCATAACCGGCTTCGCGTAATTTTCCGGCCAGAAATTCCTTCAATTCAAAACCGCCGTGGTCGGCGGCGATGCCGACGCGTTTCAACGGCTTTGGCAAAATGGCTTCGGTTTGAGGGTTCATCATCTTTCGACGAGTTGCGGCCCCATCGCGGGATAGTCGGTATATCCCTTTTTCGCTCCGCCATACAAAGTCACTTCATCCAGCGGGTTCAGCGGCGCGTCCAAACGGAAGCGTTCAGGCAGGTCGGGATTCGCAATGAACAAACGGCCAAATGCCACCGCATCGGCCATATCGTCGGCCAAAGCTTGTGTCGCCGTCGCGTAAGTGAATCCATTCGCGACGATCAAAGGTCCATTAAACTCCTTGCGCAACGCAGCCAGCGGAACGGGCACCGCACCATGCTGTAAATCGTCCTCGGTGGAAACGATCAAATGCGCGTAGGCGAGTTTGAAGCGATTTAGCTCATGCAGCACATGGCTGAAAGTCACCAGTGGATTGGAATCGTGCATGTCGTTGAAGACCCCGCCCGGCGAAAAGCGGATACCCACGTGGTCAGCACCCCAGACCTGCGTGACAGCATCGGTAACTTCCAGCGTAAGCCGGGCACGATTTCGCACCGGCCCGCCGTATTCATCCGTGCGCCGGTTCGTGCCATCGCGGAGGAATTGATCCAGCAGATAACCGTTAGCATTGTGAATTTCCACGCCGTCGAAGCCGGCAATTTTGGCATGTTCAGCCGCGATGGCATATTGCATCACGATGCCCGGCAATTCCTCTTTCTTCAACGCCCGTGGCGTGACGTAAGGTTGCATCCCGCGTTCCGTGAGCACCTGGCCGGTGCGTGGGGCGATGGCGCTGGGCGCGACCGGCAATCCGCCATCCGGCTGAAAACTTGGATGCGAAACGCGGCCCATGTGCCAGAGCTGGAGAAAAATCCGACCACCCGCCTGATGCACCGCCTCGGTGACTTTTTGCCAGCCGACGATCTGTTCTTGGGTGTAAATGCCCGGTGAATTGGGGAAGCCGGTGCCTTGCTGGGAAATCGCCGTGGATTCGTTGACGATCAATCCTGCCGCCGCACGCTGCGCATAATATTCTGCCATCAACGACGTCGGCACGCGGCCCGGCCCCGCGTGCATTCGCGTGAGCGGAGCCATGACGATGCGGTTCGGTGCTTCCAAAGCACCCAGTCGGACGGGAGTAAATAAATTTGGAGTGTTCATAAAGTTTACCATGAAGAGATTCTCGCGTTTGGGCGCGGCGAACAATGGGGTGAACACCCCATAGCAAAGGCACTGCAACGGACTAAAATGTCATCTGCAACGATAACAACAACGAAAGAACAAACATTATGACCAAGAACAATTCCGTCGTGGCGATTTACAAATCGCACATCGAAGCCGAAACCGCTGTCAAAGAACTCCAGCAAGCTGGGTTTGACATGAAAAAACTATCCATCGTCGGCCGCGACTATCACACGGATGAAAACGTGGTCGGCTATTACAATACCGGCGACCGCATGAAATACTGGGGCAAATTGGGAGCGTTCTGGGGCGGTTTCTGGGGCTTGTTGTTCGGCTCTGCTTTCTTTTTTGTTCCCGGTGTTGGACCGTTGCTGTTCGCGGGGCCAATTGTCAGTTATATCGTTGGAGCACTGGAAGGCGCGGTGGTGGTTGGCGGTTTGAGCGCGCTGGGTGCCGGGCTTTACGGCATGGGCATTCCCAAGGACAGTATTTTGAAATATGAGACGGCGGTGAAGAGCGGCAAGTATGTCTTGATCGCGCACGGCTCCGATGTGGAAACGGTTCATGCGCGTGAAATCATCAGCCGCACCAACCCGGAAGCATTGCAGGACCATCAGGCTTGTTCGACCAAGGAAGCGTGCGCGGTAGGGGCGTAAATTAAGAAAACCCGGAGCGCGGCTGGGTTGCAGGCCAGCCGCAGCACGTTGGTATATTTCGAGGGCAATCTGTCTGGCCATGTTCTGTGGCTGATCTTTCAGACACAGCCACGCTCCAAAGCCAGGCGATTCGGTTCATTTTGATGATACACCACAACGTTACATTCAAACAGGCGCGACGGATTTGGCAGGGATTTGAAAAAATCTGCCAAGTGAGGGCAACTCGATGATCTGGTCCGACTTCGACCAACTGATCGGGGCCATCCTGCTGATCATCGGGGCATTGTTGCCCGTGGTGAATCCGCTGGGCGACGCACCGATTTTCTTGAGAATGACGCCCGGCTGCGACGAACCCACGCGCGCGATGCTGGCCAAACGCATTGCATTCTATTCGTTCTTCATGGTGCTGGGGTCGCTGTTGCTCGGCTCTTTTGTCCTGCTGATGTTTGGTCTTTCAATTCCCGTCGTGCAGGTGGCGGGCGGAGCCGTGGTGTGCGCGCTGGGCTGGAAGCTCCTGTCCGACATTCCCAAACCAGCCGATGCGACCTTGGATGCGATCCATGCCAAGGCTTTCGCGCTCGGGCGCGCCTTCACTCCGCTAACTTTGCCGATGACGATTGATGCCGGGGTCATTTCCGTGGCGATCACCGTCGGAGCAAACCACGCGCATTCGTTCAAGCATGTAGTGATTCAGTTGCTCGCCGCCGGCATTGGTGCCGGCATCATCGCGCTGTCCATTCTGCTGACATATCGCTATGCTCAGCGAGTCAGCCGATGGATTGGACACACGGGCATGATTGTGGTGGTGCGTCTCTCAGCGTTCATCATGGTTTGCATCGGCGTGAGCATCACTTGGAACGGCGTCAGGGCGCTGCTGGCGGAAGTGGGTGTTTCGGCGCACTGACCAAATAAAAAAAGTGCTTTGGCCAAACTTTACCAAGTAAAAAACATAGGCTCACGCCAGCTTTACCACCATCTTGCCAATGTTATTGCCGGAGAATAGACCGATGAATGCGCCCTCGGCCTGATCAAGTCCTTCGACAACGGTTTCTTTGTTTTTCAGTTTTTCCGATTGCAAATAACCACCCACTTCCTTTTCAAATTCACCACGGCGGTCCAGCGAATCGCTGACGATCATACCGCGCATCGTCAGCCGTTTGGTCGTGATGTTAAATAAATTGGATGGGCCGGGGCGCGGCTTTTCTTCGTTATAGCCGGAGATGCCACCACAGGCGATGATCCGGCCATGGACGCGCAACATCGAGAGCGCCGCTTCCAAGGCTTCACCGCCGACATTGTCGAAATACACATCAATCCCGTCTGGGGCCTCAACCTTCAATTGTTCAAGCACTGGGCCGGTCTTGTAATCGAAGGCGATGTCAAAGCCGCACTCCTCGCGCAGAAATGTCACCTTCTCCATGGAACCGGCGGACCCGATGACTTTGCATCCGCGCAATTTCGCCAGTTGCCCGGCCACATTGCCAACGGCACCGGCGGCTCCGGAAATATAAATGACATCGCCAGCTTTGACCTCCACCAGATTCAATCCGGCCCACGCGGTCATGCCCGTCATGCCGAGCGCGCCGAGATAAACCGAGAGCGGTTGATGCTCGCGGCTGACCAGATGCAGGTCTTTCGGTGAGGCAATGAAATATTCCCGCCAGCCAAAGTTGGAAACGACGGCGTCGCCCACTTTGAATCCCTTTGCGCGCGATTCGATGACTTCGCCGACCGCGCCGCCCTCCAGCACTTTGCCGATCTCGAACGGCGGCACATACGATTTCCCGGCATTCATGCGCCCGCGCATATAGGGGTCCACGGACATGAAAAGATTGCGAACCAGCACCTGCTTGTCTGGCAGTGATTTCAATTCAATCTGTGCGCGTGTAAAGTTGGCTGCGGTTGGCATCCCTTGCGGGCGGGAGGCTAGACGGATCTCACGGCTCATGGTCTTTTTCATATAATGGTTAAATCACGATCCAAATTGATGCCAGTCCGTTTCCTTCATCTGAATGTCGAAATGGCTGGCAGCCTTTTGAAAATTGGCAAACGCCAGATCCCGTTCGGCGTCCGTGACGTCACCGACTTGATTGAACCGCGCCATCGCGTCGCGAACATGCGTCGCGTCAGTCATTGGCTCTTTGCGCGCACGGGGAAAGGCGAAGGCCGTAGCTGGCAGCGTAGTTTTGTCCGCCGTGGAAAGACGGCCATGAATTGCCGGGCTATAAGGTTTCCAAGTGGGTTCGGGCATGGCTTTATTTTTCATGGCTGTTTTTGTTTTGAGTGCAACCATCCTCATGGTCTTTCGGGAATGTTCTGATCATAAATCTTTTTTTGCGGCAGCTCTGGCAGCTTGGAAACTTTGCTCAATCTCCGCTTCGGCGATACCTCCTTCGACCAGCCTTTCGTTATCGCTTCGACCTTCATCGTCTTCATCTTCGCTCGGAGCCGCTGAAACTTTTTGTCCCGTCGAGCCAGGCATCGGATCCCAGCGTTCAGATTCGGGCGCGGATTCAAGAATCGCATCTTTCGGATCCATGTCCGGTTCGCCGGTTAATTCCCGTTTGGCTTGCGCAAAATGGGACTTGGTCGCGGCACTCGACAAAAGGCCGTCAATGACCGCCAGTTCCACCGCGCGGGCGCGCACCATCTTACGAGTGACCGTGCCAAGGCCGGCGGAGTTTTCAGTCAGCGCACCTTCCTTAAGTGGATTTGTTTTCATGGATTAAAAATCATCGCGCGTGAAAGGTTTGGTCGTTATGCGAAGTTTTCATTTCGCGGGTGCCGCGATCCTCGCGCAAGTCACGGGATTTGGAAAAAATGTTGTCCCGTTTTTTGGGTTTTGGATTGGGCATGGGTTTCTCCTGATCGGGCCGCAGCTCATGGAGGGTTTGAGGAAAAACTGAAGTTTGCGGTTTGGCTACAAGTTTGGTGGTGGGTGTTTTCATGGAGGTATCCGTGCGGGTGGCATTCGAAGATTTCATTATATTGCGATGCTTAGATTTGTTGTTGGATGTTTTGGGAATGTATTTTATGGCCGGTTATGGAAACCATGAGCTCGGGTTTGGTTGCGTTCCGCGATTAAATCTGCCTCCGCTTTCAGCCAATGCTGCACCTCGTGACCGGGTTGTGAACCCTCGTTTTCATAAGCGAAGTAAGCTTTTCTAGCCACTTCGTCCGGTGCGGGCGTAAAACTGATTCCATCTTGGTCTATGCCCGCAGTCGAAGTTGGCCGAAGTGCAATGACCGCTTGTTGGGTTTTGGATAATTTATGGTGTTTCATAGAGCAATGGTTGTTTAATGTTCGGCTTTGAAAAGTGATGAACCTGGATGCATTTGAGTTTCGCGTTCAACTCCTCCGAACAATTGTGCCTCGGCCTCCAGCCAGTTTTTTAACTCATGTCCAGGCTGCGAACCCTGGTTTTCATAAATGCTGTAGGCCCGGCGAGCCACCGCGTCTGACGATGGTGGGAAAGCTGTTTTACTTTGGTTTAAATCCACACCGGTAGCTGTTTTTGGTGCCATGGCGATCTTCTGGTCTGCGTTCGGGGAAAACTTATTTGGTTTCATGCTGTAAGCATCGCTGGAAAACCAAATGCTGGCTATGGGGTATAACCCGACCTAAAATCAAACGCTTTTTGTGAAGCGACCGGTGGCGTGATTTCACTTCCAACAGGTAGATCGCTGGCCTTGCCTTGGAGAACTGGCTTGGGTTAGTTGCGCGCGTCAGTTGTGGCCATGCCTGTTGGTTTCGTAAAAGATTTAAGCAATCATATATCCGGCAAGCATCGGTTTTCATAGAATGGATGGTTGAGAAAACAGTGTTGCCACGTTCGGTCGTAATTCGCGAACCATTCCGCCGCGCGCAGTCACTTATCAATGCCTTTTGCCAAGGCGAGCTTGATAATTACGGACCACGGCAGGGCAAAATACTTGCCGGTGATTTTGCTCTTAATGATGGGGTTTCGGCTGATCTTCCCCAAATTTATTTCGTATAACTTTCCGGCGGAGTCGCTATCATCCCACAGATATTCGAGCTCCTGCTCAAGCAGGTTCTTGTCAATCGAGCAATCACAGGCCGCAATGAAGGCGGGGCTTAAGTGTTCTGGCGCGACCAACCGTTCAACGAGTTTCTTTTCAGACAAATTATTCTGTTTATCCATAAAAGTCGCAAATTGGCGTGGTTAAATGAGCATCGTGGGAAAAGTTGTGTTATGAGGGCTGTCAATGCGGGTGAATTTGCATTTCACGATCAATGCCCGCGATCAATTGCGCCTCAGCTTCCAGCCAATGCTTCAGCTCTTGTCCGGGCTGCGAGCCTCCGTTCAAGTAACTGAAGTATGCTTTTTTGGCCACTGCTTCCGGTGACGGCTTAAAATCTGTTTTGGCTTGGTTTACCCCCGCAACGGTAGTAGACTGCAAGTCATTGGGCATTTTTTGTTTTTGATCCTGTGAGATGTTTTTGCGTTTCATGTTGTGAGATTAGCTGTGCAACGAGACAACACTGCGATTTTGCTCGTGTGTTTGGGCATGCTGCGGTGAAGTGGCGTCATTAAATTGCTGCTTTAAGCTGTCGGTCAGGTAGCTCAGGTCCTGGCCGGAATATTTTTCCGCCAGAAATTCCACGGTTCGTGCCACCATATCCTCGGTCCCAAACTCCAACGCCTGTCGCTGTTCCTTTGCAAAGATTTTCAAAACCTGAACCGCATCCCAACCCCGGTTCCAGATTTCGTTCGTGCCGTGTGCTGGAAAATGTTCCACCACCGCATATTCCGTCCCTCCGGTTATTGGACGGTGACACAAAAAGATGTTGTCCATCAGATCAACACCCTTGTGCCAGTGCATCCCATCGTCGGAGTGGATGACATTTTCAGGCGGTTTTGATGCGGCAATTTTCGCCGCCAGGGCCAATTTCAAAAGGTTCCGCTCAAGCGCCTCAACCGCCTCGCGGCTGACCGGGATTTGTTTCAGGTATTCGGCAAAGATGCCTCCGGCCTCTGTGCAGGCTTGCTCCTCCAGTCCCGTGCGGCGGCAGTCATCCAATCGGTTGCTCATAATACTGCCACAAAGCCGGCCTCAACTTCCATTTCGACGACCGCTTGAAAGTAATATTCCATGGCTGCCATCCCTCTATGCCGGCTGCCCTTCATCCACAACTTCAGCGTCGATGACCGGCTCTTCATCTTTCTTGCTGTCATCATGATTACGATCCGCTTCCGGCTGATTTCCGGGATGGCCACCACCCGGACCTCGGCTCGCGCGGTTCTTTTCTGCCGCTGCCTTGTAAAGTTCCGTCGAAACTGCCTGCCAGGTTTCGTTGAGTTTTTCGCTGGCCGTTTTGATGGCCGCAGCGTCCGTGCCTTTAAGCGCTTCCTTTACTGCTTTGGCGGCGGTTTCGAGGTTGCCCTTGTCGTCTACGGAAAGTTTGTCCGCGTTGTCCTTCAACATTTTTTCCGTGCGATATACTGCGTTGTCGGCTTCGTTGCGTGTTTCAAGCTCTTCCTTGTGTTTCCGGTCCTCGTCGGCATGTAGTTCGCCATCCTTGCGCATCTTTTCAATCTCGTCCTTGGACAGGCCGCTGCTGGCAGTAATGGTGATCTTCTGTTCCTTCCCAGTGCCGAGGTCCTTGGCACTCACGTGGAGGATGCCATTAGCATCGATGTCAAAGCTGACCTCGATTTGCGGCACGCCACGGGGAGCGGGCGGAATGTCATCGAGATTGAACTTGCCGATGGTCTTGCTGTCCTTGGAAAACTGACGTTCGCCCTGCAAGACGTGGATTTCCACGCCGGGCTGGTTGTCCGCCGCAGTGGAAAAGGTTTGGGCCTTGCGGGTCGGGATTGTCGTGTTGCGCTCGATTAGCTTGGTGAAGACCCCGCCGAGAGTCTCAATGCCAAGCGACAACGGTGTCACATCGAGCAACACCACATCCTTGACCTCGCCTTTCAGCACGCCAGCCTGGATGGCGGCGCCTACCGCAACAACTTCATCTGGATTCACGCCTTGATGCGGAGCTTTGTTGACAAGTGTATGCGCGGTCTCGACGACGCGCGGCATACGGGTCATGCCGCCGACCAACACGAGTTCGTCAATCTTCGCTGCCTCGATATTGGCATCCTTCAAACACGCCTTTACCGGCCCAATGGTGCGCTCAAAAAGTTTGTCGGTAATCTGTTCCATTTTGGCGCGGGTGAGCGTCTTCTGGATATGCTTCGGTCCGCTGGCGTCCGCCGTGATGAACGGCAGGTTGATGTCGTAGGTCGTGGCGTTGGACAAAGCGATCTTGGCTTTTTCCGCTTCCTCCTTGATGCGCTGGAGCGCGTCGGGCTGCTTACGCAAGTCCATGCCGGATTCCTTTTTGAATTCGTCGAGAATCCAATCCATCAACAAATTGTCCCAGTCGTCACCGCCGAGATGCGTGTCGCCGTTAGTGGCCTTCACTTGAAACACGCCGTCGCCGATTTCGAGGACGGAAATATCAAACGTGCCGCCGCCCAAATCATAAACCGCAATTTTCTCGTCCTTCCTCTTGTCGAGACCATAAGCAAGCGATGCCGCGGTCGGCTCATTGATGATCCGAAGCACTTCGAGACCCGCGATGCGACCGGCGTCTTTCGTGGCCTGGCGCTGCGAGTCATTGAAATAAGCGGGAACCGTGATGACGGCCTGCGTGATTTTTTCGCCGAGGCGCGTTTCGGCGTCGGCTTTCAGCTTGGAAAGAATCATCGCGGAAATTTCCGGCGGCGAAAACCGTTTCGGTTTGCCGCCCACTTCAACTTCCACCGCGACGTCACCGTTGCTCGCCCTGACGACTTTGTAAGGCACGCGTTTGATTTCTTCCTGCACCTCGTCAAACTTTCTGCCCATGAACCGTTTGATGGAATAAACCGTATTTCGCGAGTTGGTGACGGCCTGGCGCTTCGCCGCTTCGCCCACGAGGCGGTCACCGGATTTGGTGAAAGCTACCACCGAAGGCGTGGTGCGCTTGCCCTCGGAGTTTTCCAGCACGGAAGGCTCGCCGCCTTCAATAACCGCCATGCAGGAGTTCGTGGTGCCTAAATCAATGCCGAGTATTTTTGCCATAAAATTGTTAATCTGTTTTAGTGTTTTGAGTTTCTCATCACATTTTACTATTTCTCTGGACACAACATTACGCAGTGGAATGGTTTTTTTCTATGGGGTGAACACCCTATGTGCGGTTTTGGTTGCGGTACATTGCCTTGGAGCAAAAAAAGGCTGAAAAACCGATGCCCCGCAAACATCGCAAGCCATCAAACAGTTCAAAACTTAGGACAGGACTAGGTTTTTAACCGCAGTTCAGAGAAGTCTATTGATTTGTTTTTGTCTCTGCAAAAATTCGGGATTCCATTCCCTGTCAGGACATATTTACCATATTTTCAAAAGTCATTTTCCAGTGCAAAATCCCGACGTGAAGCCAGCAATCAATTAAAAGCCATTTCAGAATTTCCTTCTCGCTTTTTGTTTCATTGCGAAAGCCCGTTTCAAACAGCCAAGAGCCGAAATTGTAAGCTGAAAAAAACCTATCCCAAATCAAAAATCCAGTGTCACGGTCTGACACAAGTGGAAGCGGCTTGCCGTCAACCCAACCCAAAACAGATTCATCAATGGCAACGCGAAGCGAAGGCTCTTTTGAAAGCTTCACGCGAACTCGCTCCCGGCAAATATCCACCGAGACATTCCCTAGCAAATTGTCTAACTGCGTGTTATCGGCTTTCTCCACCTCAATCCGCAAGCGTTCCAAAGCATCCGCGAAAGCATCGCTCCCCATAAACGCAATTATCCCGCAAATCCCCCAACAGGTCAATAAATGAAAACACCATCACACAACGGAGAAAAACTTGAACTCGAATCGTTCGTCTGCGCGGTTCATACGGACAGTTTCGGGCGAAAATTATTTTACGATCCGCACACCCACGAACAGCGCCCGGTAATAAATGGGAACAACCGGTTGCTAATGGGCGGAAGTAGCGAGCGTTTGGGCAATGCTGGCGTTCAAGAATTGCTGCACGCGCGGATCAGGATTGCGTTTGATCTCATCGGGAGTGCCGATGGCGACTATGCGGCCTTCATCGAGCATCGCGATGCGCTGGGCAATCCCAAACGCCAAGTCGCGATCATGCGATACCACAAGGGTCGTGGCATGAAGACTGCTTTTGAATCAAGCAGTCTTCCTTGGATTGAACGTAGCTTGTGTCGCCAACTGTTTCCACAAAAGCTCATCCTCCTTGCTGATGTGGGGCGGGACTTGAATAGATGCCTCGACATAAAGATCACCGCGTTTGGCACCGCCAGCGGGCAACCCCTTGCCCCGGACGCGCAGTTTTTGTCCCTGCTGAAAACCGGCGGGAACTTTAACGGAAATACTGCCTTCCAAGGTCTTCACGGGAACCGTCGCTCCCAATACCGCCTCCCATGGGGCCAACTCCAGATGGCCCATCAGATCGGAACCGCGCACCTGCCAATCAGGATGCTGGGCATAGCGCACCCGTAGATAGATGTCCCCAGCCGTGCCGCCATTCGATCCCTCGCCGCCTTTGCCAGAAACTCGAATAGACTGGCCGGCCTGAACTCCTTTGGGAATGCGCACTTGGTAGGTTTCCGTTTCTTCCCGACCGGTGCGCGCATTGGTGCGCCGCACCGAAATGGCTCGCATGGCACCTTTGAGTACTTCGTCGAGCGTGATGAGAATGTCGCCTTGAATATCCTGGCCCCGCGCTGCCTCTCGTTCCTCGTGGCTGTTGGCGAATTCTTGGGAGTCGAACGGCGAACCTCCGCGAGAACGGCCAGCGCGTCCGCCAAAAAATTGCTCGAAGAAATCACTGAATCCCGTCCCCTCAAATTGGAACTCATCTTCTCCGCCTCGCGTTGCGCGTCCAGTGGCCCGGCCTCCGCCCCAGCCCGGTGGTGGCTGCGACTGCGCGCCCGTTTTCCAATCGGCACCGAGCTGGTCGAATTTCCTGCGGCTTTCCGGATTGCTCAAGACTTCATTGGCCTCGTTGATTTCCTTGAATTTTTCCTCCGCCATCTTTTTATCTTTGGCGACATCAGGATGATACTTGCGCGCGAGCGTGCGGAAGGCTTTCTTGATTTCATCGTCAGTCGCTTTGGGCGTCACCCCAAGCACGCGGTAATAATCTTTGAATTCAACGGCCATGGCGGGCGGGCTTGGAAGTCGTCAGGTCGTTCACTATTACTTTGGCCGGTCGAACAACCTTGACACCCCTTTGATAGCCACGCTGAATGACTTCGAGGATGGCGTGGTCGGGTTGAGCCGGATCGTGTCCTTGCGAAAGCGCTTCATGCCGGTGCGGGTCGAACGGCTTGCCGACGATCTCCTCGCTCTCGACGCCGTGCTGACGGAGCAACTGTTGTAATTGTTTCAACGTCATCTCAACACCCTGATGAAACTGCGCGGAGTCCCGCGATGCACCAGCGGCTAAAGCCCGTTCGAGATTGTCAATGACCGGCAACAGTTCAACGATGAACGATTCCTTTTGCGCTATCGCTCGGGCTTCGACTTCGAGCCGACTGCGCCGCTTGAAATTCTCAAAGTCGGCGGCAAGACGCAGATGCAAATCTTTTTGTTCGGCGAGATCCTTGAGGAGCGCTTCGGACTCACTGCCAGCGGTCTCGGCGGTCGCATCGGGCTCCAGTTCAGTGGCCGGCGGGTTTTGGGATTGGGTGTTCATGGACTGGCGTCATTTAAAAGGGTGATGCTTCCTGCCGGAGCCGCTTTTTTTGCCACCGCCGGTGAGTTTGTTCACGGTGGCCCAGGCCCGTGCTTCCGCAGTTTTCACGCTGGCACCACGCTGCTCGTAGCCGGCTTCGATGTGGACTGCCTGCCGTTTCTGTTTGTCGGTGCAACTGGATTTATCGCCTTGGGGCATGGTGGTTATTTACGTTTAGCGATTTTCCATCCGTTCATTGATTCACGGTGAAGCCGATTTTGACGGTCACCTGCCAATGATGCACTTTTCCCTTTTCAATACTGCCGCGCGTTTCGATCACCTGAAACCAGCGCAGATTATTTATGGTTTTGTGCGCCCGCTTAATGGCCTTATCCACCGCATCCTCAATGGACGCGGTGGAGGTGCCGGTGAGTTCAATGAGTTTATAGACTGGGTCTTTCATGTTAGGAACCTCGGTATTCAATTGTTTGCGGCCTAAAAATGTCCGCTTACTTGCAACCGCAGGCGGAGGAGTATTCCTTGATCGTGTTTTCGACCACTTCACGGGTTTCGCCGGTGAGCTTTTGAATCCGGCCAACCAGTTCCTCCTGTTTGCCTTCAGTGTAGCGGAGATCATTGTCCGTGAGCTTCGCCCATTTCTGTTTCAATTTGCCTTTGGTGATGTTCCAGTCGCCTTTGATTTCGAGTGTGGTCATATAATTGGTTCGTTTTGGTTTTATGTTTTTCAGCCGTCAACATGACGGGAAAGTGTTCTGGTTGTTATTTACGAGCCACGCTCATCCACAGGGTATGCCCCACCATTAATGTGAGCGCGGCAATCGCCACCGCCAGAATGCAAGCCGCAACCTCCACTTCGACAAGCCAGGATTTATTATCCATGACCATGAGCATGACCTGCCAGGCTTGCGGGCGCTATGGGGTGTTCACCCCAGCCGATGACTTTTCCGGCGGGCGGTTAAAATGGCGGTCGTCTCTCAAGACCACCATCGTTTGTGGAATCGAAATGCGGATTCCTTCCACGATAAAACGCTTCGCGGCTTGCTCCGGCAAATCACATCTGAACGTGATCGCGGCCAAAGCATCAGTACACCAGTCATCGAGGGAGCGCATGATTTGATTTATTCGGTGTTTATTTTGCCGGGAGGCTTGGCGTTCATAGCCAGGTCCGCCGCGAGCATTTTGCTCGCATCGGCGATGGCCGCGCCAAGTCGCGCAGCCAACTGACCATAATCTTTTCCATCCCAATCGGTCGCTCCCGCCGTAAATCCGCCGCGTTTGACCGCCGTGGAATTGGTTCCAACCGTTCGCACCTCCCACGTCGCGGCAAAACGAATCGAACTCTTTCCATTTTCAACTCGTATTCCTTCGCAGGCCAAAATCTGAATCGCCACATCATAATCCAGCGATTCGTCACCGTGTGAATTCAATATGACGCTCTCCACGTTGCGCGCGGAACCAAGCGTTTCTTTCATCACGCGACCAATTCCCTGGTCGAGCGGTTCGGCCCAACGATCAAAATCAGCGAAATGAATTTCATTCGTGCCGGTTCGAACAACCATGAACTTGGTGCGTAAGTAAGCCGGCACTTCCACGGGTCGCAAGCCAACTTTCCACCGCTTGACATCACCTTCAGTGACGTTGGCGGATGCAGTGCCCTGAACCGTGAGCACATAGAACTTTGTCGGATCGGCGTGAGGCTGCATGAAGGCACAACTGCTCAAAGCGCAAGCGGTAAAAACGCCCAGCAGAAGCGCGAACGCGCGACGTGGAATCGCAAATGTTTGGGAATGGATTGGTGGAATGAGTTGCATATTACGGTTTATTGTTGGGCAGCTTTTTACCGGTGATCAGTGCGTTCGGGTTTCGTTCCAAAAAATCGGCCAGTTCTTGCAGCGATTCGGCCGTCTGCGTCAATTGTCGAAGCGTCTTGATGGCTTCGTCGCCCAGGCCGCTTTGCGGGCCGAGCAGTTTTTGGACGCTCTGCGCCGCTTCGTGGAAAGAATGCAGTGAGTGCACGAGTTCCGCACTGACCGGTTCAACTTGCGAGTCTAGTTTGGCGACCAATCCCTGCACGTCGGTCGCGGTCTTGTTAAGGTTTGCAAACGCCGCTTTGGCTTCGGCTGAACCCGCCAGCGCATCTATGGATGAGGCGGCAGAAGTCACCGCAGCCACCATTTTTTTCAAGTCCAAGCCGCCAGCTTGCTGATTCACGGTTGCCAGCAATGATTTAAGTTCCTGGGACAGTCCGGCAAAATCAACCTTGTTCAAATTGCCCGCAATTTTCGAAAGATTCTCGACCAGTTCAGACATCCCGGAGCGCAACGTCGGCACCACGGGATATTCGGCATTGCTCGCTGCGTGCGGCGCAGGGAACTCTTGCGGGTCAAAAAAATCCAGCTCCACGAATTGCAGGCCGGTGATGCCGACCAGATCAATCTTGGCTCGTAATCCTTGGTCAATCAGCCGTTGCAACGTGGCGCGGTCGGCGGTTTTAATCATTTTGCCAGCTCCATCGCTGATCACGTTCTGATCCAGTTCGGCGACGACGGCGACCAGCGACTGCCGGGAATTGGAATCGTAGTGAACCCGGATGGTCGCCACGCGGCCCACCCGGACTCCCCGCAGCTTCACCGCGCTGCCCACGTCCAGTCCCTGCACGGACTCATTGAAGTAGGCCACGAAATGTCCCGGCTTGGAAAGAATATGACAGGAGCGTAGCGAGAGGAGCGCCGCGATTATCAGCACCAAGGCACCGAGCACGAACGAGCCGGCCAAAGTTGGGTTGAGTTTGGTTTTCATTTTTAAGAATGGGCAAGGACGCCGCCGGAAGGCTGGTTTGTTCGCTTTGGGAAAGCTTCGTTTTGATTCAGGAAGTCCCGCACGCGCGGGTCTGTGCTTGCGGCAACCAGTTCGGCGGGAGTGCCTTCGGCAATAATTCCCTTGGTTTCGCGATCCAGCATGATGACGCGGTCGGCGAGCCGGAAAATGCTGGAGAGTTGATGCGACACGATGACCATCGTTGTCCCCAGCGTGTCACGCACTTGCAGGATCAGCCGATCCATCTCGCGCGAGGTGATCGGGTCCAAACCTTCCGAAGGTTCATCGAAAAAAACAATCGCCGGATCCAACGCCAGCGCCCGCGCCAGGGCCGCACGTTTTTTCATGCCGCCACTCAGCTCCGCTGGGTAAAGCTCCTCCGACCCGGACAAGCCCACTTCGGTCAGCTTTAGCGCGACAATCTCTTCGAGATCAGTGGGCGAAAGCGAGGTGTGTTCTTCCAGTGGCAGGGAAACATTTTCCGCCAGCGTCATGGAACTCCACAACGCGTTATTCTGGTAGAGCACGCCGAACGTTTTCAAAATCTCCCGGCGCTGCGTGGCATCTGCCGCGATAAAACTTTTTCCAAAATACGCGACGTCGCCTTGAAATGGTTTCAGCAATCCGATCAGACAGCGGAGCAATGTGCTTTTGCCACAGCCGCTGCCGCCGATGACGAAGATCAGCTCGCGGGCATGAACCGCAAACGATACGTCCTGCAAAACCACCGTCTCGCCGTAGCCGCAGGTCAGATGCTTTACTTCGATCACGGGTGCTGAGGAATTGTTCTTCATGGGTTGGTCAGATTCCCAGCACGTTGAAAATCAGGGCGAACAAAGCGTCGGCTATAACTATCATCAGGATGCCAGTCACCACGGCGGAGGTCGTCGCTTTGCCGACGCCCGCAGCGCTCCGCTCGCATTTCATTCCGCGCAGACAGCCGGCGAGGCCGATGGCCAGGCCGAAGAAAACACTCTTGATCAATCCGCTGGTCACATCCGAGATGCCCACGCGATTTTGCGTTTCGATCCAATACGCCGCTGCCGGAATGTTCAGCATCGTCGCCGAGACAAACATGCCTCCAAGAAAGCCAAGCACATTCGCATATAACGCCAGAAAGGGCATCATCAGCGTCACCGCCAGGAGCCGGGGGAGTGCCAAAAAGTCCACCGTGGAAATGCCCAGCGTCTCCAAGGCGTCAATTTCTTCGTCCACCTTCATGTTGCCGAGTTGGGCGGCGAAGGCGGCCCCGATGCCGCCAGCCATGATCACGGCGGCCATCATCGGCCCCATCTCGCGCACCACGGACAGGCCGACGAGGTCCGCCACGAAGACGGCGGCACCGTATTGCTGCAACTGAATCGCCGCTTGAAAAGCCAGGATCACGCCCACGAGAAAACTGACCAGGCTGACAATTGGCAGCGACGACGCCCAGCATCGCTGCATTTCGACCACGCAATCCATCCAGCGAAATCCGCGCGGATGCCTCGCCAGACTGACGATCCCGAGAGTGCATTCGCCAACGAAAGAAATATTTTCCCTGGTCTTATTCGCCAACTTTTTTGCGAAGGTTGCCGCCAACACCCAGTTCGATTGTATCGCCGCTTTACTGGCTGGCTTTGGCGAATCCACGTTCTCAACCTGCCGCAGCAATGTCTGCAAATTTTCAGGCAACGCTTCGACATGAAAATCGCGTTTCGCTGCCGCACACCACTTCCGGCCATGCACCAGAAACAACAGCAGCGAAGTGTCCCACTTTCCCAGGTCGTCGGGCACGACACGCACATTCATCGCAATGTGATTTTGGAGCACGCTATTCCATGAAGGCACTCGCTCGTTCAGTCGCCAGTCGCCGCCAATTTTCACCTGGCATTCACCGCCGGGCGCGCCCGCTTGAAGTTGAGCTGTGGCAGTTTTGTCACGCGCGACGGCCTCCGGCAATGGGTGGCTCCCGGTCATAAGTCAGAAATCACATTGGAAATGATGCCGAGGATGCATAGCGACGCGATGACGGTGGACTTGCGCTGCCAGACTTTGGCCGCCGAATCGGCGAGCCATCCATGCCGCACCTGATGCGCCAACTTCTGTTGTGGATCACTCATGGCACGAGGACCGCCGCACCTTCAAAGCGGCCGGCGCGTAAATCAGCGAGGGCTTGGTTGGCCTGGTTGAGCCGATAACTGGTGGTTTTGGTGACGATACCCATCTCCGGCGCCAGGCGCAGGAATTCAATCCCGTCCTGCCGCGTGAGATTCGCAACCGACACGAGTTGTCGCTCTTCCCAAAGCAGCCGATAAGGGAAACCTGGAATGTCACTCATGTGAATCCCCGCGCAAACGACGCGTCCACCCTTGTGAACTGCTTTCAAAGCGAGCGGCACGAGATCGCCCACGGTCGCAAAAATGATTGCCGCATCAAGTGGCTCCGGCGGCAGCTTGTCCGAACCGCCCGCCCAGAACGCGCCGAGGCTTCGAGCGAAGGTTTGGGTGGACAAATCTCCGGGTCGCGTAAAGGCAAACACGGCTCGTCCCTGCCATTTTGCCACCTGCGCGATGATATGGGCCGCAGCACCAAAGCCGTAGAGCCCAATCTTTTTTCCTTTGCCAGCGATGACCAACGAACGCCAACCGATTAAACCCGCGCAGAGCAACGGAGCGAGCGACACGTCACTACCGGTTTCTCCGAGCGGGAACGCAAAGCGGGCATCGGCGATGACCATCGTCGCGAAGCCGCCATTGCGGGTGTAGCCGGTGAAGAGCGGATGGTCGCAAAGATTTTCCTGGCCGCCGATGCAATACGGACAGACGCCGCAAGTGTGACCAAGCCAGGGAATGCCGACGCGCTCACCAATTTTCAACCCTTTGACGCCAGCCCCTAGCAAATCAATCCGGCCAACAATTTCGTGCCCTGGAATGATTGGCACTTTCGGGTCGGGTAATTCGCCATCCACGACATGCAGATCCGTGCGGCAAACACCGCAGGTAGCCACCTTCACGCGAATCTCGTTCCGCCCGGGTTGCGGATCGGCGAGTTCAGTCCATTCAAGGGCAGCGCCAATTTTTTTCAACATCATCGCATGCATAATGTTCTTCGGTTTCGCGTAAGGCCGAGGCTTCGCGCAAAGCGAGCGTGTATCAGCCCGCCACCGATAATTTTATTTCTGTTCATAGAGGCGACGAAAAATGATTGGCAGCAAATCCGGCAGGTCCTCGGCAATCAGGCCGGGGCCGAATTCGGTCGCTGCCGCGCCATGCAGCCATACCGCAGCGGATGCGGCGAGGAACGGCGCCATGCCTTGCGCCAGGAGTCCCAGCACGATTCCACTCAGCACATCGCCTGAACCTGCGGTGGCCAATGTCGGTGGCGCATTGCTGTTGATAACCGACCGGCCATCCGGGGCCGTGATCACCGTGTCGCTGCCCTTGAGAATAATAATGGCGCCGCAGCGGCGGGCGGCGACGCGCGTGCGGGTCAGCTTATCGCCACTTGGGTCGAACAGGCGATGGAACTCGCCATCATGTGGCGTCAGCACGCAGGGACCGGTGATCGCGTGATCCAGCGTAGGCGGATCGTCCGCGAAGGTCGTGAGCGCATCTGCGTCGAGCACCGTGGGGCGACCGGTCTCCAGCATGGCGAGCACCCGGGATCGAGTCTCCTCGCCGGTTCCGGCACCGGGTCCAATGAGAAATGCGGTGTAACGGATGTCGTCCAGCAGGCAGTCGAAATCTTCCTGCGCGGCAAGCGGTTGAACCATGATGCTGGTTAACGCCGCCGCATAGACGGGCAAAGCAATGGAGGCCACCGCGATGGTCGTGAGTCCCGCACCGGCGCGGGCCGCAGCGCGGGCCGCCATCCGGGCGGCACCAGTCATGGGGTAGCCTCCGGAGATCAGAGCGTGACCCCGTGTATATTTATTTCCCCCGTCACGCGGTCGCGGCAGCTTTGCAATCCAGAGTTGCGGGTCGTTCTCGAAAGTGTCCGGCACAATCTGGTCAAGCACGGAGGACGGGATGCCGATGTCGGCGACGACAACCTCGCCGCACAACAGTCGGCCGGGCAAAAGCAGGTGGCCTGGTTTCTTGCGAAAAAACGTGACTGTCAGGACGGCGGCAACCGCCCCCAACGCTTCACCGGTATCACCCATCAAGCCGCTTGGAACATCAATGGCAATGATTAATAATCCACGACGGGCAGCGGCAGCCAAAGTTTCCTTGGACGATCCTTCAAGTACGCGGCTGAGACCTGCCCCAAAAATCGCATCCACCACCAATTCCGCTCCGGCGAGCACGTCCGGAACCAATGGCTGAACATCGCCGCGCCACAACTCCGCGTGATGCCGCGCCGTACCTGTGAGATGGTCGCGGGGGCCGAGCAAGGCGACGCGAACAGACCAGCCAGCTTCGGAAAGATGCCGGGCCGCAACGAAACCGTCGCCGCCATTGTTACCGGGGCCACACAACACTATTACGGGACGGGCCGACCAACGCAGTTCAATCTCTCTCGCAACGGCCTTGCCAGCATTCTCCATCAGCACGATGGCTGGCGTGCCGGCGGCCACCGTCAGACGATCCGCTTCGCCCATCCGTCGGACATCGAGTAGTGCGGTTTGAACGTTTATCATTTATCAGCCCACAGAAACACCGAGAATTTTGCCGATTAAAGCAGTCACGGTCATGGCAAGGGCACCGCCGATGGTGACTCTTAATGCTGCACGGACGGGAGGTGCGCCGCCAAGGTGACCACCAAACGCGCCCAGCACCGCGAGGCTCACCAGCGAGAATGCTGCGATCATGGGGATGCGCAGAGCCACGGGCGCGATGAGCAATGCCACAATCGGAACCACGGCGAAGGATGCAAAACTTGCCGCAGATATCCACGCCGCTTGCAACGGACGTGCGAGGGATGCCTGGTCAATTCCAAGCTCATCGCGCATGTGCGCGCCAAGCCGGTCATGCGCGCTGAGTTGTTCTGCAACTTTCATTGCGAGTTCATTATCCAAGCCGCGTTTCACATAGATCAGCGCCAGCTCCTGCAATTCGGCCTGCGGCTCCGTGGCCAACTCTTGCGTTTCAAGCCCAATGTCCGCCTGCTCCGCATCGCGCTGCGAGCTGACCGAAACATATTCGCCCACGGCCATTGACATCGCTCCGGCAACCAACCCCGCCACACCGGCGACCAAGACAGCCGCTTTCGACGTGGAGGCCGCCGCGACACCGATCATCAGGCTCGCGGTCGAAACGATGGCATCGTCCGATCCGAGCACAGCGGCGCGCAACCATCCAGCCCGCCCACTCCGGTGCATTTCCACCTGGCTGATGCTAATGAAAGGGTTCGTCTTCATGTCCTAATTAACGCGTTCACGCGCTTCGAAGTCATTCAAGAATACTCGTTCATCTTTTCAGCTTTTCGTGAAGTCAATGACCGCGCGTGACGCCACCTTGCCATGTTCAAGGCGTTCCAAAACCTGGTTGATCGCTGACAGCGGTTGAAGTTCGATGTCCGCCTTTACCTTGCCCTCGGCCGCGAAGGCCAGCGCTTCGGCCATGTCCTGGCGCGTGCCGACGAACGAACCGCGGATGGTGATGCAGTTCGCCACCACATCGAAAAGCGGGGTCGGGAATTCGCCGGGCGGCAGACCATTCAGAACGCACGTCCCGCGCTTGCGCGTCATGCCCACGCCCTGTTTGAAAGCCCCCAGCGAGGGTGCCGTGATCAAAACCCCATGCGCGCCGCCACAGGTTCCTTTTTTCACGGCGTTGATGGGGTCACCTGATTTGGCATTGACGACGAGATCGGCACCAAGCTGTGTGGCATGGGCGAGCTTGCCATCGTCAACGTCAATCGCGCAAACGTGCAAGCCCATGACCTTGGCGTATTGAATCGCCAGATGTCCCAAGCCGCCGATGCCGGAAATCGCGATCCATTGACCGGGCTTCGCGCCGGTTTCCTTGATGCCTTTATAGGTGGTGATGCCCGCGCAAATGATCGGGCCTGCTTCCGTGGATTTCAGCCCGGCCGGTATGTGGGCAACGTAATTCGGGTCGGCCAAAATGTATTCAGCAAAGCCGCCGTTCTTGGTATAGCCGCCGAATTCGGCCTCGCCACACACCGTCTCCCAGGCCGACAAACAATACTCGCAATGACCGCACGCTGAGTAGAGCCAGGGCACTCCGACGCGGTCACCCACCTTCACGATGGTCACGCCCGCACCAACGGCGACGACGGGTCCGATGCCTTCATGGCCGGGAATGAACGGAGGCTTCGGCTTCAAGGGCCAGTCGCCATGCCAGGCATGAACATCCGTGTGGCAGACACCGCACGCCTCGGTCTTGACCAAAATCTGGCCCGGTCCCGGAGTCGGGATGTCCCATTCCTGCAGTTCCAAAGGTTTTCCAAATTTCACCACTACTGCCGCTTTCATTTTTTGCTTCATAGAATTTTCATCGAGAAGGGTAATAACTGTAGCGCAAAGCATCCTTGATACTTTGGATGCCGCTCACGGTTTCGTTTTGGCTGGATTCTGTTTATTGGTTGATTGAACTATTTTTGACTTTCCTTTCGGGAAATCGGCCGCGCGCGCAACCATTTCCACCGCCGAGAAATCCTTGCGCAACTCTTCGAGCATGGCCATGGCACCTTCGTAAGAATCGTTGCCCAGCAGCAGATGGCGCGGCGGTTTTGGCGACTCCACCGCGTGGATGATGGCTTGCGCGGCGCGAATCGGATCGCCCGGTTGCTTGCCCGAGTCGGCGCGAAGTTCACGGCGCCATTTGCCCGCCGTTTTCGCGTAGTCGGAAATTTGCTTTTTACTTTCATTTGCCGAACGCCCGGCCCAATCGGTGCGGAAGCCGCTCGGTTCAACAACCATTACTTTGATGCCCAGCGGTTCCGCCTCCTGCCGGAGCGCCCCGGACAAACCTTCGACGGCAAACTTGGTCGCGTTGTAAAATCCGAGTGCCGGAGCGGAACGCAGTCCGGCCAGGGAAGATATATTGATGATGAATCCTTTGCGCCGCTGACGCATCCCCGGCAGCGCCGCTTGAATCATCCGGCTCATGCCGAACACATTGATCTCGAACATTCGGCGCACCTCTTTTTCTTCGCTTTCTTCGACGGCGGCGAAATAGCCAATGCCCGCGTTGTTCACGAGCACATCAATGCCGCCGAACTTTTTCTCGGCGGCTTTGATGGCCGCGTTAATCTGGCCTTGATTCGTGACATCAAGCTTGAGCACCAAAGCCTCGCCCCTGGCTGCCAAAGCTTCCACCTCATCCGGTTTGCGCGCCGTCACCACCGTGCGAAAGCCGCGCCCCAGCGCCTGAGTGGCCAGCTCGCGTCCGAAGCCGGTCGAGCAGCCGGTGATGAACCAAACGGGTTTTTCTGTGTTCGCTGTTTTTTTGTTTTTTGTGTTCATAATCGTTTTTTAAATAGTTAAGGAGCACCTTCCGGAGCTTCTATTGCTTTTTGGCCTTCTGCTGCCAATCCGCATAAGTCACTCTCGGAATGCGGAGAAACGCATCTCTCGTTTTCACGTATGCGCCCAAACCGTTCATTCGCCCGATCGCATGAAGTTCCTCGGCGCGGATGTAGTGGCCGGTCTCATCGACGAACTCATCTTTTACATGAATCGCCACGACCTGCCCCAAAATGATCCGGTTGCGGCCGATTTCCAGGGTCATGATTTCACGGCACTCCAAGCTTGCGGGCGCGGCTGCGATGCGGGGAACTTTTACGATCAGCGACGGCTCCGTTTTCAAAGCGGCGATTTGCATCACCTTGATCTCCGGCGGAAAGTCGATCGCGGTGAAATTCATGGTTTCCGCGACCGCTTCATTCACGACGTTGACTACAAATTCACCCGCGTTGCGAATATTTTTAGCCGTCTGTTTTGCAATCGCTCCCGGTCCGGGTTGATTGGCGATGCCGACGGCTACGATCGGCGGGTCCATGCCCACATAATTGAAAGCACTGAACGGCGCGGCATCAAGTTGCCCCGCCGCATTCAGGCTGGTAATCCACGCAATTGGCCGTGGCGCAATCAGGCCACCCAACAAACTGTAAATTTGACTCCGGTCGGCATTGGCAAGATTGAGTTCCATAATTTGCTGTGCGTGTTTTGAGGATTTTAGTCAGCCCAGCAGATGCCTTGGCTGACATTGATGGGCCATCAAGATCATGCTGGCGCGTCAATGGAACTCACGCGCACCAGTTTTTTGTTCACAAACTCCTGGATGCCCATGCTGGAAAGTTCGCGTCCATAGCCGGAGTTCTTGATGCCGCCGAACGGCAGGTCCGCGGTCGTCCAGGTTGGGTGGTTGACGAACACCATGCCCGTGTCAATGCGGCTCGCCACGCGTTTGCCGCGCGCAACATCCCTGGTGAAGACCGATCCCCCCAGCCCGAAATCCGAGTCATTGGCGAGGGCCACCGCCTGGTCCTCATTTTTGACCCGGAAGAAGAGCGCGACCGGCCCGAAGAATTCCTCCCGGAAGGCGGGATTGCCGGGTTTGATATTCGTCAGGATCGTCGGCTGCATGAAAGAGCCTGGGCGGTCAATGCGTTTGCCGCCCATCACAACGGTGGCGCCCTTGGCGACGGCTTGTTTTATCTGGTGCAGCAGTTTTACCAGGGCCGCTTCGGTGGATAGGGGTCCGAGCGTCGTCGCCTTGTCCATCGGATCTCCTGGCTTGAGTGCCGCCAGCGCGGTCTGGAACTGGTCGAGAAAGCGGTCGGCCAGTTCTTCGACGACGATGAGACGCTTCGCGGCAACGCAGCACTGGCCCATGTTGTTCATTTTGCCCCAAACCGCCCACTTGACCGTCTGGTCGAGGTCGGCGTCCTTGAGCACAATGAAGGCGTCGCTGCCGCCCAACTCCATCGTGGACTTCTTGAGATTTTGTCCGGCTCTCGCGGCAACGCTTTTTCCGGCTTCAACGCTGCCCGTCAACGCCACACCCTTGATCCGGGGATCGTCAATTACCTGGTTCACCTGGTCATGCGAGATCAGCAGGTTGGTGTAGGCGCCCGCTGGCGCACCCGCCTCCCGCCACAGCTTCTCAAAGGCGATGGCGCATTGCGGCACGCACCCCGCGTGTTTCACCATCACGACATTGCCCGCCATCAGGTTGGGCGCGGCAAAACGCGCGAGCTGGTAATAGGGAAAGTTCCAGGGCTGGACGCCAAAGAGCACGCCGAACGGGCTGCTGACGATCTCGGCTTTGCCCGACCTCGGCTTGAGGTGTTGGGGGGCGAGGAAGCGCGCGGCGTTCCTGGCGTAGTAATCAATGATGTCCGCGCTGAGCGCCACTTCGCCACGGGCCTCGGCGATGAGCTTGCCCATCTCGAGCGTCACCGGGCGGGCGAACTCGTCCACGCGCGCGCGCATGATGGCGGCGGCTTTTGCGGCCACGGCTGCACGCTTGGCGAACGTCGTGCACCGCCAGGTCTCGAAGCCGGTGGCGGCGGTTTTAAGCGCCTGCTCAAGCTGCTGGCCGGTGAGTTCCTTGAATTTCTTCAGGAGTTTTCCGTTGTATGGATTTACACTTTGGTAACTCATGTCAGCGATTATGTGCTTCCATGCCGGCCAAGTGATATGGGGTCTTCACCCCATTTGAATCTTCGAGGATGATGGTTTTCACTTTGAGTCATGCCTTCAAATCGGGCCACGTCTCGGCCAATGATGTTTGCATTTTGAGACATACCCGGCGAGGTGCGCAGACGCGAACGCATTTTGCCCTCCGGCTTCGTGAATTGCGCCGCCGATAATACAGCTCCGTTCCGCTTGGCAAGGACACTACGAAACTGGCTCAAACAGTAGCACTCGCCGTTTCGTTCCTCCTTGCCAATGCTCGCGTCGCAAGTTGCGGCTGGTTAGGAATTCACGAAGCAGACCTGCAAGCCTTTGGCTTTGGGGTGGGTATAATTCCAACATCAAAGATTTTGAAATTTCAGCGCTCCGGCAGCAGGGCGAGCAGTTTGGATTTCACATATTCTCCGGCTGGTTGCGGGTCATAAATAATTCCTGCCCGGAGCAGTTGATTCATGTCCGAACAAAATCCACGGTCGGCCAGATGCCCGTCCAACAGCTCAACAAACTCGGATCGTCCGGCAATGCTGCCTTCCAATTCTAGATAATGCTGAAACGATTCGATAATCCGGGCGGGAACAACCGCTGGTTTGGCCAGCGTCAGCGCCCAATACAGATCAAATAAATCCCGACCGCGCCGACGCTGAAACAATGCCCGCATTTTTGTTCCCAGCATTTCATGGATGTCATAGCCGCTGACCTGGGTGCCGACCGTCGCATCCCGAAACGGAAATTCAAACGGAATTTTAATCACGGACAGATGCGGCATGCGCTCGGTGACATTAGCTTCCACCACAATTTCCATGTTCGTTCCCGGTTCCATCAGTGACGGAATAGCGTAAGTTATCCGCAGCACCCGCGACGGTTTCACCGTGTTGCGGATGGCCAGTTTGAGGTCGCCCCACACTGATTGTTTAGGAGTTCCCAGCACACCGCTCAAAACGCGATTGAGTGCCCTGCGAATATGCCCCTCCGGGCGATCACCGACCACAACCAGATCAATGTCCTCGCTGTAACGCGATGCCGGCGCGAGATGAACCTTGTGCAGCAACGTGCCGCCTCGCATCGCAATCTGGCTCTGCAAAAATGAATCCTCGAACAACGCAGCCATCGTATGGCACAACAATAAATCCTGCTCGACCTGACGTTGGCTCGGCCAAGGAACAGCCGCTTGATGAGCCAGAACATCCCGGCGGGTAAGTGAAATCATAGTCCAAGTTCTCCTGAATTATTGAGAACCCGCCAACGCTCGACCACCGGCGCAGTCATCCGGCCAGCTTTCGCCGGGGCAAGCGGAACCAAAGCGAGTTGAGGGGGCAACCAGTCATGAATTACGTCGGCCAATTTTTCCTTGCCAGCAGTCTCGATAATATAACCCAGCCGTTGTGCGGTTGCCGGTTCGTTCTCAGCATCCAGCATACGTTTGAGTTCGGAGCCACCCATCAGCGGCAGCAGTGGCGTGAGGGTTTCAACCGCACGCCCAATCCCGCCAATGCGCGACGCATACCGGACCAAATCAAACGCCGTTGCCTCGGGCGTGCTAACCCGCGTCGGGGCGAAAGCGTTCGCCAGTGGTTGCGTAGGCGTCTGTTCAATCCCGCGCTTGACAAAAAACCGAACCCGCAGGCGTCCGACTTCAATCTCGCGCCGCGAACCGTCAGTCATCACTTGCGTCACTTGCAGTGCTTGCGGATTGGAACCGTAGGTGCCAGCCGCCGATTGAAGTGCCAGATAATATGGATGCCCCAGCCAGCTAAAATAGTCGTCGAGCCACCATGCAACCGGGGGTGAGCCCATCGAGCGATGCTCCGGGCTGACAATCAGGAAAAATTGCTGCAACCGCGAAACCCTGACAACCTGACTGCCCAGCCGACGCAACTGATTCTTTGCCGCCGTGACGGATAATCCCGTTTTCTTGACCAGATCAGCCAGAGGGAAAGCCACATGACCCGCCGCCAGTCGTGCGTCAATAAACATGGCAGCAGCTCCGATTTGCCGATTCTTTTTAATGTTCTCTTCCATTATTTCGTATGCACATTGTAGCGTCATACGCTCCAATACGCAAATGATTTACTAATTACTTGGGAGGCTGCTCAAATTACAGTTGACAATTGTATCTAGTAAGATACTATGTAAGAAATATGGGATTCATTGAGTTTCCATTCATCGAAGTGCCGGAAGATTTGCGCAAGATTGTCGGCGAGCCAACACCCGGCACGCGCGCCTTCCGTCGGGAGGGGACGCACGCGGAGTGCGGCCAGTGGATTGAAGACCTTGGCTTGCATTACAAGGGGGATGTCGGAATTTCGCCCGCCGGCGTCACCATGTTCGTGCCCGTCCAACGGGCCGCTGTCCACAAACGTATCAAGGAAGGCAAGCTGACCGCATTCTTCTTTTACATCACCCACGTTGAAAGCACGTTCTTCGGCACCAAACGCAAAGTCAAACTGCGACCCTATATTCTGTTGTCCCTGAGCGAATGCAAGGCGTGGGTGGCGGAGATGAAACGCCGGATGGGTTATGTGGATGAGCCGGACGAAAGCCTGATGAAACAGCGAGAAAAGCTCAAGTCGGCGGCGGCGGCGGATGAGCCAAAAACCGTGAAGGAAGCCGTGGAAACCCTGGACTTTGCAGACACCGACCCGCAAGACAAACGGGATCGGAAAGTGCGATATGAGGATGACGAATTTGACCGTGAAAACCGGCAGCAGGATATGTTCTTGCTGTTGGCGGAAGCGATGGCGGCGATGGCTTCCGACAAAAAGAAGTCTCAATTTTATCGTAAGCGACTTGAACGAGGAATGGAGTGGGACAAAAATGAAAAGCGATGGAAATGGAAGGACGAAGATGAACCCGCAAAATGAATTTAATGACCGGCTGATTCGCCTGCCCGAGTTGGAACGGATTTTCGGCGTGTGCAAGCGGACGGTAAGACGGAAGGCGGAAAACGGCGAGTTGCCACCATTACGACGGATAGGACGCGCGGTGGGAATGCTGGAAAGCCAGGTCAAAGCGTATTTTCAAAGATTGAGCCAACCAAGTTAAGGAGCATCAAAATATGGAAGCGAGAATTTACAAACCGAAACGGTGGCAGAACGGCAAGCGCGTGACCGCCCGGTTATACCGTGCGCGTGTCAAACTCGCCGGTGACAGCAAAGTGCGGGACATCGCCTTGCAGGTATCCGACAAGCAGGTTGCACAACAAAAGCTGAACAAGCTGATTCAGGAATTGGAACACGAATCGGCGGGATTGATTCCGGCGAAAGTGGAACGGGAGGCGGCGCAGAGTCCATTGCTTGATCTGGTTTCGGAATATGTCAAGGAACTGACCGTCCTGGGGCGGTCGGGAGACCACCTGCGCCATGTGGACAAGCGGTTGCGGCGGTTGGTGCGGGAATGCCGCTGGACAAGATTGGCCGACGTGACACCCGCTTCGTTTCAAACGTGGCGCAAGGAGCAAGCGCACAAAGCACCCAAGACCCTAAACGAGTATCTGGCCACGCTCTCGGCCTTTTGGACATGGTTGCGCAAGCAAAGCCGCGTCAGTGTGAACCCCTTTGAACTGGTGGAACGAACGGACACGCGCGGCAAGGAACGAGTTCAACGGCGGGCACTGTCTGACATGGAGGTGGTTGAATTGCTCAAAGTTGCTGGCAAGAATCAACTGGCCTATATGCTGCCCCTGTATGCGGGTTTGCGGCGCAATGAAGTTAAAACGCTGCGCTGGTCGAATCTGGTGCTTGGCGAATCCGGCGGACTGCTGCGCATTCATGCTGCCGTGAACAAGAACCGGAAGGAACAGGCATTGCCATTGCATCAGGAATTGGTCAAGGCGTTACAGCAACAGAAACCGGCGGACGGCAAGGCGGATGATTTGGTGCTGGTCAACGGAGTGCCGAAAATGAAAGAAGTCCGGCAGGATTTGGCAAAGGCGGGCATCCCGTTTCTGGATGAGCGCGGACGCCGCATGGATTATCACGCATTGCGGACGACGTTTATCACCCGGCTTTCGACCATGAAAGTACATCCCCGGCTGGCGATGGAACTGGCGCGGCATAGCGATATGCGGCTGACGATGAAAACCTATACGGATGTTGGTCAATTACCGTTGCGCGAAGTCATGGACACGTTGCCGGGTTTTGGTTCTGACTCCCGAATAGACTCCCGAACTTTAGGCCCGACGGGTCAAACGGTGTCACCAACTGTCCCAAACATTGGGGAGACAAAAAGCGAGAATAGCATTGAAAACATTGGCGAAAGTCGCGGCTTGACTCCGGTTGTCGCACTCTGTCACTCTGAACCGCTAAGCGGTGATAGGGAGTTCGAATCCCCCTCTCTCCGCCAGTTTTACAAGGGAATTCAGAGGCAGGCACACAACTAGGCACACAAAGCAAAGTCCCTGCCTGTCCTCGACTGGCGCAAGTTGTCACGGCTTGGTCAAAACTTCCTGAACCACTCAAAGCGGCGATCCTCGCCATTATCAATTCCTCGGAGGTCGTGCGATGAGCGCCAACCCTCCAGGGGAAACCCGAGAAGAAACCGTAAGCCAAGGAGGTGGGGTCAAAACTTTGCTTTCCGGTGGGGACGAGCGGAGCGAGCCGGAAAGCCAAACTTCATCACCTCCAGTTGTTGGTGAGACGCACGATCACGCGGAAGGGGCCACGTCGGAGCGCGGCGGAGCCGCGCCCGACGTGGCCCTTCCTTGTCAATATAGTGATAACTGCATTGGAAAGGATTCGAGTGGCAAGCCGGCTCCGCTCTCGCCATACCGGAAAAAGAGCCGTCACCGGCTGGAAATGGCGACTGAATGGATGGTCAATAAATATGGCTTCAACCATGTCGGCCTGCTGACGTTGTCCTTTGGCGTCCCTGGCAGTGGTCGAGGTTCACAAGCTACGCGAGAGCTGCGGGAATTGGCCAAGGATTTGGATTTCGTACAAAAGCGATGGGCCTCGTTCCGGTCCAATGTCATCGCCGTCCGTTATAAAGATTGGATTTGCATCCTGGAACCGCACAAAGATGGTGTCTGGCACCTTCACGTCGTGGTGGCGACCAAAGAGGACATCCGCACCGGCACCGATGTTGAGACGCTTTCCAATTACAAGCTGCCGTATTGGATGCGCCGGGGCAAACATCTGCGCAATGAGGCTTTGGCGGCGGAATGGAGGGCCTTGCGTGAGGTCTCGTGCAAATATCGTTTTGGTCGGGTGGAATTGCTACCGATCAAAAAGACCAAGGAGGCGTTTGCGCGGTACTTGGGCAAATATCTTACCAAGACCTTCAACCTGATTGAACCTGGCCGCAAACACCGGCTGGTGCGTTATTCGCGGGGGATTGGGCGGCATTTGAGCATCCGGTTTTCCATTCGTGGGCTGGGCAATCTGCTGTATCGCACCCGGCTGAAAATGGCGGCGGCTATGCTCAATTTCAAGGACTACGGTTATTTTGCCGATTTCTTTGGACCGCGTTGGAATTATTACCTGCGGGACATCATTGCCAGCATTCCGATTCCGCTGGTGTTTGGAAAAGGCAATTTTGAGACTGGCGTGGCGGCAAAGCTGCTGGCGGCTTATGCGTCCGATCCGGTGCCGTATCTTGATCCCGAATCGAAAAAGAAGATGGCGGGAGCGTATCGGATGCTGTGGCGCAAGTTTGAGGAAATGGCGTTTGACGCCTCGGCGGGGTTGCGCTGGCAGGAATCAGAGCCGCAGGAAGCGGATAACATTGATGTCGGGCCGTTGACGGAAGCCGATTTGACAAGTGAACTTTTCGCAACGGCGGGAAATCCATTTTGAATGTATTGACAGTATTTAATCCTGTGGCACATTTGAGGCATGACTGAGCAAATCAGACTTCGGATTGACACCGACCTGGCGGAAGAGGCGGATGAGGTCTGCCGCGAAATCGGCATTACGCCGACGGCGGCGGTGTCCATGTTTTTTGCGCAAATGGTCAAATTGCGCGGCCTGCCGTTTCGCCCCAGTGATTTTCCGGCATTGGACGAATACGGGGTGACGCTGGCCCAGGCAACGGCGGCGGAAGATTCCGCGCTGGCTGAAATTGCCCTGTCGCGCAAAGCGGGCAAGCTGGCACCCTTCACCGGCAAGTTATGATTCGCGTTCTGCTCTCGGAACGAATCAAAAAGACGGCGGACAAGCTGCCGCCGGACGTGCGGGAAAAAGCCGCCAAAGCCATTGCCGACGTTGGCTCAGCTTTTGGCGATCCGCATCAACATCGGGGACTTGGACTTCGCAAACTGGCCCGGCGTTCCTATGAAATCCGCATGCACCTGCAATGGCGGGTGGTGTTTATTCATGACGGGAAAGCCCTGATTGCCTACGACGTAATGAACCACGATGAAGTTTCGCTTTGGCTAAAGGGACAACGAAAGTAATTCGGACACTGAACCGGATAGCGCACGCCTTTTTCCGCCTGTCTCGGCAGTTTGTGGCCGTCGGAACGAAGGAGCATAAGCCAGGGCATGGAAGTAGGTTGGCTGCCCAAGGATGACCGCGCTCATCCTCCAGCGGAATACCTGCGGTCTTGAAATCCGTGCGGATCACTTTCATCGCCGGAACTCGTTCGGGAAATACCAAAGTTTCCGGGGCTAATTTTCCAGCAGATTTCATCGCCTGCAATTCCGTCGCCAGTTCAGGATGCAGCGGGTGCGGTGGTTCTTTGCGGCTCTTGCTCTTTGCCACTGGAACGACACAAAACGGATTGGCCACGTCCAAATGCAAATCACCCCAATGAAGCGCATTGATTTCACCGCGACGCAAACTCACCAGGCGCAAGCCGTCCTGCCGTGGCACAAGCTGTCACGGTCAACGGGGGAAAGGGAAATTCAGAACACGTTGAAAACACGGGTGAAAGTCACGGCCTGACTCCGGCTGTCGCGGTCTGTCACGCTACCTACTCGAACGGTGTTTCCGGGCTTCGAATCCCCGTTTTCCGCCGTTTGATTTTTATGAGTTTTCGCGCCTGCGGAATTGACATCGCTGTTCGGCATTCTTAGCCTCTTTGCGCAAAGACATGCGCTTTGCCCCGAATTCACGTTCGGGGATTTTTATTGTCGTTGGTAGGGTGGTGCTGCTGCGCCGCTACAGAAAATTTAAATAATTTATGGCAAACACAATTTTGGTCGGCGCCCAGTGGGGCGACGAAGGCAAAGGCAAAATTATTGATGTGCTGACGGAAAATGCGGACATCGTCGTCCGCTACGCCGGTGGCAACAACGCCGGCCACACCGTTTTCATCGGCAAACAAAAGTACGTCCTGCACCTCGTGCCATCCGGTATTCTGCGCAAAAACAAGCTGTGCGTCATCGGCAACGGCGTGGTGATTGACCCTGTCGGCCTCGTTGACGAAATCACCGGGCTACGCAAGCTCGGCGTCAAGGTCGGCACCAACCTGGTCATGAGTGAGACCGCCCACGTTGTCCTGCCGTATCACCGCGAGCTGGACGCCCAGCGCGAAGTGCTCAAGGGCAAAAATAAAATCGGCACGACCAAGCGCGGCATCGGCCCGGCCTACGGCGACAAGGCGGCGCGCGTCGGCCTGCGGATGATTGATCTCGTGATGCCGGAGCGGTTCGAGGAAAAATTGCGCCTGCGCATCAAGGAAAACAATGAGGTGCTGCGCGCGCTCGGCGCGAAACCGCTTTCCTTCCAAAAGGTTCTCAAGGAATACCGCGCCGCCGGAAAATTTTTGAAGCCGTTCGTTGCCAACACCGTCGTGCTGCTGCACCAAGCGACGCGGCGCGGCGACAATATTTTGTTTGAAGGCGCGCAGGGGACGTTCCTCGACATTGATCACGGCACGTATCCATTCGTCACGTCGTCGAACACCACGGCGGGCGGCGCGTCCACCGGCTCCGGCGTGGCGCCGAACAAGATGGACGCCGTCGTCGGCGTGATGAAAGCGTACACGACGCGGGTGGGGGAAGGGCCGTTGCCGACGGAGAACGCCGAGATCGCTGACATGTTGCATGCGATGGGCCGCGAATTTGGAGCGACCACCGGACGCGCCCGCCGCTGCGGCTGGTTTGACAGCGTGGCCACCCGGCACGCGGCCATGGTCAACGGCATTGACAAGCTCGCCGTCACGAATCTAGACGGGCTCGACACGGTGGAAACCATCAAGGTTTGCGTCGCGTATCGTCATGGCAAGACGCGTTACGATTTTGTTCCCAACGACGCGCAGACACTCGCGGAATGCAAGCCGGTATATGTGGAATTTGAAGGCTGGCGGACGCCGACGGACAAGGCGCGCACTTGGAAACAACTGCCGCCGAAAGCGCGCGCTTATTTGAAGGCGATTGCCGAATTGACCGGGGCGAAGCTGGCCATCGCCTCCGTCGGCCCGAGCCGCGACCAGACGATTTTTGTTTGACGGTCTATGACCGTCGCGTGAATCGGCGCTCACAGAGCGCCGCTACAGCATGAGCGCACAAGTTCATTTAAGTCTCGAAGCCAAGGCTTCCTTGCCGCGGCACGTCGCGGTGATCATGGACGGCAATGGCCGCTGGGCGAAGCAGCGCGGGCTGCCGCGCATCGAGGGACATCGGCAGGGGGCGGAATCCGCGCGAACCATCATCCGCACCGCCGGCGAACTGGGTGTCAAATATCTTACGCTCTATGCTTTTTCCGCCGAGAACTGGAACCGGCCCAAGGATGAAGTGGATGCGTTGATGAAATATCTCATCCACTATCTCAAGACCGAAACGCCGGAGTTGAACAAAAACAACGTGCGGCTGGAGGTCATCGGGCAGATTTACCGCCTGCCGGAAAACGTGCAGGAACATCTCAAAAAATCCATCGCGACCCTGTCCAAAAACAGCGGCCTCACGCTGGTCATGGCATTGAGCTATGGCAGCCGCATTGAAATTTTGGACGCCGTGCGCCGCATCGCGGAAAAGGCCAGGGACGGCAAGCTCGAACCGGCCGACATCACCGAGGAGGTCATTTCACAGCATCTCTGGACGCGGAACATTCCCGACCCGGATCTGTTGATTCGCACGAGCGGCGAGATGCGGGTGAGCAATTTTCTGCTGTGGCAGATTTCCTACGCCGAACTCGTCATCACGCCCACACTCTGGCCGGATTTCCGCAAGCCGCAATTCTTCGCCGCGCTGGAGGAATACGCCCGCCGCCATCGAAGGTTTGGCGGAATCTGAACGGAAAGCGGAAGTTGGGAAAACCGGCTCAAATTCTGATCCCAATCCGAATGTGTTAATCAGAATCCCGCTACCCCGGCCCGGTGAAGTTCGGGCTTGGAAATTCAGGCCGATCCGGGCGGTTTTTCACCTGCATCCTCACCGAGCGCGGTGCGAATGGTGTCCACCAATGCAATATGGTCAATCGGTTTGGGGAAGAACCCCACCACTTTGGCGGCCAGGGCGCGCTTCTTGTATTTCGCCGACTTGTCCCCGGAAATGATGATGATGGGAATATCCTCAGCTGCGCCCATGCGGCGCAGCCATTCAACAATAAAAAACCCGTCCTGGAGCGCCCCGCCGACATTCGCCGCATCCGGCGGGAAATTGATGTCGAGCAGGATCAAATCCGGCCGGTTCTGGTTGACGACGTTAATGGCTCCGGGGCCATCAATGGCTGTGAGCACCTGATAACCTTTGCAACTCAGCGCGATGGTCAGCGTTTTCAGGATGATTTGATCGTCATCCACCACCAAAATCTTCTTGCCGGGCGGAATGTTGGTTTCAGCATTCATAGGCTCGTGAATTGCGTTTAGGCGCGAAAATGTAAACCGCGGAGGTGATGAAACGTCCGCTTGTGTCGGACCAGTCGCAGTGAAGAGGGAAAAGTTTCGCTCTCACAATGATTTAACATTGCGCGGAGCGGAGCGGGTTTCAACAAAAAAATAAACAAATTTGGGTCCGTGCGGCAAGCGGCCCACCGATGAAAATGAGCTTTTGGCTGTTCGCCCCGCCTTTCCACTTGTTTTGAGCGGTCGCTCTGTTATTCAGAACGTCATGAACAAAAAACTTGGATTTGGTATTTTGTTGTGCCTCGCCGGCTTGACAGTGCTGGTGGCGGCGGAAGCCGATCAGGGAAAGCTGGCCTCGGCCAACACGGGCTTCGCGTTTGATTTGCTGAAACAAATCACCCGGGAACAGCCGGGCACAAATATTTTCATCTCGCCCTTCAGCGTTTCGACCGTGCTGCAAATGGTTGCCAACGGCGCGGCCGGCGAAACCAAGACGGAAATGCAGCAAGTTTTGAAAACCGCCGGTTTGGCGCCGGAAGCGCTGAACGCCGCCTGCAAGGATTTGAACCAATCCCTGAATTCACAAACCAACGTGATTTTGAACCTGGCCAACGCGATCTGGCATGAAAATTGGATACATATCACGCCTGCATTCATCGCCGACAATCAATGTTTTCAGGTCAAAATTGCCGGTGTAGATAGTTTCACAAATCCGAAATCGGCGGACATCATCAACGATTGGGCTGAAAAAAATACGCATGGAAAAATCAAACAAGCTGTTAAGTTTCCCTTTCCTGGAAACACGCGCGTGGTTTTGGCGAACGCGATTTATTTCAAGGGCAAGTGGGCCGAGCCGTTTGAAAAAAGCCAGACCAAGTCGCGCGACTTTCATTTGTCCAATGATGGCGAAAAACAAGTCCCGATGATGCGGCAAAGCAGGACTTTCAGTTATGAGGAAGGCGACGATTTTCAAGCCGTGCGGCTACCTTACGCCGGCGACCGATTGCAGATGTATTTGTTTTTGCCCGCGACCAATTCCAGCCCGCAAAAATTGCTCGCGCATTTAGACAGCGAAAACTGGCATAACAAAAAATTGCCGCAATTTTCAGATCGAAAAGGAACTCTCGTGTTTCCAAAATTCAAACTGGATTATGATGTTTTGCTTAATAACTCGCTGGAAGCTCTAGGAATGAAACGCGCTTTTGTAGAAGGCGGGGCAGATTTTTCTCAGATGGTGGATAATGACAATCTGTTTATCACGATGGTGAAACAAAAAAGTTTTGTGGACGTGAACGAAGAGGGCACCGAAGCGGCAGCAGTGACGACTGTAACGATGAGTGATAGCATCGCGTTCGAGCCTCAAAAACCTTTCGAGATGATCGTGGACCGTCCGTTCCTCTTCGTCATCGCCGATGACCAGACCAAATCCGTTTTGTTCATGGGCGTAATCTATGATCCGGCGGGGTAGGGCGGGGGCAACCGAAAACTCCTCAACGTTTGTAGCAGCGGACGTTAGTCCGCTCCATCTTCTGGAAAATAATGGGAATAATGAGCCGACTCACGTCGGCTGCTACGATAATTACGAGGGCTTTCTGCTTGTGGACTCGGCTGCCTGTCTGTAAGAAAGCCTTGTGACTGAACAGAAAAAATTCCGATTGGGCGTCCTCGGTTCCGGCAAAGGCTCGAACTTTGCCGCGATTGCCGATGCCGTGGCGGCGGGCAAAATTCCGGCGGAAGTCGCCGTCGTTTTGAGCGATATCGAAAGTGCGGGGATTCTGGCGCATGCCTGCGACCGCAAAATTCTTGCTCAATTCATTCCGCCAGGAAAATTCCGCACCAAGCTGGACGAAGAGGCGGAACGGGCGTTTGTCAGCGCGTTGCAGGCGGCAAAGGTGGATTTGATTGTGCTCGCGGGTTTCATGCGGGTGCTGAAGGGCGATTTTTTGCGCGCGTTCGAGGGGCGCATCGTGAACATTCATCCGTCACTGCTGCCGTCGTTTCCCGGCCTTGAAGCCTGGAAGCAGGCGCTGGATCACGGTGTGAAGGTGACGGGTTGCACGGTGCATTTTGTGGATGCCGGTGTGGATTGCGGGCCCATCATCGGCCAGCAAACCGTTCCGGTGCTGGACGCCGACACGCCGGAGAGTCTGCATCAGCGGATTCACGCGGCGGAGCATGAACTGTATCCGAAGTGCGTGGCGGCAATTGCGGGCGGGGGAATTTCGGTGGCGGGACGGCGGGTGATTTGGAAAAAATAGAAAATGAAGACCGTTTCAATTTTTGGCGCGGTATTTCTTTGTTTGCTGGCTGGTTGCGGCACGAACAAATATTCGGAGAAATTCAACGGCGACCCCGGACAAAAGTTTGCAGGCGGGGATGAATTCAAAATTGAGGCGGCGGTTTACGGGTATTTGCTGGGAAGACATTTTCCGAACCAGGATGAATACAGCGCGATTTTTCTCGAAGGCAGCGATGCCGAGGTGGCGGCGCTGATTCAAAAATTTCCAAATCACGTTCCGCCCATCAAGCCGAGTAACCGGATCGAGCTGCATCCGAACCAGGCGCCGATTGACAAAGACACGGGCAAGCCGGCCCTGATTCTCAGTTCGAAAGCCATGGATCCGACGAACGGCGTGTCCGAAGCCATCGGCACCTGGTATGCGGGCGGGGCGGTGTCAGGACTGTATGCCTTCGTTTTGGTGAAAGTTGATGGAGAGTGGATCATTCAGAGCGCAAGGTAGGGCCGCGTGCAAAATTATTACTGGAAAAATGCGGCGTTTTCCGCCAATCTATCCGCTTGTTAATTATGGATGTTAAACTTCCTAAACTTGGTGAGGGCGCTGATTCAGGTGTCGTGGTCAATGTCTTCGTCAAGGAAGGCGACGCGATTGCAAAGGATCAGGCCATTCTCGAATTGGAAAATGAAAAGGCCGTGGCTTCCGTCCCGTCCACGGCCGCCGGTGTCGTCACGAAAATTTACGTCAAGGCGGGTGACAAAATCAGCGTTGGCCAGCGCCTCATCTCATTGAGCGGTGGTGATCAGCCGGCTGCCGCCGCCGCGCCCGCCTCCAAACCGGCCGTGTCGGAGCCGGAAACGTCGGTTGAAGAACCGGTGGCTGAGACTGAGGAGAACTTTCCAAAGCCGGTGGCTGCGCCGGTCGCTTCGCCGTCGGTCCGCCGGCTGGCGCGCGAACTGGGCATTGATTTGTCCAAGGTGCGCGGCAGCGAGGCGGGTGGACGAATCGTCACCGGCGACATCCGCGCCTATATTGCGCGTTTGCAGAAGGCGGCGGACAAACCCAAGGTTGCCGCCCCGTCACCGGCCAGACCGGTCGCCGAATCAATTGATTTTTCCAAATGGGGACCGGTGACGAAGAAGCCGCTGACCCAATTGCGCCAGGTGATTGCGCGGCGCATGTGGGAAAACTGGAACGCCATTCCGCACGTCACCCAGTTTGACGACGCCGACTTCACGCTGCTGAACGAGTTGCGGAAGAAATACGCGCCGGCTTACGAAAAAAAAGGTGCCAAGCTGACACTCACGCCGCTCGTGCTCAAGGCGCTGGTCGGGACGTTGAAGAAGCATCCGATTTTCAACTCCAGCCTGGATGAAGCCGCGCAGGAGATTGTGTTCAAGGATTATTTCCACATCGGCATTGCGGTGGACACCGAGCAGGGACTGATCGTGCCGGTCATCCGCGACGCGGACAAAAAGAGCGTGCTCGAATTATCGAAGGAACTGGAGCAGCTTGCGCAAAAGGCGCGCGAGCGAAAGGTGACGTCGGAGGAATTGAAGGGCGGCACGTTCACCATCACCAACCAGGGCGCCATCGGCAGCGCGCATTTCACGCCCATCATCAACAGGCCGGAGGTGGCCATTCTCGGTCTCGGACGCGGCGCGATGAAACCGGTCGCGCGCGATGGCAAGGTTGAGGTGCGCATGTTGACGCCGTTGGGATTGTCTTATGATCATCGCGTGATTGACGGCGGCGCGGCGGCGCGGTTCATGGTGGATTTGGTGAAAGCGATGGAAGACTTCGGCGAAGAAATGGTGAAAATTTAAGTATGGACCCAATCAAAACTCAAATTGTGGTTGTCGGCGCGGGACCGGGCGGATACGCCGCGGCGTTTTATGCCGCCGATCTCGGCAAAAAAGTCATCCTGGTCGAGCGCGAGAAGCGGCTCGGCGGCGTCTGCCTGAATCGCGGCTGCATTCCGTCGAAGGCGCTGCTTTACGCGACGCACCAGATCACCGCTGCCAAGGATTCCGAACATCGTGGCATCACGTTCACACCGCCGACGGTGGATTTGGCGAAACTGCGCGCGTGGAAGGAATCCATTCTGGAAAAACTCGCTGGCGGGGTGTCGTTTCTGGCGCAAAAACGCGGTGTGCAGGTGATTAAAGGACGCGGTTACTTTGAGGATTCGCAGATGTTGCGCGTCGAGACAGAGCAGGGGCAGCAGTTCATCCAGTTTGAAAAGGCCATTCTTGCCGTCGGTTCGCTGGCGGCCATGCCCAAGGTGTTCGACCTTGGCAACCCGCGTATCATGACCTCCACCGAGGCGCTCGACATCGAGGACATCCCGGAAAACCTGCTAGTTGTGGGTGGCGGTTATATTGGCATGGAAATGGGCACGGTCTATGCCGCGCTCGGCAGCAAAACCGTGCTGGTGGAAGCGCTCGACAACATCCTGGCAGGCGCCGATCCCGATCTCGCGCGACCGGTGGCGGCCAACGCGAAGAAAATGTTCAAGGAAATCCGGCTCAAGGCCAGAGTTACGAAGATGGCGACCGCCGGCAAACAAATCAAAGTGGAGATGGAATACGGCGGGCAAAAGATCGAAGAACTTTACGACCGCGTGCTTGTGGCCGTGGGCCGCGTGCCGAATAGCGCCGATATTGGCCTGGCAAACACCAAGGTCGAGCTGGATGAAAAAGGTTTCGTCAAGGTCAACCATCACCAGCAGACCGCCGACCCGAACATTTATGCCATCGGCGACATTGCGGGCGGCATTTTGCTGGCGCACAAGGCGCACAAGGAGGCGCGCATTGCCGTCGAGAACATCAATGGCGAGGACGTCGTGTTTGAAAACATCGTCATTCCGGCGGTCGTGTTCACCGACCCGGAACTGGCATGGTGCGGTTTGACCGAAGCCGAGGCGAAGGCCAAAGGCGTGAAATACGAAGTGGCCAAATTCCCGTGGGCGGCCTCGGGCCGGGCGATGTCATTCGACCGTACGGACGGCCTGACGAAAATGTTGATTGACCCTGACAGCGACCGGGTGCTGGGCGTGGGCATCGTGGGCGCCAACGCGGGCGAATTGATTTCCGAAGCCGTGCTGGCGCTGGAAATGGGCGCGACCGCCGAGGACATCGCGCTGACGGTTCATCCGCATCCGACGCTATCCGAGACATTGATGGAATGCGCCGAAGTGTTTTACGGCCACGCGACGCACACGATTTCGAAGAAAAAGCCAACACCGTAAAAATCGTCCTTGTCCTCATCCAGGCATGGCTTGGTTCAGCCTGCACCGCGGAGGCTTGTGGAATCCAAGCCCCACTTGTGCGCGTAGGCGAGCAGTTCCCGGTCGCTATGCAGATCCAGCTTCTGCCGGATGTGCTTGCGGTGCGCGCCCACCGTGACCAGTTTGATTCCCAGTTCCTGTCCGATGCGTGCTTCATCCCAGCCGCACGCCATCCGGCACAGCACCTCCTGTTCGCGTTTGCTTAACAGTTTCTGGAACGCCTCCGGCTGGGACAACCACTCGCGTTTGACCTGGGTAAAAAGCTTGCTGTAAAACACCCCGCCCCGGGCCACCGTCTGGATCGCCTCCAGCAGCAAATCCGGCCCCGATGTCTTTTCCAGATAGCCATGCACCCGGCTCTGGCTTACCCGCCAGATGGTGTGCGGGTCCGTGAGTCCGGACATTGCCAGCAGGCGCACCCCCCGCAGCTCTTTCGCCAGCCGTTCGGCCAGTTCCATTCCGTCCATCCCGGGAAGTTCGAGGTCCAGCAGCACCAGATCCGGTCGTTCCGCCAGGCACATCGCCAAGCCCGCATTGCCATCATGGGCGCACCCCACCATTTCGATCCCTCGTTGACTGGCCACCCAGAGGCCGAGGCCCGCGGCCATCAGCTCCTGGTCTTCCACAATTACCACCCGGATGGGTTTGGCTGACATGCTCGCAGGATGGCAATTGCTGCTATGCCCGCCAAGCCGGAACTACCCGAATTAGGGTAAATTGACGGCTTTGAACCCGTTCCGGTCGAGCCGATAGTTAACCTGTTAAACCTATGAAAACCAAATCAGGGATTATCCAAAACTTCGACGGGTGTTGTTTGAGTCTTATGGGGTGTTCACCCCATAGCAGTTGGTGTTGGCGGTGATAAAATTTGAACCTGTTTGTCAATGGAGCTGGACGGTAAAAAACGAATTTGAAACGCATGAAACCAAAAATAATCCAAATCATCAGCCTTTCAATTACACTTTTGCCCCCACTTTCCGGAAGCGGAGCCGAACTGGGAACGCGCCAGCGGACGATCACGCCGGTCGTCTTGACGAATGCGCCGACGATTCTCGCGTCAAACCTCCCGGCCTACGCGGCTTATGGCTACAATGCGTGGCAGTGGGGTCCCGGCACAAACGAGGGCCAGCTTTGGACCACCAACGCGCCCGCCAGCTTCACCGCAGCAACCAATGCGGCACGGCTTTTAACTTTTTTTTGCATCAGCGACATCCACATCACTGACAAGGAATCCCCTTCCCAGTCACTCTGGCCCGGCTACCAGACTGAAACCGGTTCCACCAGCGATTCGCTCCCGCCCGGCAACGACAATTCCTCGTGTTATTCGCCGGTGATCCTGCGCACCACCCAGGTGCTCGATGCCGCCGTCCGAACCGCCAACGACTTAAACCGGCTAATGTCGTTCGATTTCGGCATGTCGCTCGGCGATGATTGCAACAGCGCGCAGCATAACGAGCTTCGCTGGTTTATTGATGTGATGGATGGAAAGTATATCACGCCCAGTTCCGGCACCAATGCCGGTGCCGCCACCATTGATTATCAGAAACCGTATCAGGCCGCCGGGCTGAATCCGGCCATCCCCTGGTATCAGGTGCTCGGCAACCACGATCATTTTTGGTGCGGGTGTCTGGTGGTGAATGATTACCTCCGACAATCCGCCACCAACAATACGGTTTTGCTGCTGGGAGCTTTAGTGACCGCCCAGGACGAAAACAGCCGCGCGGATTTTATGGGCACGGTGGACGGCACCACGCCCTACGGAACCATCATTAATTCGGGATCGGTTTCCAACTACATTGTTGATGGTGTTACCAATGCGCCAACGGTTGCCGCCGATACCAACCGCTATTCGCTGACGCGCAGCAACTGGATGGCTGAATTTTTCAACACCACATCACAGCCAGTCGGTCACGGTTTCTCCCCGGCCAATGTCACCAACGACTTTGCCTGCTACAGCTTCATGCCGAAGACCAATCTGCCGCTCAAGGTCATTGTGCTCGATGACACCATGTCGGACACTGATTTCGATTTCAACGGCCAAGGCGGTCTGGATGAAACCCATTTCAACTGGCTGACCAACGAACTGCAACTGGGGCAGAACGCGGACCAGCTCATGATCGTCGCGGCGCACATCCCGATTGAACTGATCGACGTGCCGGAAGGCACAAATCTGGTTTCCGTCTCCGAACCGCAGTTGCTGACCGCGCTGCATAGCTATCCCAACCTCATCCTGTGGGTCGCGGGCCATATGCACCGGAATAATATCAAATCAGAAATGTCCACGAACGATCCCGCCTACGACTTCTGGGAGGTCGAAAATCCGTCACTAAGGGATTTCCCCGAGGAGTTCCGCACTTTCGAGATTCTCCGCAACACCGACAATTCCATTTCCATCGTGACGACCGACATTGATCCGGAGGTCACGCCCGGATCGAATGCTGATAAATCACGTGGTTATGCCGTCGGTGCCGCGCGCATATTCAGCGTGCCCTGTGCCCCGCCCGTGAGCGTCGGGGACGGTCTCTGGAACTTCACTGATATCGGTTCCTATACGACCAATGCGGAGTTGATCAAGTTCCTGACCCCTCACATGCAAGGGGTGATAGCCAATCTGGGCGGGCCGCTCGGTTACAACGTGGCTATTGATTACGACGGAACCGGAGTGACAATCAACTTCCTCGGTGAATTGCAATCCGCAGACACCGTCCTCGGACCGTGGAGCGACGTTACGGACACCAGCCCCTACGCGGTATCTGCTACGAACGGTGCGAAGTTCTACCGCGCATGCGAAAGCGACAGCTCAAATTCCACACCAATAGCTACTGATTACTCAAAAACCAACCATTGGTTGACGGTGCCGGCGACCAACATGCTGCCGGTGGACATCTTTTACCTCTATCCGACGTCGTGGACGAACTCGAATTTAATTCCGGAGGTTTGTGCCATCGACAATCCTTCCATGCTGCAATTGGCGCCCCAAGCCTTCGCCAAGACAGCCACCGCGTTTGAAACCGTAGGTAATATTTACGCGCCCTTCTACAGACAATCTAACTTAACGTCAAACGCTCTGGTAACCGAAGCCGGCATACCCACCACGGATGCCATTGCGGCCTTCGACTACTATATCCAGCACTTCAATCAAGGCCGTCCGTTTATTTTAGCCGCACATTCGCAAGGCGCCTATGTCCTGAGCAAACTGTTGGTCCGATACATGAAAGACCATCGAGACGTGTATGCCAGAATGATTGCGGCCTATGTGATCGGCTGGCCCGTAACGGCCCAGTATCTGGCCGATCATCCGCATTTGAAATTCGCCGAAGGCCCCGACGACACAGGAGTGATCATTTCGTATAACACACAAGCCCCCGATGTTCCTCCGGGCGTCAATCCCGTCTTGTGGGGGTTGGTGGGCACGGTCATCAATCCCATCACCTGGACGAGATCCGAGACCTTGGCGACCACGAACCAAGGCTTCGGGTCATTCATGCCGAATACCAACGGGGTATATGTCCAAGTGCCGCAGTATGCCGATGCCCGGATCGACATCACCAACGGGGTGTTGATTTGCAGTACTGCCGATACAAACACCATCGGTGTGCAAGGCATATACCATAACTTCGATTTTCCGTTTTATTACTTCAACATCAGATCCAACGCCGCCAACCGGGTTGCGAAGTTCTTGGCTGCCGAGCAATAAGAACGATTTTAACCGGCGTCAGCCTTAAAAGATTTAGAATAAAACGTTGGACCAACACAAATGAAAGCAATCGCCATGAATCCGATCACTCCAAATATCGAACCCAAACCATCAGCCCAACGCCGAGGAAAAATTGCCGGAGGTTTCCTTAAGAGTCTGTCTGAAAAAGGAGCGCGGCTGTGTCGCAGACCAGCCGCAGCACGGTGCGGACAGTCGTTCGGGCTGGAAAATCGGAACCTGCTGCGGCTGGTCGAGGACGACACAGCCGCGCTCCGGGTTTTTCAGACAGGCTCTAAGGCGATTCTGGCCAGTCTGTTGTTCGCCGTCGCCATGGAGGGGCCGGTGCTGGCCCAGACGACCAATGCGGCGGATGATGGCACCGTTCTCAAGCAAATCATCATCTTTGGCCGCCACAGCATCCGCTCCGCCACCAGTGGCACAAATAGCTTGAACGGGTGTTCAGCCAATCCTTCCCCCGGGTTCACCTGGGTGCCAGTCGGCTACCTGACTCCACACGGACGGCGGGCGGCCCGCTTGATGGGCACCTATTTCCACGAATATCTGTTGCACGAAGGGTTGCTGACGGGCGACACAAATACGGACCTGGCCCACTCGTATTTCCGCGCCAATGTCATTGAGCGCTCCTACATCACCGCTGCCGAATTTGGGGCGAAGTTGATCCCGGGTGCAAACATACCGGTTCACACCTATAACCCGACGAACCCCTACATCGCCGACCCGGTTATTGATCCCCTTATGGCCGGGGTGGCGACCGTGGACCCGGCCCGCGCCCTGGCCGAAATTCAAGGCGTTTTCGGCAGCGGAACCAACCTGTCCTCCGCTTACAGCAGCGAGCTTTCCCTGATCAGTAAAGTGCTCTATCCACCTGGAACACATCCCCTCTATCCGGGAACAACGCCCACCAACAACGCCCCACTAGGCTCTTTTGATCCAACCACCCAGCCAATTCTGCTGACGACCAATGCGCCGCAGTATTCAACGAATTCAACGAATTATTATTTTACCGGTGAGGTGATCGGCATGGGCGGGCTGTCTTCAACGATATCCACCGCCGACCCGTTTGTCATGCAATACGCGGTGGGCTTTCCGACCAACGAAGTGGCGTGGGGCCGGCTGACGTTGGATGAGCTTTCCCAACAGACCCGGCTGGTGACCCTGCAATTTGATATTTGCATGCGCCAGCCCTACCTTGCCCGGGTGCAGAGTTCGAGCGCCGCTTCCCACATTCTACGTTCCATGCTTCAGATCACGGGCGGGGTGCCGCTGGACGGGGCATTCGGGACGAACCAACCACAGGTCCTTGTGATTATCAGCTCCGACGCCTATCTGGCGGGATTGGCGGGACTGCTCCACATGCACTGGTTGCTCCCCGGCTATCAACCGGATTTTTGCCCTCCGGGCGGAGCACTCGTTTTTGAACTCCGGCAGGTAACCGCGACGGGGCGGTATTTGGTTCGCGTGTTTTACACCGCCCAAACCTTCGACCAACTGCGCAATCTGACCACGCTGAGCCTCGGGGTGCCACCGGCAACCCAGCAGCTCCTGGTTCCCGGCGGCAGTTCGACCACGAATTTGGACGTTGATTTTACCACCTTCACTAATCTGATGAACGCCGCCATTGGCATGGAATATGTGCAGTCGTTTGCGAATGAAGTCCAGCCTGGCGTGTTAGACCCCTACATCGCCTATAATCCGACAAACATCACGGCCAGCGTCAGCAGCAACACGCTCACCATTGCGTGGCCGGCCGATCATGTCGGTTGGATTCTCCAAGCCCAAACCAACGGCTTGAGCGCCGGCCAGTGGTTCGATTTGCCCGGCTCCGACGTCGTCAATGCGGTGGTCACCACCATAGACTTGGCCAACCCATCCGTGTTCTATCGCCTGCGCGAGCAATAACCGAAGCCGCTAGACAACCCTATTTATGAAACGAAACATTATCCCCATCATCGGCCTCACCCTGCCACTCTGGCTGCCGCTTTCCGGCAGCGGAGCCGAGTTGGGGACGCGCCAGCGGACGGTCACGCCGGTTGCCGTGACGAATGCGCCGGTGCCGCCGATTTTTCCGTCGGCAGTCTCCAATTATGCGGTTTATGGCTACAGTTCATGGCAGTGGGGTCCGGGCGAGGATGAAGGCCAGCAGATCACCAACATGCCGGCCGGCTACACGAGAGCAACCAATGCGGCCAGGCTTTTTGCTTTTCTTAGCATCAGCGACGCCCATATCACCGACAAGGAGTCTCCCTGCCAGGCGATCTATTTCAGCTACCAGGAGGGCGGTACCAACGGTATGTCCGCGTGCTATTCACCGGTGATGCTCTACACCACGCAGGTGCTCGACGCCGCCATTAGGACCGCCAACGCTGTGAATCGTCTGCTGCCTTTCGATTTCGCCATTTCTCTGGGCGATGACGCCAATGGCCCCCAGTATAATGAACTGCGCTGGTATATTGATGTTCTGGATGGCCAATATATCACGCCAAGTTCCGGCGCTCATGTCGGGGCCACCAACATTGATTATCAGGAACCCTTCCAAGCCGCCGGGCTTGACCCGGCCATCCCCTGGTATGCGGTGCTGGGCAACCACGATCACCTCTGGGAGGGGGGACTCCCGGTCCCGGCCTCCCAACAGGACTTTACCAACGAAAATGTCCTCTGCTTGGGAACCAATTACATTTACATGGGCACCATTGACGGCAGCACGCCTTACGGTGACGTCATAGATGTGGGATCCGTCACAAATTTCATTGTCGGCGGGGTCACCAACTTTCCGACGGTTGTGGCAGACACCAACCGCTATTCACTCACGATGAGCAACTGGATGGGTGAATTTTTCAACACCGCTTCCAAGCCGGTCGGCCATGGTTTCTCCGAGGCCAACATCACCAACAGCCTTGTCTGTTACAGCTTTGAGCCGCTGACCAATATGCCGCTGAAGGTCATCGTGCTCGACGATACGATGTCGGACCAGGACTTTGCCATTGGCGAGCAGGGCTGTCTCGATCCCAAACGGTTTAACTGGCTGGTGCATGAACTGGACAAGGGTCAGGCTCGAGACCAGCTCATGATCATCGCGGCGCATGTGCCGCTTGAATTGATTGACACAAACTCTACGATTCGCACAAACACTATTATACCTCTGACCAACCTGCTGGCCACGCTTCATACCTATCCGAATCTGCTCCTGTGGATGTGCGGACATACTCATCAAAATAATATTATCCCGCAACCGTCACCGTACCCGGATCGTCCGGAATACGGCTTCTGGGAAGTCCAAACCGCCTCCTTGCGGGATTTTCCCCAGGAGTTCCGCGCTTGGGAGATCCTCCGCAACACCGACAATTCCATTTCCATCCGGGTGACGGACATTGATCCGGAAGAAACACCCGGTTCGCCTGCCGATGTTTCGCGCGGATATGCCGTCGGCGCCGCCCGGATATTCATGACGCCCACCACGAACCTCACCGATACCGCGTCATATGCGTATAATGCGGAGTTGCTCAAGCTGTTGACCCCGCCCATGCAAACGAAGATCGCCAATTACGGCGGGCCGCTGGGTCATAATGTGGCCATTGATAGCAACGGAACCGGGGTGGTGATCAATTTCCTCGGCGAATTGCAATCCGCAGACGCGCTATCCGGACCGTGGAACGACGTTACGAACACCAGCCCATACTCGGTATCGGCTGCGAATGCTGCGAAGTTCTACCGCGCAGCCGAGCAGCCGAGGCACGGCAGGACGGATTTGGGCGGCAACAGAAACGGGTAGTAACGCATGAACTGTTACTCTCCGGCCCAATCCACGCAAAGTAAACTCGTCGGACAAAATGGAAATATCCGGCTTCTTCAATCCGGTGGCGTCGAAGCACCCTCGGCGCCCTGGGGGGGGCCGGTGGTTGTGGCGTGGTCATGATTCAATCATTCACCGTCCGATAAAGGTTTCAACCATAGTTTTTTAAGGGGCTGATGGGCGGCAATTGGTCTCTAACTTGCTTGCTTTATTGTGATTTGTGCCGACTAGACCGGGGTAAAAAAAAGATATAAAACATATGAAAACAGGGATTATCCAAATCATCAGTTTGCTGAGTTTGCTGTGGTTTCCGCGTTCCGGAAACGGAGCCGATCTGCCTTTGACAACCCGCCAACAGACCGTCCGGCCGCTCGCCATCCCGGCGGACACGCGGCAGATTACCCTGTCAAACGTTCCCCTATACCGGCTTTATGGCTACAGTGCGTGGCAGTTGGGGCCCGGCGTGGATGAGGGCCGGAAGTTCAACCTGATGCCGGCCGGCTACACGGGCGCAACCAATGCGGCACGGCTTTTGTCTTACTTCTCCATGAGCGACATCCATATTACCGACAAGGAATCACCGGCCCAGTTGTCTTGGTTCGGTTGGAATGCACGCTTTGGCGCAGGAGGGCTTTTTGTTTGCGCCTATTCGCCGATCATGCGCTCCACGACCCACGTTCTTGACGCCGCTGTCAAGACCATCAACGGCTTGCACCGTCAGACCCCTTTCGATTTCGGCCTGGTGCTCGGTGATGTGGCCAACTGCGATCAGTTTAACGAACTTCGCTGGTTTATTGATGTCATGGATGGACAACGTATCACACCCAGTTCCGGCGCTCACCTCGGCGCTGACACCATTGATTATCAACAACCCTATCAGGCCGCCGGGCTTGACTGTTCCATTCCCTGGTATGAAGTCATCGGCAACCATGACCAGTTCTGGATGGGGATCGGCTACCCGACCGAAAAAGTGCAAAGGACCCTGGTCGGCAGCAACGTCCTCAACATGGCACCCAAACCGTTGTCTGCAAATGCCACCGAGGGGACCGGCATGTATATGGGTGTCGTGGATGGAACCACGCGCTATGGCGAAGTGATCAAAGGCGGACCGGCCAAACTCTTTGCGACGCCCCCGACCGTCGTTGCCGACCCGGACCGCCACGCCCTCACGACGGCTGCCTCTTCAACCGCACTTTCATGCACGAATTACATGAGCGAATTTTTCAATACCGCATCATTTCCGAAGGGGCACGGATTCAAGCAAAGCAACATCGGGAACAATTCGGCCTGCTATGCGTTCGAGCCGATGAAGAACATGCCGGTCAAGGTGATCGTGCTCGACGATACCTGCAAATTGACCGGCCCCTCCGGCGGTCCCATGTTTTACGGCGGCGGCTGGATGGACGCGGCGCGCTACGCCTGGCTCACCAATGAACTTCAGATGGGCCAGGACGCGGGCCAGCTCATGATTCTCGCGTGCCATATCCCCATCAATCCGCAAACGGATCTATTCGACACGACAATCGGCGAACCGCAATTTTACGTCACTCCCGAGAATCAAACGCAATTCCCCGGTGATAAAACCGAAGCGCAAATGATTGCCACGCTCCACCACTATCCGAACCTCATCCTGTTGATGGCGGGACATCGCCATATGAACACGGTGACACCGCAACCATCACCCGACCCGGCCCATCCGGAAAACGGCTTTTGGGAGGTTGAAACTCCTTCGCTGCGGGACTTTCCCCAGCAGTTCCGCACCTGGGAAATCCTTCGCAACAGCGACAATACTATTTCCATTGTGACCACTGATGTCGATCCCCAGGTCGAGGAAGGGTCGCCGGCGTGGGATTCGCGCGGATATGCCATTGGCGCATCGCGGATCATCGGCATCACCGCTCTCGCCGATACAACATCGCACACGTACAATGCAGAACTGGTCAAGCAATTGAGTTCGGTCATGCAAGCTAAGATCGCCGGTTACGGAGTACCGCTGAGCCAGCCAGTCCATTGATCGCCGCAGGACCGAAGTGGTGCTATCTCATCCCTGACCCGCCGCCGCGTGTTTGGTGGCGTGGTTTCGGAGGTGGCTGAAATTTCCCTGCTCGCAGCAGGCCACAAAACCTTCCGTCACCGTTTTCAATTCCTCCCAGCGTGCTCGGATTTGTTTGGCCTCTGCTGGCGTGATTTGGTTGTCGTCGGCGGCCATGGCGACGACGTGGAGCAGGTCGGCAAATTCCTGGACGATCTGGTTGGTGGCCGGAATCAGAAAATGTGGATGTGGTGTGTTTTTCGGGTTGAGGATGAAAAAGCCGCCGGCCCGCTGGCAAATCCATTGGACGAGCCGGTGGTCGCCGGTGCTCTTCAGCAGCCCTTCGATGCGGTCGAGCGGATTGCCGGTGCCGCTGCCTGAGGCGTGGTTCGGCGGCTCAGCCCACTTGTAAACCATCGAGAGCGACAGGCCGAGATCGGCGGCGACCTGCTTGGGGGCTTTCTTTTCAAAGACCTCGCGCAACAATTCGTAGGAATGCATGGCGAGACGATGGAAAAGTGGAACGGTGTTGGCAAGTGCGAAGCGGTTGGAGTTCAAGCTTCAGATTGTTCAGTTTTTATCTTTTTTCGTTTTGCGGGAGCAAGCTGAAGCTTGAACTCCAACATCGGCTTACAAACTTGCCGGCAAATTATAGATGCAACCATGAGCCGCATGGTATTTGATAAGTGCATCGCATGAAACAAAACCACGAAACGATGGTTTCTTTTCCGGCTTGCCTTGCGGGCTGGTTGGGTTTTTATTCAACCCAACAACTTAGCGAGGATTTATGATTATCTACACGATCTGCCTGGTGCTCGGTTTGGCCTTCGCCTTTATCAGCGCAATCGCCGGTCACTTCTTTGGCGGACACGATGGTGGCGGGGGCGTCGGGACGGGCGGCCACGCAGAGGCTGGTTATGACCATAGCGGCGTGCCGGGGATTTCATTCTTCAGCCCCACAGTGCTGGCATGCTTTGTGACTGCTTTCGGTGCTTGCGGGCTCATTCTGACCAAAGTGGAGGTGACGAAGAGTGTGTGGGTCAGCGCCCCGATTTCAGCGGTCGCCGGACTGGCCATGGCGTTCATCACCTTCCTGCTTTTTAATTGGATGTTCAAGCAGACCGAAAGTTCGAGCGAATCCCACGTCGCCTCCCTGATTGGCCAGGAAGCCTCGATAGTGACGCCCATTCCGGAAAACGGCGTCGGTGAAATCGCCTACATTCAGGGAGGATCACGCTATACCGCCCCGGCGCGGACTGAAAGCGGATCTCCGGTTTCTGCTGGCAAGCCCGTTCGCATCACCCGCATTGTTGGCACCCAGTATTACGTTAAAGCTATAAACTGAACCGTCCAACAACCACTCCAACATACAATTAAAGGAACATTATGTTTACTCCCATCATCTTGGCCGAAATTCCCTTCACCGCCTATGTCATCGGTGGAGTCATCGCGTTTGTCATTGTCCTTTTCATGTTGCTTGGCCTCTGGGCCAGCCGCTACACCAAGGTCGGGCCCAACCAGGTGCTGGTCATTTCCGGCCGCAAACGTCGGATCATTGATCCCGATGGCACCGCACGTGATGTCGGGTTCCGCGTCGTCAAAGGCGGCGGCAGGTTCGTTTGGCCGGTGTACGAAAAGGTGGACATCCTCTCGCTCGAACTGCTCACCATTGATGTCCAGACGCCGGAGGTTTACACGAGCAAGGGCGTGCCGGTGAAGGTGGACGGCGTCGCGCAAATCAAGGTCAAGGGCGACGATGTTTCCATCGCCACGGCGGCGGAACAATTCTTGAGCAAAGGCACCGACGACATCAAAAACATCGCCATGCAGACGCTGGAAGGCCATTTGCGCGCAATTCTCGGCACGATGACGGTTGAGGAAATTTACCAGAACCGCGATGCCTTCGCCCAGAAGGTCCAGGAAGTGGCCGCCGGCGACATGGGCAACATGGGCCTCGGCATTGTCAGCTTTACCATCCGCGACATCCGCGACACCCAGGGTTACCTCGACGCGCTCGGCAAACCGCGCATCGCCCAGGTCAAGCGCGATGCCATCATCGCGCAGGCCGAGGCTGACCGCGACTCTGTCATCCGTTCCGCGCAGGCGAATCAGGCCGGGCAGGAGGCAAAATTCTTGGCCGACACGAAAGTCGCCGAGGCGCAGCGCGATTATCAATCCAACGTCGCACAATATCAGGCGACGGTGAACGTGCAAAAGGCGCAGGCCGACCTCGCGTATGATTTGCAGAAATTCAAAACTGGCCAGCTCGTGAAGGCCGAGGAAGTCCAGGTGCAAATCGTCGAGAAACAGAAGCAGATCGAATTGCAACAGCAGGAAATCTCGCGCCGATCGCGCGAACTCGAAGCCACTGTGCAAAAGCCCGCCGATGCCGAACGTTACCGCGTCGAGACGCTGGCGAATGCGAAGAAATTCCAGCTCGAAACCGAGGCGGCCGGTGCGGCGTCCGCGACCAAGGCGACCGGTTTTGCCGGCGCCGACGTTGTGAAAGCCACGGGTCTGGCCGAAGCCGATGCGAACAAGGCGCGCGGTCTGGCACAGGCGGAAGTCATCGAAGCGCAAGGCAAGGCGACTGCCGAGGCGATGCGCGTTAAAGCTGAATCGTTCAAGCAATACAACGAGGCGGCGGTCATCGAAATGATTGTGCGCATCATGCCGGAGATCGCGGGCAAGATCAGCGAACCGCTGAGCAAGATGGAGAAGATGGTCATCATCAACAGCGGCAACGGCCCCGGCGGCGGCGCGAGCAAGCTGACCGGCGACGTGACCACCATCATCAGCCAGTTGCCGCCCGTGCTGGAAAGTTTGACCGGCGTGAAGTTCGAGAAATTGCTGGAACAGGTCCCCGCGCTCAAAAAGGCGATGAGCAAGGACGACGATAAAGGGAAATAGAAAGTTTGGGCTGCGCGGCAGCGCAGCCCTGCCAAATTCGGCGTCGGTAGGGCGGAGCTACCGCTCCGCCGATTTTGAGAATTATGAGACTCGACCGATTACACGATGATTGTGGAGCGGCAGAGAGCGGTGGAGGGCCACCGCAGTCCAAGACGCAAAGCGATTGCTTGTGACTTATGAACTGCGCGCCAGCGTCTTGGACTGCGCCAGCCCTGCTATGAGTTGTGTCAAGCGAAGTCGCAGCGCAATTTG